>Ga0208618_1000691_pt1 | contig 14828 bp, 13 predicted proteins | sample CryBogCBE18Jul08_FD_184585 | JGI IMG/M metagenome (GOLD analysis project Ga0208618, IMG submission 184585) | Freshwater microbial communities from Crystal Bog, Wisconsin, USA - CBE18Jul08 (SPAdes) | ecosystem: Environmental > Aquatic > Freshwater > Lake | place: Crystal Bog, Wisconsin, USA...
AATTGATAAGATACCCATCATGCCAATTGGAGAAGAAGATCAGAAAAGATTGCTATCAAGAATCAGACGCTGGGCAAAACCTTAAACCCAGAAATACTTAGAATTTTCACGGCAGCTAAACTAAAAAAGTGTTAAGTGATTCATCCCAATGCACCAGAAATTGGTTCATTCAGTCAAAGTTATCTTGAATCAGTGATCGTGAGTTGAGCAAGCACCCCCTGTTGCGGCACTCACCATCGGGTCATCCCTTTGAACGCCCTGTCGGTGCAATCTTTCTTCATACTCAGCCCAAAGCTTGTCTTCATTGGAACCCAGGTGATAGAGGTACTCCCAAGTGAAGATTCCTGAATCGTGTCCATCGCTGAACACGGGCTTGACCCCATAGTTACCCACGGGCTCCAAACCCACGACACCAACCTCTCTCTTTCCAGTTTGAAGCACCTCTTGGCCTGGGCCATGACCCTGAACTTCAGCCGAGGGACTGTAGACCCTCATGAGCTCAAAAGGAATCTTGAAAGTGGACGCGTCAGAGAAAGCGATCTCCAGCTGACGCGTGCTTTGGTGAACCACCAAATCGGTTGGATGGGGAAACGCTTTTTTAGCCTCGGTCATGGTTTTTATGTTGTATCTGCAGTAGCAAAAATTTAGGCTTACACCAAAACTCGCTCAATGCCTCCGCTGTTGGCTTGCTCAACGTACTGGGGCAACCAATCTTTGCCCAAAATTTGATTGGCCATCTCAACCACGATGTAGTCTGCTTCAAGCAATCCATTTTGCAAGTCGCCTTCAAAGCGCGATAAACCTTGCAAGCAACTCGGGCAACTCGTGAGCACTTTGACAGCGCCCTTGCTCTCACCTGACATTGCCCTCAAGTCTTTTTCGCCTTGGAGGAGTTCTTCCTCTTTTCTGAATCTGATTTGCGTGGACACATCTGGACGGGTGACGCCCAAGGTGCCAGACTCACCACAGCAGCGATCTGACTTCAAGACCTGAGAGCCCACCAAGGCTTTCACGGTCTTCATCGGATCTTGAAGCTTCATGGGGGTGTGGCAAGGATCGTGGTAGAGATAAGCACCAGCTTGATCGGCATTCAACACGATGCCCTTTTCGAGCAAGAACTCATGGATGTCAATGATGCGGCATCCTGGGAAGATCTTGTCGAACTGATAGGTCTGGAGCTGATCGTAACAAGTGCCACAACTCACCACCACCGTTTTGATGTCCAAGTAATTCAAGGTGTTGGCCACTCGGTGAAAGAGCACACGGTTATCGGTGATGATCTTCTCGGCTTTGTCAAACTGCCCGCTTCCCTTTTGGGGGTATCCACAGCACAAATAGCCGGGTGGCAAAACAGTTTGAACGCCTGCGTGCCAAAGCATGGCTTGGGTGGCCAAGCCCACCTGAGAAAAAAGGCGCTCTGAACCACAACCAGGGAAATAAAAGACCGCCTCAGAGTCTGCGCTCGTGCTCACAGGATTTCTGATGATGGGCACGTAATTGGAGTCCTCAATGTCAAGCAAAGCACGGGCCGTTTTCTTGGGCAAATTGCCCGGCATTTTTTTATTCACAAAGTGAATGATTTGCTCTTTGATCTTTGGTGTTCCAAGACTGGCTGGAGGGGCCTTGGTTTGCTTGCGCGCCAACTTAGAGAGCACGTCGTGCGCCATGCGCTGCACATTCATGCCAACGCTCACCATGGCCGTGCGAGCCAACTTGATGGTCTCAGGATTGGTCGCATTCAACATAAACATGGCCATTGCGTTTCCTGGCCTGAAAGACTTTTGCCCCATTTTTCTGAGCAAGTTCCTCATGTTCATGGAGACTTCACCAAAATCGATCTTCACCGGACAAGGCGACAAGCACTTGTGACAAACCGTGCAGTGATCGGCCACATCTTCAAATTCTTGCCAGTGCTTGATGGAGATCCCCCGTCTGGTTTGCTCCTCATAAAGGAATGCCTCAACCAACAAGGATGTGGCCAAAATTTTGTTGCGTGGGCTGTAGAGCAAATTCGCTCTGGGCACGTGTGTGGCGCACACGGGCTTGCATTTACCGCATCTCAAACAATCCTTGACGCTATCGGCAATGGCGCCAATGTCAGACTGCTGCATGATCAAAGATTCATGCCCCATCAATCCAAAGCTTGGGGTGTAGGCGTGCGTCAAATCCGCATGCCTCAAGTCCTTGTCGCTTGCGTCGGGTGGGAGCAGCTTGCCCTTGTTGAAGTGCCCCATGGGGTCAACGCGTTTTTTGTAAGCCGCGAAAGGCGCAATTTCCTCAGGGGTCAAAAACTCCAACTTCGTGATCCCAATGCCGTGCTCACCCGAGATCACACCATCCAAGTGACGAGCCAAGGTCATGATGTCTGCCACCGCTTTGTGAGCCGTTTGCAGCATGTCGTAATCGTCACTGTTCACAGGGATGTTGGTGTGCACATTGCCGTCTCCAGCGTGCATGTGCAGCGCCACCCAAACTCGACCTTTGAGCACTTTCTTGTGGATTGCGTTGCACTCATCCAAAACAGGCTTGAAAGCCTCACCCGTGAAAATGTTTTGCAGCCTCTCTCTGATTTGGGTCTTCCAACTCGCTCTGAGGCTGTGGTCTTGGAGTTGGGTGAACAATGCGTCAAGCTCATTCAACCACCCTTGCCATAGAGCCCTCACCTCTTGAACGACGATCAAAGCTTCACTCGCACGCTCGTGGATCATCTCATCGGAGACCGCCTCGGATTGCTCCTTGGATTGGGCAAGGGGTAAATGGCCACCATCGAAGAATTCTGCCAACGCGTCACACAATGCGATCTTGTTTTGCAGCGAGAGTTTGATGTTGATTTTTTCAATGCCATCGGTGTACTCTGCCATTCTGGGCAAAGGAATCACCACGTCTTCATTGATTTTGAAGGCGTTGGTGTGGCGAGAGATGGCGGCCGTCTTTTTGCGATCCAACCAAAACTTCTTTCTCGCCTCGGCACTCACGGCCACAAAACCCTCTCCACTTCTGGAGTTGGCAATGCGCACCACCTCAGAGGTGACGCGAGCAACCTCATCGGGATCGTTTCCAGCGATGTCGGCCAAGAGCACCATCTTGGGCAGCCCTCCTCGCTTGCTCTTGGTGGCATAACCCACCGCTCTCAAATAGCGGTCATCCAAATGCTCCAAGCCCGCCAACAAAACGCCAGAGCGCTTTTGCTCTGCGAACATGAAGTCCTTGATCTCCACAATGCTTGGCACCGCATCCTTGGCGTTGCCAAAAAACTCCATGCAAACGGTTCTGGTGTGAGAAGGCATTTTGTGAAGCACCCACCTGGCGCTGGTGATCAAACCATCGCAACCCTCTTTTTGCACGCCAGGCAAACCACTCAAGAATTTGTCGGTGACGTCTTTGCCCAGACCCTCTTTTCTGAACTTTTGGCCTGGGATCTCTAAACGCTCGACACGAATCGGCGTCACACCATCGGCCTCAAAGTAAGCCAACTCAAAGACCACCAGGGCTTGATCGTGAATTTTCCCAAGGTTGTGCCCAATGCGTGTGACCTCTAACCACTTCGCATCTGGGGTCACCATTCTCCAACTCACCAAGTTGTCCAGCGCAGTGCCCCATAAAACAGCCTTCTTGCCTCCTGCGTTGACGGCAATGTTGCCACCAATGCATGAAGCCTCGGCTGAGGTTGGATCCACGGCAAAAACCAAACCCGCCTCCTCTGCAGCATCTGCAACCCGTTGCGTCACAACTCCGGCCTCACTGAACAATGTGGGCACGGGCTCGGTAAGTCCAGGTAACACTTGGTGCTCAATGGAGGACAAATGTTCAAGCTTTTCAGTGTTGATGACCACGCTTCTCCAAGTGAGTGGAATGGCGCCACCCGTATAACCTGTGCCGCCTCCTCTTGGAATGATCGTGAGCTCGAGCTCAATGCACGCTTTGACCAAGCCCGCCATTTCTTGCTCGCTGTCTGGGGTCAACACCAAAAATGGATACTCAACCCTCCAGTCAGTAGCATCTGTCACGTGAGACACGCGTGAGAGCGCATCAAACTTGATGTTGTCCGCTTGTGTGTATTTTTTAAGCGTTTTGAGGGTCTTGCGCCTCAAGGCTTCTACCGTGTCAAATTGAACCCTAAAGGCATCAATGGCTTGCCTTGCGGCTTGGAGCAATTCACCCACCACCAAATCCCGGTCTTGGTCAATTTGCGGCGTTCTTCTGAGCTCAATTTCGTGAATGCGATGAAAAAGCGCCTCGATCAATAATTTTCTTCTGGCGCCGTTGTCCAGCAAATCGTCTTGCAAATAAGGATTGCGCTGCACGACCCAAATGTCGCCCAAAACCTCATAGAGCATTTTGGCCGATCTGCCCGTTCTTCTCTCTTGACGCAATTTCTCAAGCAGTCCCCACGCACCAGGGCCCAAGACGCGAGAGACGATCTCTTGGTCGGAAAAGGACGTGTAGTTGTAGGGAATTTCACGCAGCCTGGGGCTTTCAGCTGTTGCGTTTAAGAGCAAGTTGTGCGCTATTGGGGCATTCATGGGCAATTGACTTTCGCATCCCTGGGGACTGAAGTAAGAGGGAACCCTTATATTAACCTAGTGAGACTAACCTTTGGCTGGGTACGTGAATGAAGCAAGCTGAAGGCCTAGGGCTCAAAAAGTCGTCAAAAGACCCTGTTTGGCCCGTCATTGAGCACAAATGATGACCTGAACTAAATCTTTTGCCCCCAAGGATGGGTCCAAGCCCAATGGAAAATGGCCATTCCAAGGCACACCAGCGCATAACCCAACAAGGAGCCTTCTTGCGCCGTGTACCAAAGCACCCCCAAGTCAAGACCCGCCCCCATCAACAACAAGCCCACAGCGTAGAGGACAACACCCAAAAAACGACGCCTGGGAGCTTTCAAGATGCGCCAAAGCACCATGCAAGCCGTCATGAAAACAACGGGCAGGAAATAATTGAGGACATGAATGAATAGGCTTGTCCAAGTCATGGGATGAATTTTATAATGATGGGATTATGGCAGTCTGGGCTTTGGGCCTCAATCACAACACCGCACCCCTTGATTTGAGGGGCAAGTTCGCCTTCGCCTTGGAGAGCATCCCACCTGTCCTCTCAGGCCTCAAAGCCACCATGCAGCCCCAAGGTGAAGTGGCCCTTCTCTCCACTTGCAACCGCACCGAGATCTATTGCGCAGCCGATCACTTGGCCATGCAAGAAACGTTTCAATGGCTCGCTCAGTCGGGTGGCGTCAGTGCCGAAGACCTCAGAACCCACACCTACAGCCTTCAAGACGAACACGCTGCTCGCCATGCTTTTCGGGTGGCCAGTGGCCTGGATTCCATGGTCTTGGGGGAGCCTCAAATACTTGGACAAATGAAGGACGCCGTTCGCGTTGCCTCTGAGGTCGGAGTGCTTGGCACCACACTCAACCAACTCTTTCAAAGGTCTTTTTCCGTTGCCAAAGAGGTGAGGAGCTCCACAGAAATCGGATCTCACTCCATCAGCATGGCCGCTGCGGCAGTGAGGCTTGCAGGTCAAATTTTTGAAGATTTAAGCCAAGTCAAAGTGCTCTTTGTGGGGGCTGGCGAGATGATTGAGCTCAGCGCCACGCACTTCAATGCCAAAAAGCCCCTTCGCATGGCCATTGCCAACCGAACCTTGGAGCGAGGCGAAATGCTTGCAAGTCACTTCGGGGCAGAGTCAATGAGACTGTCTGATTTGCCCGATCGACTCCACGAGTTCGATGTCGTGGTGAGTTGTACCGCCTCCACCCTTCCCCTCATTGGCCTGGGAGCGGTGGAGCGCGCGCTCAAGAAAAGACGCAATCGACCCATGTTCATGGTCGATTTGGCAGTCCCCAGAGACATTGAGCCTGAGGTGAAATCATTGAGCGATGTCTACCTCTACACCGTTGACGATTTGTCAGGCCTTGTGCAAACCGCACAGGCTTCAAGACAAGCCGCGGTGGCCGATGCAGAGGTCATCATCGATGCCGGGGTTCAGAGTTTTCTAAACTGGATGAGTCAAAGAAATTTGGTTCCCCTCATTCAACAACTGAACTCTCAAGCTGAAATTTGGCGAGCCAATGAGTTGCAGCGTGTGAAAAAACTTCTTGCCAAAGGCGAGTCGGTGGATCAAGCCCTTGAAGCATTGGCCAAAGGGCTCACGCAAAAAATGCTTCACGGCGCCATGGCTCAATTGAATGCGAGCGACCCCAACGCTCGTGAAAAGGCCAAAGAAGCGGTAGAGCAATTCTTCTTAAGAGACGCGCACTCGCGTTAGCTGCTCTCTTGCTGGCTAGACTCCAAGCCAACATGCCCTGGAGTCCATCACTCCTGATGTGCATCAAAACCTTTGCACCACTTCAAGCCCCTTTCTTTTGATATCTGTGAACACGATCCTTTTATGATGAAACCTTTCATGCACGCTCAACTCGAGCGCTTCGCACAGCGCTTGGAGGAGCTTGACTTTCTCTTGTCCAAAGAGGACATCATGCAAGACATGAAACAATTTTTGGTCCTCTCAAGAGAACATGCCGATGTGGCCGTCATCGCATCCCGGTGGTTGCGCTACCAAGACTGCCAACGTGAGGCAGAGTCTGCGCAAAAGATGTTGAGCGAGATGAGCGGTGAAGACGCAGAGATGGCGGACATGACCCAAGAGGAGATCCAAAGCTTGGAGCGTGAACGTGAGCAACTGGAGGCCGAATTGCAGCGCTTGCTCTTGCCCAAAGATCCCGATGATGCGAGAAACGCATTTCTTGAAATCCGTGCCGGCACAGGTGGCGACGAGTCTGCCCTCTTTGCTGGGGACTTGCTGCGCATGTACATGCGTTACGCTGAAAAGGTAGGCTGGAAGTGTGAGCTCATCAGCGAGTCTGAGAGCGAACTGGGGGGCTTCAAAGAAGTGGTCTTGCGCATTGAGGGAGATCGCGTCTATGGCGCCTTGAAATTCGAGTCCGGTGGTCACCGCGTGCAACGCGTACCCACCACAGAGTCGCAAGGCAGAATTCACACCAGCGCATGCACCGTTGCCGTGATGCCTGAGCCCGATGAACACGCAAGCGTTCAAATCAACCCCGCCGATCTTCGAATCGACACCTACAGGGCCTCAGGCGCTGGGGGTCAGCACATCAACAAAACAGACTCTGCGGTGCGCATCACCCACATCCCAACAGGCATCGTGGCCGAATGCCAAGACGACCGCTCACAGCACCGAAACAAAGCCAAAGCGATGCAAGTGCTCGTGGCTCGCATTCAAGAAAAGGACCGCCTGGAGAGATCCATGAAAGAGGCCGCAACCCGCAAGGGCCTCATTGGCAGTGGAGATCGCTCGGACCGAATTCGCACCTACAACTTCCCCCAAGGCAGACTCACCGATCACCGCATCAACTTGACCCTGTACAAATTGTCCCAAATCATGGAGGGCGACTTGGGTGAAGTGCTCTTGGGACTTCAACACGCTCAGGAGAGCGAACAACTCGAAGCCCTTGAAGTTGGGGGCTTGACCCATGGCGCTTGATGCATTTGCCCTCTTGAGACCCAAGCCATGAGCTTCATCGCATCCAAGCCCGTGAGCATTGAGCAATCCCTCGCTTGGGCACAAGAGAGTGGCGTGACTCGCTTAGAGGCTCAGCTTTTGTTGCTGCACGCTTTGAAGCGCCCCTTGAACGAGAGGGCTTGGCTATATGTGCACGAATCAGACCTCTTGGAGCCCGCGACCCATTTGAGCTTCCAAGATTTTGTCATGAGACGCTTGGGGCATGAGCCCACGGCTTACATCACAGGTCAAAAGGAGTTTTTTGGCTTGACCCTCTCCATTGACACACGGGTCTTGGACCCCAGAGCAGACACGGAAACCTTGGTTGAATGGGCGCTGGAGATCTTGCGCTCAAGCAAGGACTCGCTTCGCAGTCGCGCTCCAAGCGTCTTGGATTTGGGCTGCGGCAGTGGCGCCATCGCGCTCTCCATCAAAGCCCATTCAAAAGAATCACATGTGAGCGCAATTGATCAAAGTTTGGGAGCGCTTGAAGTGGCGCAAAAAAACGCCAACGCACTGGGTCTTGACATTGCCTTCAAGCAAAGCTCTTGGTTTGAGCGCCTGGGGGGTGAGCGCTTTGATGTCATCGTCTCCAATCCACCCTACATCGATTCCAACGACCCCCATTTGGCACTTTTGCAACACGAACCTCAAGGCGCTCTGGTGAGCGCCAAAGCGGGCTTGGCCGACATTCAAAAAATCGTGGAATCCAGCCCCAAGCACTTGAGTGAGGGCGGATGGCTTCTTCTCGAACACGGCTTTGAGCAGGCGCAAAACGTGTCCAAAATGCTGCTAACGGCTGGCTTTGAGGACATCCAAACCCGTTTTGACCTCGCGGGCTTGCCCAGGTGCACGGGTGGACAACTCAAAAGCGTGAAATAATCAAGTCTATGGTCAACATACAATTTGACCACTTGCTCATCGTTCAACCTGGGGTTGAATGTTTTTTCTATTCAGGAGTTCTTCCCATGGATGCCGTTCACCAACAAATCGACGAATTGGTCAAAACCAATGAAGTGTTGCTTTTCATGAAAGGAAATGCAAATTTTCCTCAATGTGGCTTTTCAGGTCGCGCCATTCAATTGCTCAAAGCATCTGGACTGGACTTGAAAAAACTCAAAACGATCAATGTGCTTGAAGAGCCTGAAATCAGACAAGGCATCAAAGAGTACAGCAATTGGCCCACCATCCCACAGCTCTACATCAAAGGCGAGTTTGTGGGGGGTTCAGACATCATGATGGAAATGTTCGAGTCTGGTGAGCTCACCCAATTGATCGCTGCCACCCACTGATTTCCAATGAAGTGCTCCCAAGCGGAGCACTTCTTGCCAAAATCAAACCTTGATTTTGGTTTTCAAATGAGCCATCAAATCGCTCAAAGCCACTTGGGTGGCTTCTTTGTCCCTTCGGTGTTGATACTCCACTTGTGAAGCCTTCAAGCCTCTGTCAGAGATCACCACGCGGTGAGGCACACCGATCAGCTCCCAATCTGCAAACATCACACCGGGCCTCTCGCCTCGGTCATCGAGCATGACATCCCAGCCCATGTCCATGGCGGCCTTGTAAAGGCGCTCAGCCTCCGCTTGAACCTCTTGCGAGCGGTCCATGCCAATTGGACAAATCACCAAGACAAAGGGTGCAATGGAGTCGGGCCAAATGATGCCACGCTCATCGTGATTTTGCTCAATGGCAGCCGCAGGCAAGCGCGTGATTCCGATGCCATAGCAGCCCATCTCAAAGGGCTTGGGTTTGCCGTTTTCGTCGAGGAAGGTGGCACCCATTGCAAGAGAATACTTCGTGCCCAAGTAAAAAATATGTCCCACTTCGATGCCGCGCTCGATGTTCAAAGTGCCTTTGCCATCGGGCGACAAATCGCCTGAGACAACGTTTCTCAAGTCAAAAACGTGGCTGGCGTTGAGGCTCAAATCTCGCTCCCAATTGACCCCCGTCAAGTGATGACCCTCGCTGTTTGCGCCACAGACCCAGTCGCTCATGATGGCAACCTCAGCATCCACCAACACGATTGCATCCTTGGGAGCACCCACAGGACCCAAGAAGCCTGGCACGCAGCCAAAGGCTTCCTCAATTTCAGCTGCGCTTGCAAGTCTCAGTTCACCGTCCAGCAAAGGGCACTTGGCCAATTTGATTTCATTGAGTTCGTGATCCCCTCTGAGGAGCACCAACACCAATTGGGTTTTGGTGAGCTTGTCCTCTTCAAAATGCTCACAGACCCAAACCAAGGACTTCACCATTCGCTTCAAGTCCACGTTCAGATGCTTGGCCACCTCCTCACATGTGGTGAGTCCAGGTGTGGGCACCAGTGTTTTGTCCTGTGTGGGCGCACCTTTGGTGCCAGTGGGAGGGAGAGCCTGGGCTTTCTCCATGTTGGCTGCATATTCACTTTGAGCACAAAAGACGATGGCGTCCTCACCCGTTGCTGCAATGACTTGGAATTCTTCGCTCAAGTCTCCGCCAATGGCACCGCTGTCCGCTGCCACTGCTCGGTACTGAAGCCCAAAGCGATCGAAAATGCGCCTGTAGGTTTGTGCCATGACAGCGTAACTGGCTTTGGCAGCGTCCACGTCTTTGTCAAAGCTGTAGGCGTCTTTCATGATGAATTCGCGCCCCCTCATGAGGCCAAAGCGGGGACGTCTCTCGTCTCTGAATTTGGTTTGAATTTGGTAAAAATTCTTGGGCAACTGCTTGTAGCTCTTGAGCTCTTGGCGGGCAATGTCGGTCACCACCTCTTCACTGGTGGGCTGGATCACAAAGTCACGCCCATGGCGGTCTTTGATGCGAAGGAGCTCAGGGCCCATTTTTTCGAAACGACCCGTCTCTTGCCACAACTCTGCGGGCTGCACGAGTGGCATGGTGAGCTCAATGGCGCCTGAGCGATTCATCTCTTCTCGCACAATGGCCTCAATTTTGTTGATCACCCTCAAGCCCATGGGCATGTAGTTGTAGACACCCGCACCGAGCTTTTTGATCATTCCCGCACGGATCATGAGCTTGTGGGATTCGATTTCTGCATCGGCTGGCGCCTCTTTCAAAGTGGAGACGAAAAATTGCGAGGCTTTCATATTTGGGAGATTCCGAAGTTGGGAGTGACGAATTGACTTAGCGAAATGAAGATTATCGTTAATTTATTGGACGTATTGGCTGAAATCCCCTTGATGAATCAAAAGGACTGTGCATAATGAACTCAGTTGAAAAAATTGAGAGTTGATTATGCTGGACAGAGACGGCTTCAGGCCCAATGTTGGCATCATCTTGGTGAACCATCAAAATCAGGTTTTTTGGGGCAAGAGAATTCGCAGCCACAGCTGGCAATTCCCCCAAGGCGGCATTGACCGGGGAGAAAACCCTGAGCAAGCCATGTTGCGGGAATTGCACGAGGAAGTGGGACTGCTTCCCGAGCACATTCGCATTCTCGCCAGAACCCGTGATTGGTTGCGCTATGAGGTGCCCGATCGATACATTCGCAAAGATGCGAGAGGCCACTACAAAGGTCAAAAGCAAATTTGGTTTTTACTGCAATTGGTGGTGCAAGATTGGCACTTGAACCTGCGCGCGACCAACCACCCTGAGTTTGATGCTTGGAAGTGGAACGATTACTGGGTCCCACTCGATGTGGTGGTTGAATTCAAACGTGGGGTCTACGAATTGGCCCTCACCGAATTGCAAAAGTACTTGCCCAAAGTGGAATTCAATCCGAGGTTGCTCAAACCCAGACCCTCTAGAGAGGTCTCCAAGGGCGGGGCGGATTATGCAGGCAACCTTCATCAACCCCAAAGGGTCGATGAGTCTTCGCCTGATTTATCCATCAAAGGAATGAGGTCTCCATACCAAAAACCACTGCATTTGGAGTTGCCCCCAGACGCGTCCTTTGAGTAAGGTCTCAGGGCCTGTTGCTTGAGGGATTTAGTTCAGGAAGCCTTGGTGATCACCAAGTTGTCTCGGTGAATCATCTCAGGCTCTCCTGTGTAGCCCAAGAGCCGCTCAAACTCATGGGAAGGCTTGCCACACAAAAGCCTGGCTTCTGCGCTTGCGTAATTGGCCAAGCCTCTTGCAAACTCTTGACCATCAGGACCTTTGATGCTCACGACTTCGCCTCGGTTGAAGTCACCCTCAACCATGAGCATTCCAATCGGTAATAGGCTTGTGCCTTGCGCGCACACTTTCTCATACGCACCAGCATCCAAGACCAGTGCACCTTTGAGCTGCAAATGGTCTGCCATCCACTGTTTCCTGGCTTGTTGCTTCAAGGTGCTGGCCCAAAGCAAAGTGCCCAAGGACTCGCCCTTGGCCAATCTGAGGAGGGCATTGGGCTCACGACCCCAAGCGATCACGGTGGATGCACCCGAGCCCGCCGCTCTCTTGGCAGCCAGCACTTTGGTGATCATGCCACCTTTGCCAATGCTAGAACCCGCTCCGCCAGCCATGCTCTCAAGGGTTGGGTCCATTGAGCTGGCAAGCTCAATGAATTGAGCTTGCGGGTTGCTTCTGGGGTCTGCCGAGAACAAGCCCTTTTGATCGGTCAAAATGATGAGCGCATCGGCTTCGACCAAATTGGCCACCAAAGCACCCAAGGTGTCGTTGTCGCCAAACTTGATTTCATCATTGACGACGGTGTCGTTTTCGTTGATCACGGGCAGCACCCCGTGCTTTAAAAGCGTGAGCAGTGTGGATTTGGCGTTGAGGTATCTTTCCCGGTCTGCCAAGTCGGCATGGGTCAAGAGCACCTGAGCGCTCACCAAATGGTTCTCTTTGAGTTTGGTCTCGTAGATTTGCGCCAAGCCCATTTGTCCCACCGCTGCCGCAGCTTGGAGCTCATGAATGGCTTTGGGCCTTGTGCTCCAACCCAGACGTTTCATGCCCTCGGCGATGGCGCCGCTTGAGACCATGATGAGTTCACGAGCAGGACCTGTGCCTTCACCTTTGATGAGAATCGCCATTTGGCGACACCACTCACCAATGGCGCCCTCATCCAAACCGCGCCCCTCATTGGTCACCAGGCTGGAGCCCACTTTGATCACGATGCGCCGCGCCTCCATGAGGACTGACTGCGCCCTTGCAAGAGAGGCCTCGTCCTCGATGAGGCAAAGTTTTGTTGAGGATGCGCTTAAAGAAGAGTTCAAGGACTGCATGAGGTGAGCAAAAATCAAGAATCGGAAGAAACTGTTGGGATCCCGTCGGGGAAACGTGGGTCGACGTCAACGGGAGGAGCTTCTGCGATTTGTTGAGCCTTCAAGTGCTGAAACACCGCTTGAATCAGTGGCTCACAACCCTCACGCGTGAGGGCTGAAACCTCAAAAACGGGCCCTTTGAATTTGAACGCTTTTAAAAACGCTTTGACCCTTTGCGCCCTGTCCTCTTGAGGGACCATGTCCATTTTGTTGAGCACGAGCCACCTGGGTTTGGCAAACAGCTCAGGATCGTATTTTTTGAGTTCAGCCACAATGCCCTTGGCTTGTTTGGCTGGGTCCACCGCATCATCAAAGGGGGCCATGTCCACCAAATGCAAGAGCAGGCGTGTGCGCTGCAGGTGTCTTAAAAACTGATGTCCAAGTCCTGCTCCGTCCGATGCGCCTTCAATGAGACCGGGGACATCTGCAACCACAAAACTTTGACTCGGGCCCACTCGGACCACACCCAAATTGGGATGCAAAGTGGTGAAAGGATAGTCGGCAATCTTGGGACGAGCATTGGAGATGGCGGAGATCAAAGTGGACTTGCCCGCATTGGGCATGCCCAAGAGCCCCACATCGGCCAAGACCTTGAGCTCCAACTTGACTTCGCGTCGCTCACCTGGTTGACCGGGTGTCTTTTGGCGGGGCGCACGGTTGATGGAACTCTTGAACCTCATGTTCCCAAAACCGCCCTCACCCCCTTTGGCAATCAAGATCACCTCTCCTGGTGTCAGCAACTCGTGGAGCACCTCACCGGTCTCCAAATCACTGATGATGGTGCCAACTGGCATTTTGAGGGTGATGTCTTCTCCTGCTGCCCCGAACATGTCGGAGCCCATGCCGTGTTGACCTTTTTTGGCTTCATGGCGTCTGGAGAATCTGAAATCCACCAAGGTGTTCAATGCGGGATCCGCCACGGCGTAGACGTTTCCACCTCGACCACCGTCTCCACCGTTGGGCCCACCGAATTCTTTGTATTTCTCGTGACGAAATGAGACACAACCATTGCCCCCATCGCCCGCAGCAATGTCAATGATGGCTTCGTCAACAAATTTCATGTTTCGTTCTTTACGCTCAAGTGTTGGTGAGGATCGAAAGCGATCCTCGTGCCTCTATGGGCCATGTTACTCCAAGTGCCAATGGAGGCTTTATTTTAAAAAACCTCAGACACACAAAGCCATAAAGATCAAAGCCCCGACCAGCGGGGCTTTGATCAAGTCGAATAAGGACTGTTGATTAAACAGGACTTACATTGACCGTGTGTTTGCTCAAAGCACCTTTGGTGGTGAAGTTGACGTGTCCGTCAACCAAAGCAAACAAAGTGTGGTCCTTGCCAATGCCAACATTCACGCCGGGGTGAAACTTGGTTCCACGTTGACGCACAATGATTGCACCTGCAGTGATGAGCTCGCCGCCGAAGGCTTTAACGCCCAACATCTTTGGCTTGGAGTCTCTTCCATTTCGCGTTGAGCCGCCGCCTTTTTTCTGTGCCATTTCATCTGCTCCTTGAAATTAAGCCTGGATGGCACCGATTTGCAATTCAGTGAATTGCTGGCGATGACCTTGGCGTTTTTGATAGTGCTTGCGACGGCGCATTTTGAAAATGCGAACCTTGTCGTGTTTACCGTGAGCCACGACAGTGGCTTTCACAGTTGCGCCGGACACCAAGGGGGTACCAACCTTAAGTGAGGCGCCGTCTCCGACAGCCAACACATGGTCAATCACAATCTCTTGGCCAACGTCCGCAGCAATCTGTTCTACTTTAATTTTTTCGCCAGAAGCAACACGATACTGTTTGCCCCCGGTTTTTATGACCGCGTACATATGAACCTCTTCGAATACGATAGTAATCTTTGAACTCAATGGACGAATTTCCACTGAGCCAAAAATTATAACATTTCAACCCCAAACCCGCTACCCATTGCGCCGAACTCAAAGCAAATGGACTTCTTTCAATGAAATAATGAATACTTTAGAAGTATTTAATCGGTTTTTGCTTTGAAAATTGTCGCAAAATCGCGTTTTCCTTTGTTACAAATGGAGAGCGCTAGGCATGCACAAGCTTTGAGTTTTGGATGGGTTTAAAGAGGACTCGATTTATAAAAAGACATC
>Ga0208618_1000694_pt1 | contig 14813 bp, 10 predicted proteins | sample CryBogCBE18Jul08_FD_184585 | JGI IMG/M metagenome (GOLD analysis project Ga0208618, IMG submission 184585) | Freshwater microbial communities from Crystal Bog, Wisconsin, USA - CBE18Jul08 (SPAdes) | ecosystem: Environmental > Aquatic > Freshwater > Lake | place: Crystal Bog, Wisconsin, USA...
TCAAAGAAGTTCGCGGCATCACCGGTCTTGGCCTGAAAGAAGCCAAGGATCTTGTTGAGGGTGCGCCAAAGCCATTGAAGGAAGGCGCGTCTAAGGAAGAGGCTGAGAAGATTAAAGCCGCTCTTGAGAAGGTCGGCGCCAAAGTCGAACTCAAATAAATTACATGCCGCCTACGCGGCGGCTATGAGAGAAATACGGTCTCGGCCCCTGGCCGGGACCGTATGCGGTTAAACGAGGCGCAGCGGTCAATACCGCATTTAGGCGCACAACAGGGCAAGGACGATTCATAACGGATCGTCGGTCCTTACGAAGAAGAGGCTGGAAAAGCGATATGGCTCAGACGATGGCCCAAACGTCAGCACGCAAATTCACCGGTCGTAAACGCATCCGTAAATTTTTCGGTCATATCCGCGAAGCTGCGACGATGCCAAACTTGATCGAGGTCCAGAAAGCTTCCTACGATCAATTCCTACTCGTCGACGAACCAAAAGGCGGACGTGCGGACGAAGGTCTGCAATCAGTTTTCAAATCTGTTTTTCCAATCTCTGATTTTTCTCAAGTATCGCTTCTTGAGTTTGTGCGCTACGAATTTGAAGCGCCAAAATACGATGTCGATGAATGCCGTCAGCGCGGAATGACCTTTGCTGCGCCATTAAAGGTCACGCTCCGACTAATCGTATTTGACGTCGATCCAGATACCCAAGCCAAGTCTGTAAAGGACATAAAGGAACAAGACGTTTATATGGGCGACATGCCCTTTATGACGTCTAACGGCACCTTTATCGTCAACGGCACCGAACGCGTCATAGTCTCGCAGATGCATCGCTCTCCGGGCGTCTTTTTCGATCATGATAAGGGGAAAAGCCACTCTTCAGGCAAGCTGCTCTTTGCCGCCCGCATCATTCCTTATCGCGGATCGTGGCTTGATATCGAATTCGATGCAAAAGATATTGTTTATGCCCGCATTGATCGTCGCCGTAAGATCCCGGTGACCTCTTTGCTTTATGCGCTTGGTCTTGATGGCGAGGAGATCCTTTCTACTTTCTACAAGACAATCACATACAGCGCGGATGGAGAGAACTGGCGCATGCCCTTTGACGCCGAGCGCATTAAGGGCGTGAAGGCTGTTGCGGATATGATCGACGCCGACACGGGCAAGGTTATCCTTGAAGCCGGCAAGAAACTTGCTGTACGCGCTGCGCGCCAGCTTGCCGAGAATGGCGTTAAAGCCATTCGCGTGCCGAGCGAAGATCTCTACGGGCAATATCTCGCACAAGATCTTTTTGATCCCGCGACAGGTGAAATATTTGCTGAAGCTGGGGATGAAATCTCAGCTAAATCTCTCCCGCTTTTAATTGAAAAGGGTTTTGACGAACTCCCTATTCTCGATATCGATCACATCAATATTGGACCTTATATCCGTAATACGCTTGCTGTTGATAAGAACAGCAGCCGCGAAGAAGCGCTTTTTGATATTTATCGCGTCATGCGCCCAGGCGAACCGCCAACAATGGATACCGCAGAAGCGATGTTCCATTCGCTGTTCTTTGATGCAGAACGCTACGATCTTTCCGCCGTCGGACGCGTAAAAATGAATATGCGTCTTGATCTTGATGCGCCAGATACGACGCGAACCTTACGACGCGAAGATATTTTGGCGGTTGTAAAGGCGCTTGTTGATTTACGTGACGGCAGGGGCGAGATTGACGACATTGATCATCTTGGCAATCGTCGCGTACGCTCTGTCGGCGAGTTGATGGAGAATCAATATCGTCTCGGATTATTGCGGATGGAACGCGCCATTAAAGAGCGCATGTCATCGGTTGATATCGATACGGTCATGCCGCAGGATTTGATCAACGCCAAACCAGCGGCAGCAGCTGTTCGTGAGTTTTTTGGCTCTTCCCAGCTCTCACAGTTTATGGATCAGACCAATCCCTTGTCTGAAATCACCCATAAGCGACGCCTGTCAGCACTTGGTCCTGGCGGTTTGACGCGCGAACGTGCGGGTTTTGAAGTCCGCGACGTCCACCCAACGCATTACGGCCGAATTTGCCCGATTGAAACGCCCGAAGGACCAAACATCGGATTAATTAATTCTCTCGCAACATTTGCGCGCGTGAATAAATACGGCTTTATCGAATCCCCTTATCGTCGCGTCCGCGATGGAAAGGTCACGGGAGAGGTTGCCTATCTTTCAGCTATGGAAGAGGCCAAATATCACGTCGCCCAAGCAAATGCGCCGGTGGATAAGAACGGCTCTCTAACTGAAGATCTCGTACTTTGCCGTCATGCTGGCGATGTTATGCTTGTCCCGCGTGAAAAAGTTGACGCGATGGACGTATCGCCCAAGCAGCTTGTTTCTGTTGCGGCGGCGCTGATTCCATTTCTAGAAAATGACGACGCCAACAGAGCATTGATGGGCTCTAACATGCAGCGTCAAGCTGTCCCACTCGTCAAAGCAGATGCGCCGCTTGTTGGCACTGGCATGGAGCCTATTGTCGCGAGAGACTCTGGCGCTGCCATTGCAGCGCGACGCACTGGCGTGGTTGATCAGATTGACGCAACGCGTATCGTTGTGCGTGCGACTGAAGAGCAGGATCCCGCCAAGCCAGGCGTAGATATTTATCGTCTGATGAAATATCAGCGCTCGAACCAATCAACCTGTATCAATCAAAAGCCGCTGGTGCGCGTCGGTGACCTCGTTCAAAAAGGCGACATCATTGCAGACGGTCCATCAACGGATCTGGGCGATCTTGCCTTGGGCCGCAATGTGCTCGTGGCATTTATGCCCTGGAATGGATATAACTTCGAAGATTCAATTCTTCTTAACGAACGCATCGTTAAAGATGACGTCTTCACCTCAATTCATATTGACGAATTTGAGGTCATGGCGCGCGATACGAAGCTTGGACCGGAAGAAATAACTCGGGATATACCGAACGTCTCTGAAGAGACGTTGAAAAATCTTGACGAAGCCGGCATCGTTTATATCGGCGCAGAGGTTCAGGCAGGCGATATTCTCGTTGGCAAAATCACCCCCAAGGGTGAGAGCCCAATGACTCCAGAGGAGAAGCTTCTTCGGGCGATCTTTGGTGAAAAAGCCTCTGATGTTCGAGACACATCGCTTCGTGTTCCGCCTGGCGTGCAAGGAACGATTGTTGAGGTGCGCGTTTTCAACCGCCATGGCGTTGATAAGGATGAGCGCGCGCAAGCCATCGAACGCGAAGAAATTGAGAGACTTGCCAAGGACCGGGACGACGAGCTCGCAATTCTGGACCGAAATGTTTATGCGCGTATTGCTGAAAATCTGATCGGCAAGAAAGGCATTGCAGGACCTAAGAGCTTTAAAAAGGGCGAAACCCTGACGCAATTGATCCTGGACGAATATCCACGATCTCAATGGTGGACATTTGTTGTCGAGGATGACGCTCTCATGGCGTCAATTGAAGCTGTTCGCAAGCAATATGATGAGTCAAAAAAAGGTCTTGAGAACCGCTTTCTTGACAAAGTTGAAAAACTGCAACGTGGCGACGAATTACCGCCAGGCGTGATGAAGATGGTCAAAGTCTTCGTTGCCGTTAAGCGCAAAATCCAGCCTGGCGATAAAATGGCTGGAAGACATGGCAACAAAGGCGTTGTCTCTCGTATCGTCCCGCAAGAAGACATGCCATTCCTGGAAGATGGCACCCCTGTCGATATTGTGCTCAATCCACTTGGCGTTCCAAGCCGAATGAATGTCGGGCAGATTCTTGAGACCCATTTAGGCTGGGCCTGTGCGGGTCTGGGTAAACAGGTCGGACAGGCCGTTGACGCTTACATGCGCAATAAAGATGTCAAACCCCTGCGCAAAAAGCTAACGGATATCTATGGTCAAGACGACGAGCTCGCAAAACTCGACGAAGGCAGTCTTGTTGAAATTGGCAAGGATTTGCGCCGTGGCGTGCCCATTGCCACTCCCGTTTTTGACGGGGCGAGAGAAAAAGACATTGTTGAAATGCTGACCGAAGCTGGGCTGGCCTCATCAGGCCAAGTCCGGTTATTTGACGGGCGCACTGGCGAAAGCTTCGACCGCAAGGTTACCGTCGGTTATATTTACATGTTAAAACTGCATCATCTTGTTGACGACAAGATTCATGCGCGCTCCATCGGTCCCTACTCACTCGTTACGCAACAACCTCTTGGCGGCAAAGCCCAGTTTGGCGGTCAGCGTTTTGGCGAAATGGAAGTCTGGGCGCTTGAAGCTTATGGCGCGGCCTACACGCTACAAGAAATGCTCACGGTTAAGTCTGACGACGTCGCCGGACGAACAAAGGTTTATGAATCGATTGTGCGCGGCGATGATACGTTTGAATCTGGCATTCCTGAGAGCTTCAATGTCTTGATCAAAGAAATGCGATCTCTGGCGCTCAATGTCGAGCTGACAAATGCAACGCCTGAAGAGCTAGAAGAAGCTGAAGACCAGGCCCCGGCAGAAGCCGCTGAGTAAGCGTTTCGAGACCTAAACCATCCCGTCTCTCAGTTTTTTGAGAGACACAGAGGCGACAAGATTTTCGACCGGCAGGAAGCGCAAACTGCGCTTCCCCGCGTCTAGGAGAAGAAAATGAATCAGCAAGAGGTCATGAATCTCTTCAACCCGGTCGTAGCGGCGCAGGCTTTTGACCAGATTCAAATTTCCATAGCGAGCCCGGAGAAAATTCTCTCCTGGTCCTTTGGCGAGATCAAAAAACCAGAAACCATAAATTATCGCACGTTCAAGCCGGAGAGACGGCTTGTTCTGTGCTCGCATTTTTGGTCCAATCAAAGATTATGAATGCTTGTGCGGCAAGTACAAGCGGATGAAATACAAGGGCGTCATCTGTGAAAAGTGTGGCGTTGAGGTAACACTGGCGCGCGTACGCCGCGATCGTATGGGGCATATATCGCTTGCTGCTCCTGTCGCGCATATTTGGTTCCTAAAATCTCTTCCGTCACGTATCGGCCTTTTGCTCGATATGACGCTAAAAGATCTGGAACGTATTCTCTATTTTGAGTCTTATATTGTTATTGATCCCGGCCTGACGCCACTCAAGGAACGTCAACTCCTATCAGAAGAGGAGTATATTCAGGCCCAGGATGAATACGGGCAAGACACCTTCTCCGCTATGATTGGGGCTGAAGCGATCCGACGGATGCTCGAGTCCATGGACCTTGAGGCGATTGCCGCCTCGTTAAGAATTGAAATCGCGGAAGCAAAGACGGAATTAAAACCAAAAAAACTGGCGAAAAGACTAAAAATCATCGAGGCCTTCATTCAATCTGGCAATAAGCCAGAGTGGATGATCTTGAAAGAAGTTCCTGTCATTCCGCCAGATCTGCGCCCCCTCGTGCCATTAGACGGCGGGCGTTTTGCAACATCAGATCTCAACGATCTTTATCGTCGCGTGATCAATCGAAACAATCGTCTTAAGCGACTGATAGAGCTACGCGCGCCAGATATTATCATCCGCAACGAAAAACGAATGTTGCAGGAAGCCGTTGACGCACTCTTTGATAATGGCCGTCGCGGCCGCGTTATCACGGGGGCTAACAAGCGTCCGCTCAAATCGCTTGCCGACATGTTGAAAGGCAAACAGGGCCGCTTCCGTCAAAATCTGCTTGGCAAACGTGTCGACTATTCCGGACGTTCTGTCATTGTTGTCGGCCCTGAATTGAAACTTCATCAATGCGGCCTGCCAAAGAAGATGGCGCTGGAGTTATTCAAGCCATTTATTTACTCGCGACTCGACGCCAAGGGCTATTCTGCAACTGTTAAACAGGCAAAAAAACTCGTTGAGAAAGAAAAGCCAGAGGTTTGGGATATTTTAGACGAGGTCATTCGCGAGCATCCTGTCCTGCTCAACCGCGCACCGACTCTGCATCGACTTGGCATTCAGGCGTTTGAGCCCGTCTTGATTGAAGGCAAGGCCATACAACTGCATCCCCTCGTCTGTGCGGCCTTCAATGCTGACTTTGACGGCGATCAGATGGCAGTGCACGTGCCGCTGTCCCTTGAAGCGCAGCTTGAAGCGCGCGTCTTAATGATGTCAACAAACAATATTTTGCATCCAGCAAATGGTCAGCCAATCATTGTGCCATCGCAAGACATCGTTTTAGGGCTTTATTACTTGACGCTTGAACGCGATGGCGAGCCTGGCCAAGGTATGGCGTTGGCCAGTCAGGGTGAGATTGAACACGCTTTGGCCGCCAAGGCTGTAACGCTGCATTCCAGAATTAAAGGGCGGGCTTGGACTTATGACGAGAACGGCAAGCGCGTCTTAAAGATATTTGACACCACCCCTGGTCGTTTGATCCTGGGCCAATTGATGCCGCAGCATCCAAAAATCCCTTTCGATGTCGTCAATAAATTGATGACGAAGAAAGAAATCTCAAACATGATCGACACCGTCTATCGCAACTGCGGTCAGAAGGAGACGGTTATTTTCTGTGACCGCATTATGTCCTTGGGCTTCCGCGAAGCCTTCAAAGCTGGAATTTCCTTCGGCAAAGACGACATGGTCGTGCCAGAAACAAAGGAAAGAATTGTTTCCGAGACGCGCACTGCAGCCAAGGAATATGAGCAACAATATAATGATGGTCTGATCACCCAAGGCGAGAAATACAATAAAGTTGTTGATGCCTGGATGAAGTGCACGGACAAGCTTGCAGAAGAAATGATGCAGCGCATTTCGTCGATCAAAAAAGATGAGCATGGCCGCGACATGCCCATCAACTCAATCTATATGATGTCGCATTCTGGCGCACGTGGCTCGCCACAGCAGATGAAACAGCTCGCTGCGATGCGCGGACTGATGGCGAAACCTTCCGGAGAGATCATCGAAAGCCCGATTATCTCTAACTTCAAAGAAGGCCTAACAGTTCTTGAGTATTTTAACTCAACGCACGGCGCACGTAAGGGCCTGGCTGACACGGCGTTAAAAACGGCGAACTCTGGCTATCTGACGCGTCGACTGGTTGACGTTGCTCAGGACTCTATCATTTTGCTCACCGATTGCGGTTCGCAAAATGGCATTCGCATGCGCGCAATCGTGGATGCTGGTCAGATTGTCGCTTCTCTTGCATCTCGAATTCTTGGTCGCTCTGCCGCTGAAGATGTGAAGGGCGCAGATGGAAAAATCATCGTTCCCGCTGGGACAATGATTGAAGAATGGCACATTGAGCCCATCAACGCTGCTGGCGTTCAAGAGGTGAAGATACGCTCCGTATTGACCTGCGAGGCGAAGAACGGGGTTTGTGCGACGTGCTACGGTCGTGACCTAGCACGGGGCACGCCAGTCAATATGGGCGAAGCCGTCGGCGTTATCGCAGCGCAATCAATCGGCGAGCCCGGCACACAGCTGACCATGCGCACGTTCCATATTGGCGGCGCGGCGCAGCTTGCTGATCAGTCCTTCATCGAGTCGAATTTTGAAGGCAAGGTGCATATACGCAACCGTCATTTAGCGCGCAATTCGGACGGAGACCTTATTGTTATGGCGCGCAATGTCGCAGTCGTGATTGTGGGACCAGACGGAGCCGAGCGCGCAGTTAACCGCATCCAATATGGCGCCAAGCTTAAAGTGGATGAGGGCGATAAGGTAAAACGCGGTCAGCGTATTGCAGAATGGGATCCTTATACGCGTCCCATCATCAGCGAAGTTGACGGTGTGATTGGATTTGAGGACCTTGTTGAGGGTCAATCCATGGCTGAGACGGTTGATGAAACAACCGGCATCACAAAGCGTATGGTGATGGATTGGCGCCTCAATTTAAGGTCGGCCAGCTTAAAGCCTGCGATTATCATCAAGGACGAAGCCGGCAAGATCGCCAAACTCGTGCGTGGCGGCGATGCGCGTTATCTCCTTCCCGTTGACTCAATTATTGCCGTCGAGCCTGGCGGCACTGTCAAAGCGGGCGATATTGTTGCGCGTATTTCAGTTGAAAGCGCTAAAACCCGAGACATTACCGGCGGCTTGCCGCGTGTTGCTGAGCTGTTTGAGGCGCGTCGTCCGAAGGACCACGCCATCATTGCAGAAATCTCGGGAACCGTTCAATTCGGCAAGGATTATAAAAACAAACAGCGCCTCTCAATTATTCCATCTGAGGAAGGCGCTGAACCTGTTGAATATCTCATTCCAAAAGGTAAACATATTCATCTTCAAGATGGCGACGTTGTTGAAAAAGGCGACTACATCGTTGATGGCAATCCTGCTCCGCATGATATTCTGGCCATCAAAGGCGTGGAAGAGCTTGCTGCCTACCTCGTTAATGAGATTCAAGAAGTGTATCGCCTGCAAGGCGTGAACATCAATGACAAGCATATTGAAGTGATCGTGCGTCAGATGCTCCAGAAGGTTGATATTGTTAACCCTGGCGATACCGGTTTCCTTGAAGGCGAGCAGGTTGATCATCTTGAACTCGATGAGGCGAACGCTAAAGTAATTGAGAATGGCGGCAGGCCAGCAAGCGGCACGCCTGTGTTGCTTGGCATCACAAAGGCCTCGCTACAAACACGCTCCTTCTTCTCCGCAGCCTCCTTCCAAGAAACAACGCGCGTCCTTACGGAAGCAGCCGTCAATGGGAAGGTAGACCCGCTGGTCGGCCTTAAGGAAAATGTGATTGTTGGACGCCTGATCCCTGCCGGAACGGGTGCGGCGATGGCCAAATATCGCACAATCGCATCAGGTCGCGATGATTTAATTATTGAGCAGCGCGCTGAGACAGCGGAGGCGCTGCCGGCGTTGCCACCAGCAGAGTGAAAAGACCTAATATATAAAAATTAAGAGAGGCCGCCGCTCGTAGGCGGCCTTTTCCATAGAGTACGCACCTAATGCAGCAAGCTTTTGCCAAACTCATGCGCCTACCGGCGACGGCGGCGAGACTTCTCATTTTGCTCTATCGCGCAACCTTTTCTCTCATCGCCGGACGTAGCTGTCGCTATGCGCCAAGCTGTTCTGAATATGCCGACGAGGCAATTCGTCTGCATGGGCTTTGGCTGGGGGGATGGATCTCCTTTGCACGCATCTGTCGCTGCAGACCTGGCGGCGGGGAAGGCTTTGATCCTGTGCCTAAAAATTTTACGACAAAGGCGTCATTCATCACGCCGTGGCGATATGCCCGCTGGCGCGGTCCATTTATGTATGACGAGAAAGATAATTTGTGATCAGCTATTGGCCATTAACTGCACGGCAAGCGCATATATGCGCATCCGCGCTACTTCCGGCAGTGTTGCAAGTACTTCGAGATAGGTCTGACCCGCCGCGCACATTCTTGGATCTTCAATGGGTGGATCAGGAGTCTTGCCATCGAGCAAGGCGTCAATCTCACCGCGACTGAGACCATGATCGCCTAAAGCAACCTCAAGCACACGAAAATCTGTGTCGCTTGGTTTTTCGCGTATAATATTTTTTGATTTACCGTTTAGCATCGCCTCCAAGCCAGCTAGAGCCATTTCTGAGACCAGCTCCCGTCGCGACGCGGCAAAGGTTTGAAAGTCGGCATTCGTCACACCATACAAGAATGCAACGCACATTTTCTTATCCGCCATAGCCAATGCATGCAGCACATTTAATTGGCTGGTAAAAACCCGGGAGAGCAAAGCGTTCTCAGCTGTTGCGGCGAGAGCGCCATGTTTCTGTCGCATCTGACGCACTGTCTCAGAAAGATAGTAATCAACACTCTCCTTCCCGCCATGCATCGCCTTCTGATAAGCAAAGTTTTTTAAAACTGCGTCATAATCGGCGGTAAAGGTTTCTCTCAACCGAGCAAAATATTTTGCATATTCAGGCGTCGCGAGAATTGTCGCCTCTATTTCCTGTCTCGCGGCGCCAGCATCCATTACGTGATTGTCCGCAATTGGCGCAGATATCAATGCTCGAATTGGGGCTTGACTGACAACTGGAGACAACATGACAAGCCCAATAAAAAGGCAGGCCAATAGTGCGGTGATCAGCGCGAGTAATTTTTGAAAAAACATTCTCCGCCCTTAACAACTTCGTAAAGACATGTCGATTTTAGGTAATCGCTCTTTCATGAGATCGCTTCCTAAGGGCTATGGCTCACATTTGACCCATCAAGACAAGACTGCGCCTCAGCTTTTATTCTATCAACCATTGCGCGTAGCCCGTTGGCGCGTTGCTGCGAGAGATGCGCCGCAAGTCCAAATTTTTCAAAAAGCTGCTTTGGTTCAATTGAAACGATCTCTCCCGCCTCACGACCAGAATAAAGCGCCAAAGCAAGGGCAATCAAGCCTTTGACAATATGGGCGTCGCTGTCGCCTTTAAAGACAAGAACAGGGATCCCCGCCTCGTTTTGCGTCCGTGTTGTTTCTAACCATACCTGACTAGCGCAGCCTCGAACCTTATTTTCCTCGCAATGCGCTTGCTCTGACAAAGGCTCAAGACCACGCCCAAGTTCAATGAGATAGCGATAACGGTCCTCCCACTCATCGAGTAGCTCAAAATTGCTAATGATCTCGTCAATTCTCATAAGACAAGCATCCTTGATTTACCTTAGCCGGAGGCTGCGAGACATCGGCTCACTTTCTCACTGATGATATTTAAAGATCAAACATCTTTCTTGCTCTGCGAGAAGACGATCACTTATAAAGTTGACCATAAAATAATGAAATCAGGATCACGACATGAGCGAAGACGCTCTCTGGGCGCATTTACGCAGCGAAGCTGAAGAAGCCCTTAGACTTGATCCTGCTCTTGCCCCTTTGTTCATGGATCAATTGCTGCATCGTCACTCCTTTGAAGAAGCTGTTATTCATCGGGTTAGCGGACGTCTAGACGGTCCCGCAGTCAATGCAGGCGCTATTGCGGATGCCTTTATTGAGGCGTTGACGCTCACCCCAGATATTGGCGCCGCCTTTCGCGCTGACATTACAGCCTATGCTGAACGCGACCCTGCCTGCCAACGCCTTCTCGAGCCCTTGCTTTTTTTCAAAGGGTTCCACGCCATTCAGGCAGCCCGCCTCGCGCATGCGTTATGGCGTTCTGGCAAACATGATTTTGCGCTTTATGTCCAAAGTCGCGCCTCAGACGCCTTTGCTGCCGATATTCATCCTGCAGCTCAGTTTGGACAAGGAGTGTTTCTGGATCATGGCACCGGCTTCGTCGTAGGCGAAACAGCTGTGATTGAGGATAATGTCTCAATCCTACATGGCGTAACCCTTGGCGGCACGGGGAAATCAGCGGGCGATCGTCATCCAAAAATACGTCACGGGGTCATGATAGGCGCAGGCGCAAAAATCCTGGGCAATATTGAAATTGGCGCTTGTTCACGCATTGCGGCAGGTTCCGTGGTTCTTAAGAACATTCCGCCACATTCTATCGTCGCAGGAGCGCCAGCCAAAGTTATTGGCCGCGAAATCTCGCCGCTGCCAGCTCGTGAAATGGATCAAATTCTGCGTGGCCTTGCCTATGACTCTTTTGATTATTCCATCTAGTCATATTCAGCAAAAGCTCCTATTTGCCAATAAATTTTGGTGTGCGTTTGTTAAGAAAAGCGTTACGGCCTTCGACATAATCCGCACTATCAAAGCAAGCGTCTGCTAAAATTTCGCATTCTTCTAACGTCAGCGCGCCAGGCAAGAATGCTGCAGTGCGGATCGCAGATTTCGCAGCCAATATCGTCAGTGGCGCATTCTGCGCAACGGCGCGCGCCATATCCATAACAGCGCTGTCAAACTCTCCTTTTGAATAGTGATAAGCAATAAACCCAATATTGAAGGCTTCCTGAGCAGTTAATCGGCGCGCAGTATAAAACAAGTCAAAGGCGCGTTGCGCACCCATCGTCGCAACAACATATCGCATTGCCGCCGGCGGATACCCAACACCAAGTTTAACGGCAGGGATGGCGAATATTGCATCCTCACGGCCAAGCCTGACGTCGCATGCCGCCGCCAATCCAACGCCGCCACCAAAACAAAACCCAGCAATCGCCGCAAAAGTTGGTTTTGTTGACTGTGACAATGCGTCAAAGGCGGCAACATTCGCCGCCTCATAGGCGCGCCCGCCATCGCTTGTTGCGCGCAAGGTAGAAAATTCAGAAATATCTGCGCCAGAACAAAAGGGCAGGTTTGACTCCCCTCCCAAAACGAGCACACGCGCACGCGGATCGGCGTCAATGGCTCGGATTACGCTTGGCAATGCTTGCCACATTTCAAAGTCAAAGGCGTTGCGCTTCGCCGCGTTATCAATGAAAATACGTGCAACGCCATCATCAATATCGACGCGCAATTTTGGCGAAGACGATCGGATCATAGAGATACCTCTTATAAAAAAAGGAGATTTTCGTATATTTTCTGTATAAACACCCGATGCGTCAAATCGATCTTCTGCCTCGACTATTACACCGCGACGGTCTCATCCTGATTATTGATAAGCCTGCAGGACTACCCGTGCATCGGGGACCAAAAGGCGGGCCGTCGATAGAAGACTTTTTTGATCAACTTCGATTTGGATTGCCGCGCGCCCCAGCCCTCGCGCACAGATTGGATAAGGATACCTCAGGTTGTCTTGTGTTAGGGCGTCACCGCAAAGCGCTTGAAAAATTAGGTAAGTTATTTAAATCGGGTCGCATTCATAAAACATATTGGGCAGTTGTCGAAGGCGCGCCAGATAGAGAATCTGGCGACATCGATCTCCCGCTGGGACGGCTAGACGCCACAAAAGGCTGGTGGATGCGACCCGATCCATTGGGTCAACCTGCCCGCACAAGCTGGAAGATCATTGGCCGTAGCGCTGACAGACATCTGAGCTTTATAGAATTTACGCCACATACAGGCCGCACGCATCAAATTCGCGTTCATGCGCAATCCTTAGGCTGCCCAATTCTTGGCGATCCCGTCTATGGCTCCGGCACGATAAGCCACCCACTAAAAATGCACCTTCACGCGCGCGAAATACACATACCGATGCAAGAAAACAAAGCCAATGTCATAGCCCAGGCGCCGGCGCCAGCGCATATGTGGGAGGCGCTTACGCAGTGCGGACTTATGTCCCATTTGCCATTTTATGAGGATGCGCCCAACATACTAAAAATCAATGAGGATTGACCACTTGCCTGAAAATGCAAACAAAAAGCTTTTTGAAGGCGAAAGCGCCAGCCGCTTTTTCCTTGATCGCGCTCTAATATATGATTTGGCCGATGTTGCTATGGAAAGCGCAAAACGCGCTGGCGCGAGCTACGCCGACATTCGCATTGGCGAAACGCTCAGTGAATACGCGCAGGCTAAGGATGCGAGATTTGAACAGTTTCATCAAAATACTGTTCGTGGTTTTGGCGTAAGGGTTCTCCTTAACGGTTGCTGGGGCTTTTACGGAGGGCAGATACTGGACCTTCAGACCCTGAAAGAAGGGGTGAGCGCTGCGCTTGGCAACGCTAAGGCGATGCAAAATATTCAACGGCTGCCAATAGTTCTCGAAACCTTGCCAAAGCATGAAGCGGAATGGATCATGCCAATGGCGCAAGACCCCTTCGCGATAGATGTCAATCAGAAATCAGACCTACTGTTATCAATCTGCACAGCTGCGCGCGATCATGGCGCAGACTTTTGTTCCGCGAGCCTCTCAATCGCGCGAGAAGAGCGCCTTTTTGCCAATAGTCATGGCGCGAGAATTCTCCAAACACGAACGCGGCTTCATCCACGTTTTAAAGCAACCGCTATTGACGTTTTGCTAGGGCGACATGCTGTGCGTGAGAGTTTGACGCCAGCACGCGGCGCTGGCTTCGAATATGTGCGTGAATCAGGAATTATAGAAGAGGCGAAGCGCGCGGGTGAGGAGTCTCGCGCTAAACTATGCGCCCGCCCTGTTAAAACCGGGAATTATGATCTGGTCATTGATCCGACCAATCTCTGGCTGACGATTCATGAAACCATCGGACACTCCACGGAACTTGATCGCATCCTAGGGTGGGAGGCAAATTTTGCTGGGACGAGCTTTATCAAGCCTGACATGCTGGATAATCTTAGAATGGGCTCAGATCTCATGACCATTGTCGCTGATCGGTCGCAGCCAGGCGCACTATCAACCATTGGATATGATGACGATGGCGCTGATGCAGAAGCCTCAGCCTTTAACATCGTTGAAAAAGGGGTCCTGCGCAATTTCCAAATGGCCTTAGGGCAAGCCCACTACATAGGGCTTCCACGCTCAAATGGATGCGCCTACGCTGATAGTCCCATAGCCTTTCCGATTCAGCGCATGCCCAATATTTCTCTCGCGCCAAATAAGGAACAGTGTCGCCTGTCAGATCTCATCGGCGATATTGACAATGGCATTTACGTTGTTGGCGCCGGTAGCTGGAGTATTGATCAGCAACGAGATAATTTTCAGTTTGGCGGGCAGCTTTTTTACGAAATCAAAAATGGCCAACTGGGCCCGCTTCTGCGTGATTGCGCCTATCAAGGACGCACAACAAACTTTTGGCAGGCGCTTGACGGAATTGGAGATGTCTCCACCTATCATCTCGACGGCACGTTCACCTGTGGTAAGGCCGAACCCGTTCAAGTTGCGCCCGTCTCTCATGGCAGTCCCCTCGCCCGTTTCAGAAATATTTCGGTCCTTAACACCGGTAATGATAGCTGACAGATGTTCCTCTCCAAAGACGACGCGCACGCCATCGCACAGCGTATCATAGATCGATCACAAGCTGACGCCTGCAGTGTCGCAGTCGATGGCGGCGAGGATCATAGCCTGCGTTTTGCCAAAGGAAGCGCAACAACTAACCTCAGCGTCGATCATCTCAGGATAAAAATTTCATCCCACATTGGACAGCGCATTGGC
>Ga0208618_1000695_pt1 | contig 14806 bp, 7 predicted proteins | sample CryBogCBE18Jul08_FD_184585 | JGI IMG/M metagenome (GOLD analysis project Ga0208618, IMG submission 184585) | Freshwater microbial communities from Crystal Bog, Wisconsin, USA - CBE18Jul08 (SPAdes) | ecosystem: Environmental > Aquatic > Freshwater > Lake | place: Crystal Bog, Wisconsin, USA...
AACACAGCATCTAGCTTAGGCAATGCTGCTGACTACTTGAGCAAAGTTGCTATCAACAGCTCTACAGTTTCTTTCCAATAATCCATTTATTGGACTGCAATATCAAAAAAGCACCTTCGGGTGCTTTTTTGTTGACTAAAAAATAACACTATAAATAACTTCATGACTACCACCGATACCACTAAAAAGAAATGGCAACATTGGCCAGCTCCTACCCTAGAAATTACGACCATTATTCCTGAAAAAGGATGTATTGTTGATTGTGTATTTTGTCCACAGCGTGTTTTAGAAAATGTCTATAAAGGTGCAAGGACATTGACTTTAGATAACTTTAAATTTTTAATAGATAAAGTTCCTAAAGATGTTCGCATTACATTTGCAGGATTCACTGAACCTTGGATGAACAAAAACTGTACTGACATGGTTATATATGCTCATGAACAAGGTCATCCTGTTAGTGTTTTTACAACAGGTGTTGGTGTAAGTCCTGAAGACATGGATAGATTAGTTGACATTCCTTATCACGGACAGCCTAATGGTGGATTTACTTTACATTTGCCTGATAAAGAACTGTTGGCAAGACATCCTTTGACTCCTGGGTATATGAAAACACTGGAATGGTTTCAATTTAATAATCACAGGATTAAAAACTTTAGTACTATGTGTATGGGCGACGAAGTTCATCCGGATATTACACCATACTTTTACTGGGCACCTACATACAAGATGTGGGGCAGATCTGGAAATCTTTTACGAGAAAGTATTTTAAAACCCAGACTTATTAATTTAAAAAATAAATGGGATGCAGTTTATCACGAAGATCGAAATAGAACATGTGGATGTGATGAACATTTATACCACAATGTGTTATTACCAAATGGTGACGTTAGTTTATGCTGTATGGACTATGGTCTGGATCATATACTCGGAAATCTCTATGAAAAATCATATGAAAAGATTATTCCTAATGCTATGACAAAGTTTGATCTTTGCAACTATTGCGAAAATGGCGTTAACCCAGTAGAGAAACCAATACAAATCTATAAATAACTTGTTCGCTCTTAACGGAGAGTTTATGCGGAACCCCAACCGCGTAGGCAATAGAACTGTCATATAAACATAAAGGAGAAACAAAATGGGTCGTCCAATTAAAAAGAGATATTTCGTAAAACAAGGCGCTGCCGATGCCAGCGTAGCAGTAAAATATAAAGGTGTTGCTGTAGCACTTACTTCGAACGGTACACACTATTCACAAGGTACTACTGTATCTGTTTCAGCACCGACTGAAGGCCTTGCTGATGGAGTACAAGCAACATTTGCATTGACTATTAATAGTCCAACAGGTAGCCCAGCAGGTGGCATTACAGGCATTAATGCTACTAATGTCGGCGCCGGTTACAGTACAGCTACTATTACTATTGTTAAACCAGCAACAGTCACAAGTACAGTTAACTCTGGTGTAACTGCTACTAACACATTCACTGTATCAACCACAGCTGGTATTAGCATTGGTATGTTGATTTCTGGTGCTGCAACAGGTATTTCTGGCTATGTAACTGCTATTAACGGTAACATCATTACTAGCACAGTAAACAACAACGGTAATTGGACTAATGCATCTAACTTACAGTTTATTGATAACGGTTCTGGTGCAGTTATTACCGCTAGTCTAACAGCTCAAGAAGATGATACTGGTACTATTGCTTGTACAGCATATATTCCTGGCGGATCAGCTACAACCGCAGCGATTCTAAAACAAGAAGGTAGTCATCGTTATCTAGTTGAAAACGATCAAGGTCGTGCTATCTGCAAGTTAACAACTTCTACAGCCGCAGCCGCTTCTTTAGTTGCAGGTCAAATGAACATTATTGCTAAAGATGCTAATGGTAGTACTTATGTTGTTACAAAGTTAACAAGCCGTAAAGCTCGTGTTATTCGCCAAACTGTAAATGGTTCTTTTGTATTTGCAAATGGAACAGAAGTGCGTTGGGTTGCAGGTTGGGCAAATGCTAGTGGTACAGTATCTACTCAAGCTGGTGCTTGCGTTGGTATCCAAACATACTAATACATTTATTAGTAATAAAAGGACTCTTCGGAGTCCTTTTTTGTTTACTACGCATAGATTCAAATCAGGTAAATACAGGATGACCACTCCAACCGTAGTAACACAATATGCAGACAACTCAGAAGTTGATATTGCTTGGGATAATAATCTTCCATTGTTAACTACAAGAGGAAAAACAAGTATATCTACAGTAAAACCTTTATTGCATATAGCAAGAAGTCCTAAATATGATTTAATTTATAATACTTGGTATGTACAGTTGACAGGATTTAATTTTGATTCTATTCCTGACACTATATCGGATATAAGTCTTACAGTAGAAATGAATCGTGGTGGTAGGATAGCAGATGACACAATTCAACTTTGCTATCAAGGTGAGTTAATCGGGGAAAATCAAGCACAACCAGCGTTTATTACAACAGTGAGTCAAAATGAAAGTTTGTTACATCCAACAACTACTTACTCGGGAGATCTTACCAAATGGAAAGTTACTAACCTAACTTCTGATATGATACAAGATTCAAGTTTTGGTGTAACATTAAGATATAAAAGCCATCCTGCATGGCCTCATAAAACATTTCCGGTGCTCTACGCTGTTTCACTTCAAATCAGCTAATGTAATAAATACTCTAAAGGAATAAGAAATGGCAAAAATAATCGGTTCAAGAATGGTGGCTCCAAGTAGTAATAACGCTATTACTTCTACCGCTATCACATTAGAAACCTCTTATGTTCAGGCAACTGGAAACTTTTTAGTAAGTAATAATTTAACCCCAACTTTGCAAGCAAGCAATGCTTATATTCAAAGTAACGATAATAACCCAGGTAATGCAATTGATAACCCTACCGGTGCTCCTTATGCCGATGGTAAAAATCCTGTAAATAATAAAACAATCGACGGATATGGATTATCGGTAGGTGCAGTAACTGGGACTCCCGATTTAAATGGAAATCCTACATTATATAGCAGTACTGGAGAACGCCAACAAGCTCAGGCATATTTTGAAGGCGGCGTCGGCATTGAACAAGACTTGGCAGTAGGCGGTTATATCTACGGTCGTGTTGCGTATGCCAATACAGCTTCTACCAGTTCATTCATTACTGTAAAACCAGTTAATAACAATCAGGTTTATTATCCTACCTTCACAGACGCCACAGGATTAACTGTACCTGGAGCTCAACTATACGGTGACAATGCCAGCATTTATCCTTCAAGCCTTGGTTTAACTTATAACCCTGCTGCTGGTTTATTAACAACAGATCAAGCACATATTGCTGCTACTATCAACGCAGTAAGTACTACTACAGGTGCATTTACAGTCACTGGTGGTGTTGGTATTGGACAAGACATTTATATCGGCGGTAATGTATTGCCGGGATCTACTGCCACTGTAGCACCTAGTTCTATTGGTGATACCGGAACTGCTTGGGCAACAGCATACTTAGAAAATATCTATACAAAATTTTTAGGAAATAATTCAGGTAATATTTCTGTAAGTCCTAATAACGGTATTAATCTTCCTAAAGATCAAAACGGTAATGTCGTTGGTGGCGGCGTTATGGATGTATTTGGAGATATCCGTGTTCGCGGTAATAATCCAGTTGGTACTGCACCGGTTGTTACTAATGTATTGTATGTAACCATGGACGGTGACGACACTAATGACGGTCGTGCTATGGATCCAAGCCGTGCTTGCCGTACAGTTAGTGGTGCTGTTAAAAGTCCTTATTATCAACCAGGCACACAAATTCGTGTTGCTCCGGGGCATTATTTAGAAGATAACCCTATTCAACTGAAACCATATACTAGCGTTATGGGTTCAGATATTCGTACTACAGGTATTGAACCTATCAACAAGACACAAGACTTGTTCCACATGAACTCTGGTTGTTACCTAGCATTCATGCAGTTCTTAAATGGGCGTAGCGGATTGTTACCGGGCACTGGTTATATAAACGGAACAAACCGCGGTGCATATTGTACAGCGTTCCCTCCCGGAAAACAAATTGATTTATTCCACTCACCGTACATTCAAAACTGTACTAATCTTTCCGGTCCATGGCTAGTTGATGGTACATTGTTTACTCCTGACCAAACTGTACAAGTTCCTGTTGCTGTAGGTACAGGTACATGGGCTGCTAACACAACCAGCATCACCGTTTATATTGAAAATATGCCAATCAATGGCTTTATTAATGCCGGCCCTGCTAGATCAGCTGCTACACAATACACAGGAAGTTTACAATCTACACTTAACTTTACAGGTACGGTAGCTACCGCTAACTTGCTGAGTTCAAAATCTAATCCTAGATTGTATGATGCATATACAGCCACAGATACAGGCGCAGTATGGGTTTATACTGCTGCTGAAAATCTAGCCATTGGTATGAATGCCACAGCAGGTCAACAAAATCCTGGATTCTTCAATGCTCGTACATTGATGTTGGCCAATAAACCTTTCTTACAGGCACAAGTTGCATCATATCTTGTTAACACTTTTGCCAACGGTTCGTTTACCTATAACTCTGCCACATGTAGTAGAGATGTGGGACTAATAGTTGATGCAATCAGCATGGACATGTTGTACAACAGTACTAGCGATAGTACATTTGCTGGTCTACAATACTGGAGTCAAGGCGGCTATACCGGACAAATAGCAAGAGAGTTAACAACAACTACTGCGGCTATTAACTACTTAAAATCATTAGTTGCAAATACAATCACTAACTTTAGTATTGGCGGAACAACTGCTACATCGATTACAAACGGATTGTTTAATACTATTACCACTATATTAGGTGCTGGCACTCCAACTGACATAACAAATCAAGTTGTTCCAGAAAGTTTGTCTACATCTAATGTGTTTATTAATGCTGCTTATAATGCTGTTCAGTCAGCTAGAACTACTTTACAACAAGAAGTCTACAACTATGTTGTTTCTCCTTCTGGATTAAACTACTCTGCTTCAAACTTTACAACAGCAACTTGCTATAGAGATGTTGGTTACATTATTGACTCTGTTTGCTTTGACATGTTGCATGGCGGAAATCTACAAAGTTTGAAATCAGGTGTTTACTATTACGGTTATACAACATCCACACAAGTGCCTAGCGAAATAACACAAGTAACCGCGGCATATACATTCATTCAAAGTATCATTCCTTACATTGTAACAGGTCAATCTGTTCCTAAAAAATATAGTAATAGTACACAGGTAATATCTGGAACACCAGGAACTATCGCTGAAGCTAACATTCTACAAAATAATATCAATATTATCACAGATATTATTGTTAATGGTCCTGTGGCTTCTGGTCCTAAGACTCCACAAAACTTAACACTAACCAACGATACTAACGCAGTTAATGCTTGGACTTTATTACATGCAAATCGTGCGTTTATTCAAGCAGAAGTTATTGCATTTATTGCTGCAACTATGCAAACAGTTAGCTACGATACTTCTACAATACAGTTATCGTATAGAGACGCAGGTATTTTAGTTGAAAATATTGCCTATGATGCTGCCTATGGTGGTAATCAGAAAGCAGTAGAATCTGGAAATGCATATTGGAACGGCCCAGTTAGTTACATTGCTAACTCTATTCCACAATGTGTGGCTGCAATCAACTACTTAAATGATTTGATTCAAGATGTTATCGTTAATAACACTTGTACAGTTCTTCCTCCTGTAGTTAACATTCCAAATGTTCCGCAGGTTATCAATACCGTTTTAGTAGACGGTGGTGTTGCTGGTACAGCTATTAGTTCATTGTTTAATATTGTAACAGATATTATTGTACAAGGTCCTCAGGCTGCTCCTGCAAGTTATACAAGTACTGGTCCAGATGCAGCCTATGTAAGTGCTGAAATATTGTTACAGGCCAACAGAAAGTTTATTCAAGAGAATACACTCAACTACATTAACTGGAATCTAGTACAACCTACTGGTCCTAGTTATTTGCCTTATAACAAGGTTAAGTGCCAACGCGATGCCGGATTGATAGTTGATAGCATTGCTACAGATTTATTATTCCCAACAGCAAAATATAGTCAAACAACTTTTGCCGGTTTACAATATTACAATCAAGGTAGTTATACAGGTAATATCCCTAATGAAATTACCACAACCACTGCGGCAATAGCATATCTACAAACTATAGCAAACAAAGTCATTACAAACACAACTGCTACTGATGATTTGTTATTGGGTATTACTCGTTATAGTAATGCTACTCAAATCACTAACATTCAGCCAGGTACTGCCGCAGAAGTTGCAACTGTTAATACTGAGTTTGCAACCATTCTAAGTATTCTAAGAGGTAATGTTTCAGGTTGGACAGATTTAATTGTTTCTAATGGCGGTACAGCTAGTACATTAAGTAGTGTACAAAATACCTATGCATTGCTACAAGCTAATATTCCATATATGCAGGCCGAAGTTCTTGCTTATATTGAAAGTCCTGCTGGATTGAATTATCCATCAACAAGTTTTAATACATCTACATGTGTTCGAGATATTGGCTACATTATTAACTCAATATCGTTTGACTTGTTATACGGCGGAAATCGTCAAGCAATACAAAGTGGATTGAGCTATTATTCACAAAATGGATCTACAGTTATCCCTCAAGAAACATCTGCAACTTCGCAGGCATTTAGTTTCTTAGGTTCTGTAATCGGAACTTTGATTACTAATCCTTCGGGATATAATCCTTATCAAACTAAGGTACTGCCTGTAACAAGTTTGCCACTTGCTGATGTTACTGTGGCCAATACCGTAACTACTATTGTCAGTACTCTGACAAACATTATTACCAATGGACCTACGGGCTACGAGTTTACTCCAGTTAGTTTAACTGTAAATCCTTCTCAGGATTTTGTAAATGCCTATAATATCATCGAAGCAAATCGTTCGTTCTTAGTTGCTGAAACTCTAGCATGGATCGATTACACATACAACTCTACTTCAACATTTGTATTCAATACAGCAACATGCAGTAGGGATACTGGATTGATCGTTGATGCTATCGGTATGGACATGTTGTATGCAAGCCTAAGTGATAGTACATTTGCTGGTTTACAATATTGGAGCCAAGGTAGTTACACAGGCAATGTAGGATCAGAAGTTTCTGCTATTGTTTCTGCTACCAACTATTTGAGTTCTTTGGTAGCTAATACTGCTACTACATTTGGTAGCCCTGCTATCGGCACATTAGTTACTAGATTGTTCAGTACCATAACAAACATTATTTCTAACGGTGTAGTAGGTATTACTGATCAAGTTAAGTTTGGAACAACTGCTACCACAACTGCAACCTATGTTGCTGCCTATAATGCAATACAAGCACATCGCACATCATTCCAAAATAGTGTGATGAGTTATTTGTACATCAACTATCCAACATTATCATATACAACTGCAACATGTTTTAGAGATGTTGGCTATATGATTGATGCTGTATCCTTTGACTTATTACATGGCGGAAATATTCAAAGTATTAAATCTGGTGTATACTATTGGGGTTACAACAACAATACACAGCTTCCAGCAGAAGTTCCTGAAACAATTTCAGCCTACAACTTTATTGGAAACATTGTACAAAATATTGTAACCGGTAATACCATTGCTAATCCTTATCAATCAGTAGTCCCACAAGTTGTTGGAGGCTATACTCCGGCAACCGCAATAGAAGCACAACAGTTAAAACAAAAGATTGCTGAAATCACAAAAATTATTGTTAACGGACCAAGTGCTGCTGGACTTAAAACTCCGCAGAGTTTGACACCATCCTATGATGCTAATGCACAAAATGCATGGGCACTATTACATGCTAACCGTGGTTTTATTATTGCAGAAGTTCTTGCCTATCTTGCAAAAACAGCCAGCATTACCCCGTTTGCCTACGATCAAGCATATTGCTATCGTGACATTGGTTTAATGGTCGATGCTGTTAGCCAAGATATCCTATTGGGCGGAAATCAACGCAGTGTTGAAGCAGGATTGAGTTATTGGAATCAAGGCTATAACTATATTGCCAATGAGCTTACAACAACTACTCAAGCAATCAGTTACATTAGTTCTATTTCACAACAAATTGCTAATAACCAGCCTGTTACTGTAATAACTGGTACCGTGGCTAAACAAGTTATCAATCCATTCTTCCAATATGGCGGTAACTATATGCCACAGCAGGCTATTGCTAGAAACTTTGGTATTATTAGTACCATTATTAATCAAGGTCCGGAGTTTGCTCCTCCAGTCTATGCAGGCGGCGGCATATCTGCATTAACAGGAACCAATGGTTTAGATGTAAGAAGTTCGCCTACCATAACATCAATAACACCTGCGGGTACCGGAACATATATTGTCGGACTAAGTACTGCCACTATTGGGGCAGGAAATAATGCTACATTATATTTTGGCAATACTCGTGTATTCCCATTACAAAACTCAGAAGTTGATGCACTTTCTTTAACACAAACAGGTAGCACAAGCACATGGGATAGTCGTAAAGTTGATTCGATAGGTGCTATGGGCGGAAGTTTAGTTGATGGCTCAGTAGTTAGTGATCGCAGTCCTATCCAGTCTTTTGTTTATGATGCGTTTACACAGTTAACTCAAGGCGGCGTTGGTGTTAAAGTTACTAACAATGGCTATGCACAGTTAGTTTCTGTGTTTACAATTTTTGCCAGCGTAGGTGTTCAAGTTGACAACGGTGGTATTGCTTCTATTGTTAACAGTAATGCTAACTTTGGTGATCTTTGCTTGGTTGCTAAAGGTTACGGTAGTCGTGCATTCAGTGGTACTGTTTATAATCCTATCAATAGAGCATATCCATTTAGTCCACAAGAAGTGTACGGTGCCAACTCTTTAGACCAATATTATCCAGAAGGGTATTTCCCAGATAGTAAAGGTAATATTGAAGTCTTTGTTCCAGATATAGACAATCGACCACACATTAGTTTGGTTATGGAAGTTGTTCCACCGTCTTCATATAGCAGTGCATATAACAGTCCAGAACTAGCTGCTAATGGTGTTGTTATTCAAGGATTCTTAAATGCACAACCTACAACGAGTACTTTAATAACTGGTACAATTTCCTTGTCCGGTGTTGACACTACTGATGTACATATTGGAAACAATGTCTATATCATTGACCAGTTTGGTTTCCCTTATGATAAATTCCCATATAAACATGATGAATTTGGAAATTATATTAGCAGTACTGGTACAGTACTTGCTATTCAAAATACAGGGGCAAGCGGATTCTTAACTCAAAATCCTCCTCCCGTAGTGAATACAAACTATGGTGTTCGTTATTGTGCTACCGGTACAACTGTTGTAGACATTAACTATAACAGTATTACTCTAAGTCAAGCATTGACTAGTGGTGCAAGTTTCCCTGACAATAGTAGTTACTTTACGATTTATTTCTCAGGAAATGCTTACTATGATGTGTTGACTAGTAATGTTGCTAATCAACCGTATGTTACAGGAACAAATATCTTGTCGGCTAATACAAATCCATTGTTTAATGGTCCCACAGTTAGCCAAATAGATGCACATGCTGCTGCTATTCGTTATCTAAACACATTAACCGATTATGTTATTAACAATACAGTTTATAGTCCTACATATCAAAATACTGTAACGCAGGTAACTAATAGTAGTTTTTCAGGTGGTAGCGCATCTCAGCCATTTATTGATTTGCGTTTTGGTTATTTGGAAACTATTGTTACTGCAACTAACTTAAATGCTGCATTGAGTGTTGTCCCAAGCAGTTTGATTACAAAAACAGGAACAATACCAAATGGAGCAGGTAGTGCTATTGATTTAATCAATGCCAACTTGAGCTTCATGACCGCTGAAGTCGTTGCATATGTTAACCATTTCTATGCTAGTGTATACAACGGTGCAACAATGAGTCACGGACAAGCACAAAAATGTGTACGAGATGTTGCATTGATTCTACAACAGTTAATATATGATTTAGAAACAGGCGGCAACTATAATATGGTTTATGCTGGATTAAGTTATTGGAGTCGTCCAGGCACATATCACATTGTAGAAATGGAACAGGCGGTAACAGACCCTACACTATTCCCAGATGGTTCAACCGTTAACTTCTACCAACGCAGTTACATATCTGCTTCTGGATATGTATTTGAATACGTCGGTGCTGGAACTAACTACGGGGCATTGCCTCAAGTAGGACGAGCAGACCCTATACAGGCACGAGAAACAGTTCAACTAGGCGGTGGTAAAGTATTCTTTACTTCGACTGACCAAAACGGCGATTTCCGTATTGGACCTAGTTTGGTTATTAGTCAGGCCACTGGTGTTATTAGTGGTAGAACATTTGTACAATCATTATTTGCTAATATGACACCGTTCATTCTAGCAATCGAAGCATTATAAGGATAAGATAAAATGGCACAACTACCATTAAACACATTTAAAACAAAAACAGCGGTGTTGACTTCTACAAACTGGACATCGGTTTATACAGCACCTATTGGCATTACATCGATTATTTTGATGGCCCAGGTTGCAAACCTAACCACACAAACTCATTCTGTAAGTTTTGCTCATTACAGAAACCGACCTATACTGGCCGATGCACAGGGTAACGGCGGACAACCTGGAAATACTATTAGTCCTCTGGTAGTAAGCTACGGAATCCCTCCAAACGATGCAGCTAGTCCGTTAAGCGGCAAACTAATTCTTGAACAACTAGACAAAGTTTATGCATATGCAGACACACCAGGAACATTACAGTTAGTTTTAAGTGTACTTGAAACTGCTAACTCATAATAGGATATAAAAATGCCGGGATTACTAAGTGGATCAAGATTAAACAGTAGCGGACCATTAGGGTATGCTAACTTAACCAATGTACAGTATCAACTGGGGCCTACACCTACCACTAGCACAGGTTATACACTTGTTGCTAACTCTGGTTCGCAAGTTACATTTGTATCAAGTTTAGGTAACTTAGAATTTACAAACGGAAAAGTTTATAGTCTACTGCCTGATGGTAATATTACATTACTAGGTACTGGAACAACAGGTATTGTATACATTACAGGTAATGTTGTTAATACTGGAACCAGTACAGGTGCTTTAGTTGTTCACGGTGGCGTTGGTATTGCTAATGGTTTACACACAGGTGAAGATATCTATATAAATGGTCTGCGTGTAGGACAAGGAAGAAATCCTAATCAAAATAACATTGTTATCACCGGAGATCCTTTTAGTAAAGTAAATTTTACTGACGGCAAAGCAGATGGTGAAAATAGTATTTCTATTGGATGGGGTGCATTACAAGAATTATACACTGGCGGTGCAAGTGGTGCTGTAAACTCTATTGCCATTGGGCGCTATGCACTAAGTACTGGTACTTACTTAACCAATACCATAGCGATTGGTGATAGCAGTTTATACACAGCTGGTACTATTCCTCAAGTTCTTATTGGAAACATTACTTCATTGGCCGTAGGATCTACAACTGTTGTTACAGTCCCCAATCACGGGCTGAGTACAGGTACAGAAATAGCAATCTACGGAACAGTTGGAACAGTTAATGGTACACTTAACGGAAACTATTTCCGTGCTAAATCTTTGACTACAGATACATTTTCTTTATTTTCACAAGGAGATGTTAACTGCACCGGAACTCCTGTTAGTACACAAGGCTCAACATATGTAAACAGCGGAACAGTATTCCGTGTCATTTCTAACATTGATAATATTGCTCTTGGAACCAATGCAGGCAATAGTATATATGACGGAGATCAAAATATATTTGTTGGACATGGTGCTGCATCTGGATTTACAACAGGTAGTTACAATGTCTTTATAGGACCCTCAGTGGCCTATAATATGACCAAAGGTAATAACAATATTTCCATAGCAGGTTCAAACCTAGTAGACGGGTTAGATAATCAGATCAACATAGGTGCAGTATTTTATTATAATGGATCTGGATATTTAGAGTTAAATGCAGATGTAGGAGTTGGACTAGGAGATGATTCCACTTCAACTACCTCTGGTGCATTCAATGTCTACGGCGGTGCTGGCCTAAGTGGAAGTTTATTTGTAGGCGCTAATTTAAATGCCACAGGTACAGGAACAGTAACATTAAGTCCTATTGGTACTGTGGTTATCAATCCTTCTGTTACTGGGCACATTGATAATATGGTCATTGGAGCAGCCACTCCAAAAAATGCCAATCTCTTGTCAACTACTGCTACTAACATTACTGTAACTGATGCCACTCCTTCTATAAATCAAACATCTGGAGCGGTCACTGTTGCTGGAGGTGTGGGTGTACAAGGTAGTATCTATAGTGCAGACGGTAATCCACAAGAAAACTATAAACTATATAGTCCACAAGTGACAGTAAGTACAACAGTTCCGCTATTACCTAACATAGGAGATTTTTGGATTAACTCGAATACATTGGCAGAATATCAATATATCCTTGACGGTACAAACTACTTCTGGGTACAAATAGCACAACTATAAAGAGTAAAAAAATATGGCAACATTAGGATTTCCAAGTAACCCAACAATCGGACAAAAATATACCACAGCCAGCGGCCAAACATACATTTGGAACGGTTCAGTTTGGTCAATACAAACGGTAGCACCACAAAATGTGTCTACAGTTACTACCTACAATCTTGTGATAACCGGTAATACAGCTACCGTAGGCGGCGCAGTGGTTATTACCAGTGCTACTATCTATCAATATATTACACAATCTAACACCAGTTCACAAGGTGTTATGACATTGTTAGCTGGCACTGATACTGCTATTGCCACAGTGGGATTTACCGCAACTATATGGAATACTAGCACATTAGAATCAGTAACACTTCGTGGAAATACTACTGATCAAACTATTCGTCTTACTAATACATCTACATCGACATCAACTACTACCGGCGCACTAACTGTGGCTGGAGGGGTCGGTATTCGAGGTAACTTAAATGTCGGCGGAACCACTAACCTTACTGGAAACTTAACATTAACTGGTACTGAAAACATTGCTAATAATACAAATGCAACATCTACTACAACAGGAGCATTGGTTGTACAAGGCGGCGTAGGTATTGGCAGAGATTTATGGGTGGGCGGCAACCTTTATTTGCAAGCTCATCAAGTACTCACAACCGCTAGTTTTTTCAATGTTGTACAATCTGGGCCTGATATTTTAATTACTGCTACTTCTAATACTTTGTATTTTAGCGATATTAGTACATTAGAATCTGTAACAACACGCGGTGCTATATCAGATCAGGTAATAACTTTAACCAATGCCACAGACTCTACAAGCACTACTACCGGAGCACTAGTAGTTAAAAACGGTATTGGGGTAGGCGGCAACATCACTATAGGCGGTGCCATACAACTTTTAGCCGCAGATATCACTTCTGCGCAGACTGTAATAAATACAACAGCGACAACTGTGATAGATGTGTATCCAGTAACCTACTATAGAACTGCAAAATATGTAGTTCAAATAGAATCAGGAGCAGGTTACGGGGCATTATTTGAAGCAGTTGAGATTTTGTTATTGGTTGATAACTTGCAGAATGTGTATTCTACAGAGTATAGCAGAGTGGGACCCACAGTATTAGGCGAGTTTTCAGCAGATGTTGAACTTGATAATAATGTAAGATTGTATTTTACACCTTACATATCGGGAACAACAATGACAATAAAATTGATAAGGACAACGGTAGCGTTCTAACGAAGGGTAATACACTAATATGGCACTAACATCACTAACTAAAGATTTTATCACCCGAGCAGGGTTATCCGTAGAAGGTACCTCTCCGGTTACTACTGCTACTTACACGCAAGGATCGCAGGCCGGCACATTCCAAGTTGCTGGCGGTGCTGCAATCAGCAAAAACTTAATAGTTGGTACTACTTCTACATTTTACGGACCAACGACTGTATATGGTACATTAACTGCTACCAACGCTGTTAGTGTTAACAATACATTATATGTATCGGGTCTTGCTACATTTGTTAGTGCTACTGCTACAAACTTTACTGCAACTAACTTAACGGTTACTGGTCCTGCAACACTACAAAGCACATTGAATGTAACAGGCCAAAGTACACTGGGTGCATTGAATGCTGCAATCACTACTGTTACAACTTTCTACGCAACTGGCGAAAGTATTTTACAAGGTGTTACTGCTGGTTTAGTGACTGCAACAAGCCTTGTTGTTACAGGTCAAAGTACATTACAAGGTGTTACCGCTACATCCGTAACAGCTACAACATTAACAGTATCTGGTGCTGCCACTGTATCTGGTAATTTAATTGCTAACTCCAATAGTGCGGCAACTGGTGCTGCCAATGGTTCTGGTGCATTACAAGTCACTGGTGGTGCCGGCATTAGTGGTGCATTATATGTAGGTGGCACAGCCTATGTTGCTGGTGATTTATATGTTGACGGCACACAGTTTGTTGTTAATAAAAACACTATTAGTTCAGGCGACAATGCCCTTGTTTTAAGTACAGGTAGTACAAGTGCCATATTAGCCAACGGTGCTGGTTTATACATTGGCCAAAGTTCGTCAACTGCTTATATTAGTTTAACCTATGACGGAGTTGCAAACTGGGTATCCAGTGGCGGTGTTAAAGTTAACTCCGTAACAAGCGTAAGTTCAACTAACACAGGTGCTTTGCAAGTCGCAGGTGGCCTGGGTGTAGCAGG
>Ga0208618_1000697_pt1 | contig 14800 bp, 13 predicted proteins | sample CryBogCBE18Jul08_FD_184585 | JGI IMG/M metagenome (GOLD analysis project Ga0208618, IMG submission 184585) | Freshwater microbial communities from Crystal Bog, Wisconsin, USA - CBE18Jul08 (SPAdes) | ecosystem: Environmental > Aquatic > Freshwater > Lake | place: Crystal Bog, Wisconsin, USA...
TTCATTTCTTGCTTTGAAAAAATGGTTGAATCCAACTTCAAATAGATCTGCTGCACTTGCATAGCTTGAGATGTGACCGCCTAAGTCTCCGTAGGCAGCGTTAGCCCTTGCCACCATAGCTAAAGCATTCCACCTCATGAGAGAGGCTAATCTCTCCTCTATTGCTAGGTCGCCAGGAAATGGGGGCTGATCCTCCACTGCAATGGTGTTGATGTAATGCGTCACTAGGTTTGGACTCCACCTTACTCCCATTTTGGAGGATTGAGTGTGAAGTGTGTCTAAAATGAAATGCGCCCGTTCTCTACCTTGACTTTGAACTAGGGCTGCGAATGCCTCTGCCCACTCCATCGTTTCATTGGGATCTGCATCATCAATTGGGTGGTTGTTGGGGTTGGAATTCATCAATTTTTTTGAAAGATAGTTCATACTTCTACTTTATAATAATTTCAACAGAATATTATTCTCTTTATTTCGAGTGGCGTTTTAAAGAAAGCATAATATGCTAATAAATAACGTAAATTTAGTATTTTATGAATATAGATTCAGTTGATTTGAAAATTCTTGAACAACTTCAAGAAGATAGCTCACTTACCAATGTTGAGCTAGCTAAGAGAGTGCATCTATCACCATCTCCCTGTCTTATGAGAGTAAAAGCTTTAGAGAAGGCGGGGGTGATTAAGCAGTATGTTGCTTTATCTGACCCAAAATTACTAGGTCTTGGTTTAAATGTATTTATTTCGATCAGTTTGAAAGAGCAATCTAAGAACGCTCTTTCAGATTTCGAGGAAAGTATCATCAAGCATGATGAGGTCATGGAGTGTTATTTGATGACTGGAGATAGTGACTATTTAATACGAGTTGTTGTGGCTGACATAGCTGCCTTAGAACGTTTTATTTTGGAGCGTTTGACTCCGATTACAGGAATTGAGAAGATTAGATCGAGTTTTGCATTAAAACAGGTTCGCTACAAGACCGCCTTACCACTTCAATCAATAAGCGGTAGAATTTGAGCGACTTTATATATTATTTAATTGACATGTTGCGTATGTTAGAAATTAAATCTGGAGACTTCAATGTTAGAAAAATTTTTTAAAAGTTTTTCTAAAGACATTGCTATTGATTTAGGGACTGCCAACACTTTGATATATGTCTCTGGTCAAGGGGTTATTTTGGATGAGCCCTCAGTCGTGGTTTTAAAAAACGAAGGTGGCTTTCGCGCAAAAAGAACTGTCCTAGCTGTGGGTGATGAGGCCAAAGCAATGATTGGACGTGTACCAAGCGGGCTGGAAGCAATTAGACCGATGAAAGACGGTGTCATTGCAGACTTCACCGTAACGGAGTTGATGATTAAATTCTTCATTAAGAAGATTTACAGCAATTCTCTTTTTAGACCCAGTCCTAGAATTGTTATTTGTGTGCCCTGTGGTTCTACACAAGTCGAGAGACGTGCAATCCGGGAGTCTGCTTTGGGAGCCGGCGCGTCTCATGTTTTTTTACTTGAAGAACCCCTGGCCGCAGCAATTGGTGCAGGAATCAATATCTCTGAGGCGGTTGGCTCAATGGTTGTCGATATTGGCGGTGGAACGACGGAGATTGGCGTAATTTCTCTTGGAGGGATGGTTTATAAAGCAGGAGTTCGAGTTGGAGGTGATAAATTTGATGAAGCAATTGTCACCTATGTTAGGCGAAATTACGGCATTCTTATTGGTGAGCAAACTGCTGAGTCTTTGAAAATCAAAATTGGTATGGCCTATCCCTCCCTTGAAGTTTTGGAGATGGAAGTGAACGGGAGACATCTAAACCACGGGATTCCCCAGTCATTTACGATTTCCTCCAATGAGATATTCGAGGCATTGACAGATGCTGTCAATGAATTGATAAGCGCTATTAAGCTCGCCCTTGAGAATACGCCACCCGAGATAGGCGCCGATATCTCTGAGAGGGGAATCATGTTGACAGGGGGAGGTGCACTACTTCGTGGTTTAGATAGGCTGATTCAAGAGGAAACTGGATTGCCCGTCATCATTGCCGAACAGCCTCTGAAGTGTGTAGCCAGAGGTTGCGGAATCGTTCTTGACTCGTTAGATACTACGATCAATATTTTTACTAACGATTGAATTAGCTTCATTAGCTCCATTAGCTATGATTCTTGTAGGTCAAACTCCACCTGCACCGCAGTAAAACGAGTTGAATCCTTCGCGCCACCGAGGGTGAGCACCGTACATTTCACAATGCTTTGAATTAGTGCAAAAAAAGTTTCACTCGCATTGATGTGGTGCATTTAAGCTGTTGAATTATGAATATTTTACAAAATATTCATAATATGAAATAAATGGCTCAAATTCAGGGCTAAATAAATAATATTACTGGCATAAAGTCTGCAACTGAGTTCTTGTACTGTTCCGTCTTTTTGAACCGTTCAAAATTACTCTACGCTTTAAAACTAACACTTTTTAGAACATTAGGATTTAACATGAAGTTTATTACTGCAATTATTAAGCCCTTCAAACTTGATGAGGTTAGAGAGGCATTGTCCACCATAGGTGTTCAAGGTATCACAGTGACTGAGGTAAAGGGTTTTGGAAGGCAAAAAGGTCATACTGAGTTGTACCGCGGAGCAGAATATGCTGTAGATTTTCTTCCTAAAGTAAAAATCGAGGCTGCAGTTTCTTCCGATCTTGTTGAGCGAGTTATTGAGGCGATCGAGAAGGCAGCAAGAACTCAAAAAATTGGTGACGGGAAAATATTTGTGTTTGATCTAGAACAAGTTGTTCGTATTCGCACGGGTGAGACAGGTGTTGAAGCACTTTGATACGAAATTCAATTAATTTATTACACAATTAGAAAGAAAACATCATGAAAAAAATGTTTGCCTCAATCATCATAGGCTTAGGATTGATGTTTGGAGTACTGGCGACTTCAACTTCCTTTGCTGATACAGCCCCTAACAGCTCGACGACCTCGTCAACTGCTGCACCTGCGAAACCGTCTGTATCGACCACGGCTACAGCTGACTCTGTCGTTGCCGCTGCTCCTGCAGCTGCACCGGCCCCTGTTCCCAACAAAGGTGACACCGCTTGGATGACTGTCTCTACGTTGCTCGTGTTAATGATGACCGTCCCTGGTTTGGCGCTTTTTTATGGAGGCCTTGTTCGCTCTAAAAACATGCTATCTATATTAATGCAGGTTTTTGTAGTGACGTGCGTGATTTACATCTTGTGGGCAATATATGGCTACTCGCTTGCGTTCACAGCAGGAAATCCATTCTTCGGGTCCTTTGATAAATTATTTTTCAAAGGGATGACTGCGGACTCCGTTGCCGCTACGTTTAGTAAAGGAGTGGTCATTCCAGACCTTACTTATGCCGCGTTTCAAGCAACATTTGCGGCAATCACTTGTACCTTGATCATTGGCTCATTTGCCGAGCGTGTTAAGTTCTCTGCCGTAGTGCTATTTTGTGCTCTGTGGTTCACGTTCAGCTATTTACCCATAGCCCATATGGTTTGGTATTGGGACGGACCAGATGCAATATCGGATGCTGCTTCACTAGATACAGTTACTGCTAACGCGGGATGGTTATGGGCCAAAGGAGCGCTTGATTTTGCTGGCGGAACAGTGGTACACATCAATGCTGCAATTGCAGGCTTAGTTGGTGCATTCGTAATCGGCAAAAGAATTGGATATGGTCGTGAGTCGATGGCTCCCCACAGCTTAACACTTACCATGGTTGGTGCATCTCTTTTATGGGTGGGATGGTTTGGATTTAATGCCGGATCCAATTTGGAAGCAAATGGCACAACGGCTTTGGCTTTCATGAACACACTTCTCGCCACCGCAGCAGCTGCTCTGAGCTGGACTGGGGCGGAGGGACTACTCAAAGGTAAAGCCTCGATGCTTGGTGCTGCATCGGGCGCGGTTGCAGGATTGGTTGCAATTACTCCTGCATGTGGATATGTTGGGCCGATGGGCTCTATCGTCATCGGCTTGATTGCAGGTGTAGGGTGTTTATGGGGCGTAACGGGTCTTAAGACCATGTTAGGTGCAGACGATTCCTTAGATGTATTTGGGGTCCACGGTGTCGGTGGAATTTTAGGAGCGCTTTTGACTGGAGTCTTCGCGGCTCCTTCCCTAGGGGGAGTTGGAATTTATGACTATGTGGCTAATGCCACCGCACCCGAGTATTCTATTTCTGGCCAAGTATGGATACAGCTACAAGCAGTTTTAACAACATTAGTATGGTCTGGTGTTGTGTCCTACCTGTGCTACAAGATCGTAGACCTAGTTATAGGTTTACGTGTGACAGAGGAAGAGGAGCGCGAGGGCTTAGATATCAGTTCTCATGGTGAGAGTGCCTATAGCCGCTAAGTTGATGATTTTTAAAAACCCCCACCCAATTGAAAACTGGGTGGGTTATTAAATTACTTAATAGAAAAGAAAGAAAATTGGAATTTTTAGGTCTCCAAAATCGCAGTTACGATTAAACACTTTTTTTAAGCTCAGTGATGAGAGCCTGTTCCAAGATACGCGGCTTGTACTGCAGGATCATTTTTAAGTTTGTCTGCGGCCCCGTGAACTGAAATAGATCCGTTCTCTAGCACATATGCATAATCCGCTACATTAAGTGCGGCTGCTGCGAACTGCTCCACCAAAAGCATAGTGACCCCTTCGCTCTTGAGTCTTAATATAATTTTAAAAACTTCTTCTACCAAAATAGGTGCAAGCCCCATTGACGGTTCATCAAGGAGGATAACTTCTGGGTTAAGCATGACTGCTCTTGCCATTGCCAGCATTTGCTGTTCACCGCCAGATAACGTTCCGGCTAATTGTTGACGTCTTTCCTGCAGTCTTGGGAACAACTCCATTGCTCTTTCCAAGTCGCCTTTAACATCTCCCTTTGGACGACTACCGGTCAATCTGGGAAAAGCTCCCAAGAGTAAATTGTCTGTAACTGTCATTGTTGAGAAAACCCTGCGTCCTTCTGGTGAGTGTGCCAAACCAAGTTTTGCGATTTGATTTGACTCCATACCATGTATGCTTTTCCCATTAAGCGTGATGGTGCCAGAAATCGGTTTAATCATTCCGGAAATAGCTCTCATAGTTGTGGTCTTACCAGCACCATTAGAACCAATTAAAGTAATTACTTTGCCTTTTGGAACATCAATAGAAATTCCGTTTAAAACGTGTACTTTTCCATAGCCGGCTTGTAAATTTTCTATTTTTAACATGATACGCGTACCTTAAGCGTTGATTATTGATGAATAAAGTGGAATTATGGTCAAGCACATGTCCATTTACGCAACAGCTCCACCAAGGTAAGCTTCTATCACCTTCGGATCCGCTTGAACATCCTGAGGTTTGCCTTCAGCAATTTTTTGTCCAAAGTCCAAAACACTCACACGGTCACAAATACTCATAACCACATCCATGTGGTGTTCAATTAATATCACTGTAATTCCGTGTTCTTTAATTTTATGAATAATTGCAACGAGCTCTTTAATGTCAGGGGCCGTAAGTCCAGCAGCTGGTTCATCAAGTAAGAGCAACTGAGGATCTAAGGCTAAGGCTCTTGCGATCTCTAGAAGTCTTTGTCGGCCGTAGGGAAGATTTCTTGCCTCTTCATGGGCACTCTCAGCTAAGCCTACAAATTGCAGTAATCCAAATGCCTTTTGTGTGGCTGTATTCTCCTCTGATTGATAACGGCTGGTATCAAGCGCAATATCAACTAGATTACTTTCATAGGTATGGTGCAAACCAACTAATACGTTTTGTAAGGCAGTCATCTCCCCGAAGAGTTGAACGTTTTGGAACGTTCTAGCAATGCCGGACAAGGCAATTTGTGAAGAAGTTCTACCGATGACAGTTTTACCCTGGAAATCTATTTCTCCCGCTGTTGGTTGATAAATACCTGTCAGAACGTTCATCATAGTGCTCTTGCCAGAGCCATTAGGTCCAATAAGTCCATGGATCGTACCGCGCTCTACCTGAAGAGAAACATGGTTAATGGCCTTGAGCCCACCAAACTGCATCAGGATGTCGCTGGCTTTTAAGATTAGGTTTCCATTTTCGGAAGCGTTACTGCTGCTTGGGTGTACCAATCTACTCATCGCTTCAATCGAACTTGATAATTCAATAGCCTCAACCTTCGTTGAGTTCTTAAACATTTTCCTAAAGAAACCAATAATTCCGTCTTGTAAATAATAGACGACGAACAAAATCATAAGTCCAAAAATGCTTAGACGCCAATCGGTAATATTGGTCAACCAAAAAGAAAAGGCTGAAAGGGCGCATGTTCCAACTACTGGAACAATGGTGGATCTGATGGTGGTTAGTTTTCTTTGGATTCCTATTAAGGCACCAATGAGAATGATGACTGCAAAAACTGATGAAACGATTTGAAAGGTTTCTAAATCGTCCAAAAGTTTCGGCAATAAAACAATAATGGATGCTCCAAGTAAAGCACCAGAACGAGTTTTTCTTCCGCCCATAATCGTCGCCAGCAAGAAGAGCACCGTTAACTCGAAGTTGTATGTGTTAGGTGATATGTACTGCTCTGAGTATGCATACAAACTACCGGCCAAACCTGCAAAGCCCGCGCTGATGACAAATGCATATACCTTGTATTTATATACGGATACACCCATACAATCGGAGGCAATTGGACTCCCCCTTAAAGCCTCAAATGCGCGACCTAAGTTGGATTTTAAAATTCTGTTGACGACTACAAGTGATAAAGCCAGCAAACAACACACCAACCAGTAATAAGACTGGACATCTAATTTGAAACCTGCCAGTAGGGGTTTTGATATCTTGATACCCATTGGCCCCTCGGTCATGAAAGTCATTTCATTTATTAAAATTTGAATGATGGTACCAAATGCCAAAGTTACCATTGCTAAATAAGGTCCTGACACTCTTAGTGCTGGTAGGGCTAAAACTGCTCCAAACAAAGCGGTTACTAAAATTGAGGCCGGCAATATTATCCAAAATGGAGCCGAAAATTTTAAAAATAGCACCCCAACCGTATATGCTCCAATACCAAAGAGTCCCGAGTGTCCAAGTGATACTTGGCCTGTATAGCCAACGACGATATCCAATCCAAAGAGAAGGATTGAGTAAATCATGATCGTCTCAATCAAATGAATGTAGTAAGGATTTGGCGTAATTAAAGGGACAACTAAAAGCGCCAAAAATCCAAGAAATGCTAATACCCAATTGTTTTTTTGAAGCATGATCAAACCTTCTTAATTGCTGATTTTCCAAATAGGCCGGCAGGTTTAACCGCCAAGACCAGCAATAACAAAACTAACCCAGGTACGTCCTTGTAGCCAGTTGAAATATAGAACCCTGTAGTTGTCTCAGCAACGCCCAAAATGATACCGCCTATGATGATTCCCATGCCACTTGTCAGGCCTCCGATAATTGCTACAGCAAAGGCTTTAAGGCCAAGTACTGATCCCATCGTAGCTCCTGTAAGAGTTAAAGGAGCAATGAGCACTCCCGCAAATGCTGCACTCATTGATGAGAGTGCGTATGAAAAAGTAATGACCAGTCCGGTGTTGATTCCCATTAATTTTGCAGCATCACGGTCGTTAAAAGTAGCAACTACTGCCTTTCCGTAAATTGTTTTTCTGTTGAAAAACTCTACTGCAAGCATCATCAGTACGGCACCAACTATTACTAGTATTTCCATCGGTAATACATTGGCTCCAAAGACCTTCATAGGCGCTTCAGGGAGCGGGGAGGGGAACCTCAAATCATCGCGACCCCAGACATTTTCTGCAACGTTTTTGAAAATAATTCCAAGTGCAATAGTTGACATAATCCAACCAAATTCACTTTTAATTTTGATTGCGGGTCTGACTCCTATAGCCTCAACAAAGGCACCTTGGAGTAATCCAAAAATCCCAACAATTGGGAGCGCAATCCAGTAATTGATTTGAAGCACATCAACTAAGGTAAGCCCAACTAAGGCACCTAACATAAGCGCATCGCCTTGACCAAAATTTAGTGTGTCTGAGGTGGCGAATGTGAGTTGATAGCCGAAAGCTATAACCGCATAGATCATACCTAAAGCAATTCCGCTATAAATGAGTTGCAGCAGTATCTCCATGTTTATATTTCTCTGTTTATATTTGAAAAAAAGCTGTGCTCTTTTACAAGCACAGCACTCAATTTTAGTTGTTGGAAATTACCCGTCAACTCTCATCTGTTGATGAGTTTAAAAAATTATTTCTTAGTTTGCTTTGTCCGAATATCAGAGCCTTTTTTCTGATCTTCCTCATAAGCATAAACCACGCGACCACCTTTAACCTCACCAATTACGGGAATGTTAGGGGTTATCGCCTCATGGTCATCCTTGTTGAATGGTTTGTTGTAAACAGTTACAACACCCTCGACTTTGTCTTTCAAGTTCTCGAGTGCATCTTTAATTTGTTTACCGTCTGTTGACCCAGCTTGTTTGATCGCGGCAGCAAGTAAGAACACAGAGTCATAAGCTTGAGCAGCAGAAACGGGTGAGTCGATTCGGTTGTTTTTTGGCTTGAATTCTTTCAAATATGCATCAATGAAAGCTTTTCTCTTTTGAGTGTTTGGATCCTGAATAAATGTCTCAGGCATACGTGCCCCCTCTCCACCGGCGCCTGCGTTATCAACGAAGCTTGCCATTGAGAGTGTCCAGCTACCGATCATCGGAACTTTCCAGCCAAGCTTTGTCATTCCATTGGCAATTTGGGCCAGTTCTGGTCCAATTCCATAAGTCAAAATGACTTCGGCGCCAGCTTCTTTTGCTTTAAGCAGCTGTGGGGTCATGTCAACATCTTTGATGTTGAATTTTTCTACAGCAACTGGAGTAATATTTTTATCTGCCAAGGCTTTAGTGAGGTCATCCTTACCTAGTTGTCCGTAATTAGTTGAATCAGCCAGTATGGCAACTTTTGAGAATTTACGGCGAACGATCGCTTCCTCAACAATCATAGGGGCTTGGATACCGTCATGCGCGGCATTTCTGAATATGTAATTGTCTGGAAATTCTGGGGGTAAAAATTGTTTTGTCAAAATTGAACCAGTTGCAACGTTATTCATGACTGGAATTTTTGCCTCTTCGTAAAACCTCTCGGAAGCTAACGCCACTCCTGTGTTGATAAAGCCAACTGTTGCTACAACTTTTTCTTTGTTAATGAGCTCTTGTGCGATTTGAACCCCGCGCTCATTTTTGGCCTCATCATCTCGTTCAACTGCAACAAGTTTACGACCAAGTACGCCGCCTTTTTTGTTAATCTCATCGATGGCAAGTCTAACGCCGTCCCTCATACTCACACCCATTGAGGAGGAGCCTCCAGTAAAAGGCCCGCTAACTCCAATTTTTATGTCTTCAGCTGCATAAGTAAGACCTGCAGTAAGCATTGCAGCAGCGAGTGCAAATTTTGTGTAACGTGATACCATCTTTTTCTCCTTGGTTGAATCCATTTTTAGAAATGCTTAGAATACTTATGTATTTCTTTTAAGCACATGATATTATCCAAAAACTGTCCTTTCTTACTAAATACTTACCCTAATACGCCCTAATAGTGGCTATGATTAAAGAGTTGTAAGAAAAGTCAGATTTTTTCTTGTACAGCATACAGTTTATTTAATTATTTTATTCGGATTATCTATGACAACAACATTAACAAACGTGACCATCCCACAATTCGTAAATATTCTTGGCAACTTGCACCATTTAATTGCTAAGGGAATTTCTGATGCCAAGGCTAGAAATTACGAAAGTAAGGTTTTGTTTGACTTCAGACTTGCTCCTGACATGCTCCCTTTGAAGGTTCAGGTCTTGATTGCCTGTGACGCTGCTAAATTCTGTGTTTCTCGAATTAGTGGGCTTGAAGCCCCCAAATTTGATGACAAAGAGGCGAGTTTAGAAGAACTTGCTGAGAGAATACAAAAGACCGTTGACTGGATTAAAACTGTTCCATCTAACGCACTAGACGGCCTTGAGGAAAAAGATATAACTTTTCCTGTGGGAAAGGATGCAACAAAAACGATGAAGGCCCTGGATTATTTGAATACATGGGCTATACCTAATGTTTATTTTCACGTCACAACTACCTACAACATACTTCGTCACAACGGAGTTCAACTCGGCAAACGTGACTACCTCTTAGGTGCTGCAAACGTAGGCTAATCATTTCATCTTTGGACAATGACTTTTTAAAGCAATTGAGCTCTCTGTTTTTACACGTACTCTCTTGATGAATTCTCATGTTTGTACGTGTTATCCCTTGATTGGGTCAAAGAGATTTGCTTAATTGGATACACTTTGGCTTTAAATTATTCATTTGTAGAAAATGAAGACTATTTTTTGCCGATTTAGGAGCGTAGGTTGACGAAAGATATTTTGCTTGATATCCAAGGTTTAACTAAGGAATTCAAAGGTTTTGTTGCAGTAAGCGACGTTAGTTTGAATGTCTTAAGGGGATCTATTCATGCGTTGATAGGCCCAAACGGGGCTGGAAAAACTACGCTTTTTAATTTATTAACACATTTCCTAGTACCGACTAGCGGCAACGTATTTTTCAAAGGACAGAATATCACCCATGAAAGGCCTTCTCAGATAGCTAGAAAAGGCATCGTTCGCTCTTTTCAGATCTCGGCCGTTTTTCCTCACATGAGTGTTCTAGAAAATGTGAGAGTCGCACTGCAGCAAAAACAAAATGTTTCATTTCAGTTTTGGCGTCCTGAAAAATCCCTTCACCACCTTCATGAAAAAGCCCTTGAGTTACTTGATTCAGTTGATTTATCAAGTTATGCAGAAGAATTAGCAGTAAATTTGCCTTATGGACGAAAGAGAGCCTTGGAGTTGGCAACAACTTTGGCTCTTGAGCCTGAGTTAATGTTACTTGATGAGCCAACTCAAGGGATGGGTCATGAAGATGTTGACCGAGTTACTCAACTTATTAAGAAGGTCTCTGTAGGACGCACCGTTCTAATGGTCGAGCACAACATGAACGTAGTATCCTCAATTGCGGACAGGATTACTGTTTTGCAAAGAGGCACTGTCATTGCCGATGGAAGCTACAGGGAGGTTTCCAATAATCCCTTGGTTATTGAAGCTTATATGGGGGCTAACAATCAAACCATTGTCGGCGCTCATTAATAATTCAAATGACATCTTTACTCGCTAATAAGATTTTGTACATTTTATGAATATGCCCTCAACTACACAGCTCATTAATATTGAAAACCTACAAGCTTGGTACGGGGAATCTCACATCCTGCATGGGGTCAATTTGACTGTCAATAAGGGAGAGGTCGTTACGCTTCTTGGGAGAAATGGATCTGGGAGAACGACAACTCTAAGAGCCATTATGGGGCTTACAGGCTCTAGAACCGGATCGATTAAAGTGAACGGTGTTGAGAGCATCTCATTAGCACCGCACCAAATCGCTAGATTGGGACTCGGTTACTGCCCAGAGGAGAGAGGCATATTCTCCTCACTATCTGCGTACGAAAATTTAATACTTCCTCCCAAGATAAAGGGAACGGATGGTGGCATGTCCATTAATGAGATCTACGCTATGTTCAGCAACCTCAAGGAAAGAGCTGATAGCCCAGGCACTCGGTTATCAGGTGGAGAGCAACAAATGTTGGCTGTGGCAAGGATACTCAGAACAGGTGCAAAGGTTCTCTTACTTGATGAAATCTCTGAAGGACTCGCACCAGTAATCGTTCAAAAGTTAGCAATAATGATTGCTACCCTCAAACAGGCTGGATTCACTATTATTTTGGTAGAGCAAAACTTTAGATTTGCAGCTCCGCTTGCAGATCGTTTTTATGTGATGGAGCATGGCCAAATAGTACAAGAGTTTAACCATGCTGAATTGCCATCAAAAATGAAGATGCTTCATGAGTTTTTGGGTGTTTAATTATTAGGTCAAATGGAGTTTTTATGAAGTTCAAAAACACACACTTGCCCTTTGATAACTACAAGACGGTAAAAAAGATTAAGGTTGAGGTTGCCTTTGACCACCGATCTGTTTGCACTTGCCCCTTTTGTTGAGAAGAGATAATATGTCAGATTTTTTTGGTATCCCCGTTCAAGTCCTTTTAGGGCAGTTGTTACTTGGATTGGTCAATGGATCTTTCTATGCGATGCTGAGCCTAGGACTTGCTGTGATTTTTGGATTACTCGGTGTTGTGAATTTTGCCCATGGTGCCTTTTACATGCTAGGTGCCTACGCTACTTGGATTATTTTGGATGTCTTTGAGCTTGGATACTGGTGGGCTTTAGTTCTAGCACCTATTTCAGTCGGGCTGATTGGAATGTTATTAGAGAGACTGTTTCTTCAGTTTTTATACAAAATTGATCCGCTTTACGGCTTGCTACTGACTTTCGGTTTGTCCCTGATCGCAGAGGGTGTTCTTAGAGAAGTATTTGGTTCCTCTGGTCAAACTTATCCAGTCCCAGAGCTGCTTCAAGGGGCTGTGGATGTGGGCTTTATGAATTTGCCGATTTATAGGGTGTGGGTCATTATCGCGTCATTGAGTATTTGTTTCATCACCTGGTACGTCATAGAGCGAACCCGTTTGGGATCTACGTTAAGAGCGGCCACAGAGAATCCAAAACTTGTTCAGGCCTTTGGTATCAATGTGCCAGTCATGGTGATGTTTACTTATGCTGGAGGGGTTGCATTGGCAGCCTTGGCTGGAGTATTGTCAGCACCCGTGATACAGGTATCTCCATTAATGGGCTCTTCCCTGGTGATTGTCGTGTTTGCTGTCGTTGTGATCGGAGGAATGGGTTCCATTATGGGATCGATTCTCAGCGGAGTAGGTCTTGGCGTAATAGAGGGATTTACAAAAGTGCTTTATCCCGAGGCTTCAAATATTGTGGTCTTTCTAATCATGGCAATCGTGTTGTGTTGGCGTCCTGCCGGTTTATTTGGTAAAGAGTAAATGATGCAGATCTCTAGAATCACAATTTTTTATACATTATTACTTTTAGGTGCAATCCTCGCACCTTTGTTGGGTTTGTATCCAATTTTTTTGATGACCCTAATTTGCTACGCACTTTTTGCATGTGCATTTAACCTAATGCTCGGATACAGTGGCATGCTCTCCTTTGGCCACGCCGCATATTTTGGTAGCTCTGCCTACATAACCTCATGGCTGATTACGACTAACGGTTGGACAACGATCAGTGCTCTAATTGTTGGAATGTTGGTGTCTACAGTCTTAGGTTTAGTTATTGGCCTTATTGCAATTAGACGTTCTGGGATTTACTTCGCCATGATTACATTGGCACTTGCCCAACTGGTATATTTTGTATGTCTGCAGGCCCCTTTCACTGGAGGTGAAAACGGTATTCAGGGTGTTCCAAGAGGGGACGTTTTAGGATTATTCTCGTTGGCAGACGATACAGTGATGTACTATTTTGTGCTGTTCATCTTTGTATTTGTTTATCTTTTCATACAAAGAGTAGTTCACTCGCCGTTTGGACAAGTATTAAAAGCAATACGAGAAAACGAGCCAAGAGCCTCATCACTTGGATATTACGCTGAGCACCACAAACTCTTGGTATTTGTTTTGTCAAGTACTTTGGCTGGCTTGGCCGGGTCGTTAAAGGCTCTTGTGCTGGGATTTGCAACGCTATCGGATGTACTTCAATCAACCTCGGGAGAGGTTATTTTGATGACCATGCTTGGAGGTGCCGGAACCTTCTTTGGACCAGTCCTAGGTTCGGCGATCGTGATTGCATTGCAAAATCTATTATCTGATAGAGTTGGTTCCTGGGTGACAGTTATTATCGGGGCAATTTTTGTGATTTGTGTGATGGCTTTCAGGCGAGGTATCGTGGGTGAGTGGCTCGCATATCAGAATAAAAAATAAATAAACCTCTGCTCTCCCAATACATAGAAGTTAAAAAACATTCAAAACTTCTCAATGTTTAAATTCTTGTTTTCCTTTAACTTTTTGAGTCCCTTGATCCTAGGTGATAAACCTTGAAGAGTTAGAGTCTTTAACGTTGAAAGAGCAGCAAGTGGTTCTAAATCCTTGATTCCTTCGCAATCCTCGATTTTGATTGATGAGAGGTTAGGTATTGTGATCAATGCAGTTAAATCACCAACTCCATTGCAATCTCGCAGATGTATTGAGTTTAGTGATGGATGTTTCTCTAGTCCTGAAATGTTTACTAATTTGTCACACTTGTTAATTTCAATACTTTGAAGTTCGCTAAGTGATTTTGAGAAATTCAAATCAATGAGAGCTTTTGCTTGCTTAATCTTTAAATTCATTAAAGCTGCCAATCCACCAAGCCATTCGTAGGACACTTGATTTTTAGCAGAAGGGGATGGGCCAATAAACTCCAAAGATGTGAGACTCTTTAATTCTGACAAGTGTGTGAGATCAACAGGAACATCATTCAGAGAAAGATTCAGCCAAAGTGATCTTAGGGAGCTAATTTTTCTTAGAGGTGCTATATCAATTGAACTAAGACCTAGTTTCTCTAGAGCAGTACACCCCTCTAATGGTTCAATCGAATCAAGCTTGAAGTTGTGGATATGAAGTTTGGTAAGTGAAGGGGCTTTTCTTAATCCGTTAATGAATAGCAGATCTTCACCGCCTACTACAGCTTCTAATAGTTTGGGTAATTCACAAGAGAAATCAAGGTCCGTAAGACTTGCATTTCCATTCAGATCAAGACGCTCAAGTAGAGGAAATTCACCCGTCGGCGCTAATGAATGAACGGAGTTTGAATATTGAATCGTTAAAGATTTAATATTGATTAAATTCTTTAGTGGTGATAGAT
>Ga0208618_1000702_pt1 | contig 14716 bp, 10 predicted proteins | sample CryBogCBE18Jul08_FD_184585 | JGI IMG/M metagenome (GOLD analysis project Ga0208618, IMG submission 184585) | Freshwater microbial communities from Crystal Bog, Wisconsin, USA - CBE18Jul08 (SPAdes) | ecosystem: Environmental > Aquatic > Freshwater > Lake | place: Crystal Bog, Wisconsin, USA...
ACTTCTGCTGGTAGCGATGCTTACACCATTGATGGTGGTAGCAGTGCAGCGATCAGTAATTTTGATGACACGGATACCTTGGCGGTAAATGCTTCAGCAAGCGCAAGCGTGAGCTTGGTTACCTCATTTATGCCAGTTGGTAGTGAATTAGTGAATAATTCAGGATCTGTTGGAAATGTGGTGATTCACACCAATGGCAATGACCTAAATCTGAGTGGTGCTGGAGGAGGTACTGGATTTACCGTTACTGCTGAAACTGGTGCTGGTGAGAATATTGTTGGAAGCCACCATTCTGATGTCATCACTACAAGCTCTAATGGTATTGGCTATAACCTTACAGGTGGATCTGGTAGTGATACATTTAATATTGGCTCACATGGCTCGGTAAATATTCTAGATCTGGGTAATGGTGGCGATACTTTAAATATTGGACTTGGTGCTACGGTAGTAGCTACATTGGCAGATACATTTGATACCTCTGTCGGAGGCAGTTCATTTATCTACAACAATGGCGGCACTGTCACTATTAATACTAACACCCATGACATTAATTTATCTGGTGCTACAGGTTCAGCTGGTTACGCCGTCACTGTGACTGGTGCAACTCATGACACAACCATCACTACTAGTGGAAATGGTGATACCGTAACAGGTGGCGCCGGTAATGACACTATTGTTGCAACGGGCGGTCATGATCTGGTTGCAGGTGGCGGCGGTATTGATACTCTTGTAATATCTGATACAACAGTCCATTCATCATCGTCGATAATTGACTTCTCTAATTCAGTAGCAAATGAATTTAGTGTATCTGGTGGTCAAGTGACTATCAATGACACAAATGCTGCTGGAACTCAAACTATCAGTGGGGTCGAGAATGTCCAAATCGGATCTGGTGTCGATCATTTAACTGTTCGTATTGTGGGTGATGGCGGTTATTCCTCTTTAGCTGATGCTTTAGGCCACGGATTTGACGCAAGTAATACGATTATTTATATCGCTGACGATACCCTGGCAAATGGCTCTATTGGTCACACTACTTCTGCATTGAATTTAGTGTTAGCAAGTGCAAGTAGCCCGACTCTAGCGCATTTTGCGCTTACTGGCTCTGAAAGTATCAATCTTTATGGACATCACACCTTCAGTCTTACGGGTTCAAATTATGGCGATACCATTTTTGACTACACTAATGCGAACTATGGATCCAATACCATTATTGGTGGATCTGGTAATGACCACATTGTCTTGGCAGGTACATCCGCGTCAATAGCATATGGTGGCGCTGGCAACGACACTATGGTTGCCTCTGGTAGCGCATTGGACCAGCTTTTTGGTAATGATGGAAATGACGCCTTGCTTGCATTGCATACAGGCGCTTATCTATCAGGTGGAGCAGGTAACGATATCTTGGTCAATGCAGCATTAGGCACGTCAGCTGATAAAGCTGTAGTAATGGCAGGTGGAAGTGGTGCTGATAGCTTCATCGTAGCAGGCACAAGTAACTCGTTAGAGGGTGTGTCTAATACCACGATCAGTGACTTGGGAACCGGAGATAAGATTGACCTATCATTCTTGGAGACATCTTCAGGAACCACTTCATTAGTTAGCGGTAATTTGGCAGGTAAGGCTAGTATTTCCACTTCGGGTACCACGGTTAATTTATCTGGATTTGATTCAAGTTCGTCAAATGGTTCTGGTAGTACTCCAGATAGCAATCATGATGTGAATACTGTACTAGATTCAGGATCTCATCTATTGGCTGCAAATACGACTAGTACCGCAACATCAACAGCGATTGCTGCTGGATTTAGCTCTCATACCAGTCTTGATTTGGTAAGCACCTTTAGTCCTCTAACGGATGTCTACCATATCTGATAGTTTGTAGAGTCGCTCGTCTCATGAAAGCCCTTCCAAGTATTTGGGAAGGGCTTTCATTATTTAATTAGGCTCTTCAATTTTTGGGCTTAGCTTTAATTTGACTTATGAATATTCTATTTATTCACCAAAACTTTCCTGCTCAGTTCATCCATCTTTCACAGGCATTAGCGCTGAGGGGTCATCAGGTTCGTGCGCTTGCAATTAAAGGGCAGTCTGTTCCTGGTGTGACGCTAGAAAATTACACTTTACCGCGAGGTAATACGCCAAACATTCATCCATATGCCATTGAGTTTGAAACGAAAGTCATACGTGCAGACGCTTGCGCTCAAAAAATGATTGCTTTGAAAGAGGGGGGCTTTGAGCCCGAACTCATTGTGGCTCATCCGGGATGGGGAGAGTCTATTTTTTGTAAGCAAATTTTCCCAAATGCTAAGTTAGTTCATTTCATTGAGTTTCATTATGGCAAAGGACTAGACATTGGATTTGATACCGAGTTTCAAGTTCAAGATTTGCAAGATACCCTAAGAATGAGTGTTAAAGATTCGGGTAATTTACTATCCTTAGATCTAATGGATTTGGGTATTTGTCCAACCCGTTGGCAGCTGAGTTCTGTGCCGGATTACCATCAAAGTCGAATTGAGTTAGTTTTTGATGGGATTGATACTGACATAGTCGCTCCAAATCCAAAGGCCTCCGTTAATCTAAAAGGGGCTCGCAATGAGAAAAATTTTTGCGTTGAAGATGAAGTTTTAACCTTTGTAAACCGAAATCTTGAGCCATATAGGGGCTATCACAGCTTTATGCGCTCATTGCCTAAAATCATGAATGAACGCCCCAATGCTAATGTGATTATTGTTGGAGGTAATGAGGTTAGTTATGGAAAGCCTCCTGCTCAGGGCAATTCCTGGAAAGAGATTTTTTTAGAAGAGATAAAAGATCAGGTCGATCTTTCAAGAATTTTCTTCGTCGGAAAAATTCCTTACAAGCATTATTTAGCCCTAATGCAGGTAAGTCGTTGTCACGTATATCTAACATATCCATTTGTGATGTCATGGAGTGCAGTAGAGGCCTTGGCGGCTGGATCACTTGTAGTGGGATCTGATACGCCACCTGTCCGAGAGTTTATTCAAGATCAAGAAAATGGCCTACTAGTGAATTTTTTTGATTATGATCAGATTGCGAATACTGTCATTGATTGTCTGGCAAATCCTGAAAAATATCAGCATCTTAGAATTAAAGCTCGAGAAGGTGTTGTTGAAAAATATGACCTTAAAAGGGTCTGCCTACCAAAACAAATTAGCATCCTCAGCGATTTGATGGGGCAGCCCTTATGAGTGTAGTTTTTACTTTTGTTTCAGGCGATTGAAAACTCTGGAGGTCTAATCAATATCAAATTTATAAAGAAGGCGCAGATATTAAGGCAAGGAAAATAAGCTCTTAACGAGGCGAAAAGTAAAATTTAATGTTCTCTAAATATTAATTTTACTATTAAAAACAATAACTTATAGTCTATATTCTTACCCTTCTCAAGCTAAGCCTTGGGCACATGCAATGCACCAAATAAGGTTGTTATTTACCTAAAATTTCGGTAAATACGTAGTAGAATCTCGGGGTGACCAAATTCCAGAAATCCCATCAAAATCAAGCCTTAAGCAGTAAGGTGGGGATCTCTTTTGCTGGTGCAAAGTTATTACAACTTTTGGCATTATTTCTTCTGTCTGCAGTCATCTCAAATGCGGCTTTTGCTGCTTGGTACGACATCTTAGGTGATCGTGAGCAGGCCGCAAAAGAGGCTAAAGCAAAAGCAGATAGTGCTTCTACTAAGCCTAAAACTATTAAGAGTGTCAAAACTACTGCCGCAAAGAATTCCACTACTAGTATTGGAAAAACCTCTCCTGAGGTAGGCACACCTTCTACATCGGTAAATTTGACTGGCTCATCCGTTGCGTCTAAAGATTCAGTCTTCCCTGTTGATTCTTTGACCAATTCCGGATCTTCTTCAGGCGATAGGGTAGGTCAAGTTCAGGTCGGTCCCGTGGAATGGTTTAAGCCCGCTAGCGCACAAACAAGCGGAGATGTGCCCGTAGTCCCCATTGCTCCAAACCCGTCAAACTCAGCCACAGTAACAATGCCTGCAAGCAATGTTATCAGCGATGCCCCACCCAATATGGTGGACCAGCGCAAAGTCATTAGCTTTAATGATTGGAATAAAGAGCGTTTGGCAGACGACATGCCAGAGCCAACCATTGCTGATGAAGGGAGTTGGATGAAGATGGAGGTTTCTCCTGATTTACCTCCAAAGGTAGCGGTGGTCAGTGAAAGCTTAATTAGTGCAGTAGTAAAACAATTGCCCTCCGAGCGGCGCAAGCGCGTGCCAATGCCCTTTGATGAATTTAAATTGCGGGTTCGAGAGGCTGTACTTTCTTATCCAGATGTAGGGGTTGCTGATAGCCAGCTCGGGTATGCGCAGTCAGGCTCAAGTTTGGCCTTCGCTAGTCTTTTGCCCCAAGTTCAAGGGTTTTCAAATTCAGGAACTCAGCATGTGGGACAAGATTCTTATCTAGGTACGCCAGCATATGATCGCAATGGTACAAGTTATGGCATGACTGTGCGCCAAGTGTTATTTGACTTTGGTGCCACGATATTTGGCTTCAGAGCAGGCAAAGCCCAAGAGGCTGCTGCAAAAGAATTATTTAATTCCAAAAAATCAGAACAAGCCTTAAAAACGGTTGCTGCTTTTATTGATTTGGAGCGTGCGCGAGCACAAATGAATCTAGCCATCGAAAATGCAAATTCTCGCTTGTCGATTGTAAAACTAGTGCGTGAGCGTTATGAGCTAGGTGGTGGCGCCAAACCTGACATCATTCGCGCAGAATCCCGTTATGCAGAAGCATTGGCAAACGTGACTGCTACACAGAATCGCCTTAAGGTGGCTGAGGCAAGCTATCGCGATGCCTTTAATAAAAACCCAGTAGCGATTATTAATGGCCCTAATTACGAGGTCCCGATTGAGGGTGCCAATAAATCAGCTGAAGAGTTGGCAGCTTCATATCCAGGCTTATTACAATTAGCGCGTTTGAAAGATTCTGCAGATGAAACCTCTAGTGCAGCGATTGCGCAAATGTTGCCAACCTTTAACTTGTATTACAACAATACTGTCGGTGGTATTTCTGCGCCATTAGCCCCAAGTCGCAGTACCGCTTTACAGGTTCAGTTAGCCTATAACTTTTATACCGGTGGTGCAGATACCGCCAAAAAAGATCAGGCTAAATACAAGGCGCTACAAGCTGAACGTGAATTTCAATCCGGCTTAAGACAGTTTCAGAAGGTGCTGTCGCAAAGCCAAGAAGAAGTAAAGAATAGTGATGATTTATTGGCTGCTCGTAAAGTAGCTGCAGTCTCCGCTATTTCATCGATGAGAGCAGTGCGTGAACAATTTGCTTTTAATAAAGGAAGCTTGTTAGATCTTTTGACTGCCCAAGAATCCTTATATGGGGCTGGTCGAGATTTAGTTGATGCAGAAGCAGATCGTCAAATTAGTCGCTATCGTCTCATGCATTTAACTTCAGGTTTGGATAAGCTCTTTGATTTGGCTGATGGCGTCTATATCGACCAAGATCCTTCCACCCAAGGAAATGCTTCCAATAGTACTAGTGGCCAGAAGGGAACTCAGAAGAGTAATCAAACAGTGAGTAAGCAAAAATCTGCCAATGTCTCAGTGCAAAATGAACTTTTGCCCAGGTAATTTACTAAATGAATTCATTAAATAAGGCTTATTGAGAGTGCATCATGGAAATTGATATTACCCCCGCCTCAGAGCGAGAAAAATCTGCCCCCAAAGACCCCATTGAACAATGTGTGCTGTGGGTGTTGGAACGCTTTGATAAGCACTTATCTGCCGCTGCCTTGCGAGCACGGGTTGCGCGTATGCCCGGACCATGGACGTTTGATGAAGCCGTTGAAGCAATTGATAGTTTCGGGATTCGGTATACCGAAGTCGATCTTCCTTACGAAGAGTTGGTTGCCTTAGATAAAACGATTCTGATGCAAACTACTGATGCCAATGTAGTTTGCATTATTCCTAAAACAGAAGAGGCGCCTGCACAGATTTTCTCGCCCCATGTCTTTGAGCGGGCGATGTCGTTTAACCCAAGCTCTTTAAGTTTTTTGTACTCTGGTAAAGCATTTATATTAGAGGCGCCTTTGACTTTGGCGGAAGGCGACTCTAAAACCCATCAAGGCCGCTATGGCCACTGGTTCTTTGGGCCCCTCTATGCCTCAAAACATATTTATGCCCAAGTAGGTCTAGCAGCGTTATTAACCAATATCTTTGCCTTAGCTTCTTCTGGCTTCTCGATGATTGTGTATGACCGTGTGATGCCAAACGGCGGTATGGAAACATTAACCGCTTTGGTGGTTGGTGTATTCATTATTTTCATTAGTGATTTCATCATTAGGACCTTGCGTAGCTATTTCTTGGATATGGCAGGAGCGCAAGCAGATATGGTGATTGCCGATACCTTGTTTGAGCAAATGGTGGACATGGAAATGGCCTCACGTAAAGGCCCGATCGGCTCTATGGCAAATTCTCTACGTGAGTTTGAAACTTTGCGTGAGTTCATGACCTCAGCAACGATGACTACCTTCATCGATATTCCCTTTGCTGTGCTGTTCTTAATTATCATTTGGGCTATCGGCGGACCACTTGTATTGATCCCGCTCTTTGCCATCTTCATGGTCGTGGCAACCAGCCTATTTGTGCACCCCCGTTTGAAGAAGTTGACGCAAACCAGTTTTGAAGATGGTCAGACCAAGCACTCTGTTGCAGTAGAAACTCTGCAAGGCATTGAAACGATTAAAGCCATGGGTGCTGGCGCCATTATGCGCAAACGCTGGCAAGATGCGATTGCGCATCAATCCGCTATTGGCCTTAAGACACGCATGGTGGCCCAAATTGCTGGAAACGTTTCTAACTTTGCCAATCAGTTTGTTTGGGTGTTAACGGTTACCGTAGGTGTATTCATGGTGCAAAAGGGTGAAATCGGTACCGGTGCCATCGTGGCTTGCTCGATGTTGGCTGGTAGGGCAATTGCTCCTTTGGCCCAGCTTACGCAGCTTTTAACCCGCTTGAACCAATCGATTGCTAGCTATAAGTCTTTATCGACTCTCATGCAACAACCCCGTGAGCATACTAAGAATGCGGCCTATTTAAATCGTGAAGACTGGAGTGGGTCTGTTGAGTTTAGAGATGTTTCTTTTAATTACCCCGATCAAACTCAGGGTGGCTTGAAAAATATCTCCTTCAAAATTGAAGCAGGTGAGCGGGTTGCTTTGGTCGGAAAAGTAGGTTCTGGTAAAACTACCATTGCCAAACTTCTACTCGGTTTATATCAACCAAGCTCTGGTGCAATTTTGGTCGATGGTGTGGATCTACGTCAGATTGACCCGGCAGATCTACGCAGAAACATTGGCTCGGTTATGCAAGATGTGTGGTTGATGACGGGTACTGTTAAACACAATATTGCGGTGGGCGGCTTAAATCCAAACGACCAAGATATTTTGCATGCCTCCGAGCTATCTGGTGTGCATGAATTTATCGCGCCACATCCAGATGGATATGGCTTACGACTGAAGGAACGCGGTGAGGGCCTATCAGGCGGTCAGAAACAAGCGCTGGCCATTGCTCGCGCTTTGGTTGGTAGACCACCCATCATTTTGATGGATGAGCCGACCAGTGCGATGGATATTAATGGCGAGAAAGTGTTGATCGAAAAGCTCAAACGCCATCTGATTAACCAAACAATCATTGTCATTACCCACCGTGCGTCCATTATTGAATTGGTTGATCGTGTGATTGTGATTGATCAGGGTAAAGTCGCGGCGCAAGGCCCTAAGTCTGACTTTATGAAACCCCAAACTGCAGTGGCTGCTCAGGCTCCTGCAGCTGCAACAGCTCCCGCAGCTAGTCCAGCACCAGAAGGTAGCCCTAGCTCATTTGGCGAAAAGCGGAGCGCATGATGCCAGATAAGCAAATCAGTTTTTGGGAAAAGATGAAAAAAGCCCTTCATAAGGCATCACAAGCGACACTCCATGGTATTGGACGAGCTTTGTTATTTACGGTTCAGAAGCTCGCTATCGCGATTGCCTATATCTATCGCTACACAGCCATCGTCGTCAATTACCTTTATCGTAAGACGCGGCAATTTTTGGCTTGGTGCTTGCCAGCAGGTCATGCTGCTTACCTAAGGGCAAAAACAGAAATTCAAGCGCTCCCACAGACCCAAGCCTTACAAGACTCTTATGCGCAATTTTGGGTGCGTGTTGAGAAAAAAATCATTGAATTTTTTCATCTAGAGCATCTCAACCTCGATAAAGCAGGCATTACCCATGTTCGCTTGGGCCGCCCGCATAAGATGTCTTTTGTATTGCTTAAGGTGATTGCTGGATTATTTTTGACAATGTTACTCTGGTCTTCTGTTGCTGATGTTGACGAGATCACCCATGCTGAAGGGCGAGTTATTCCCTCGGCAAGGATGCAGGTTATCCAGAACTTAGAGGGGGGCATTATTCAATCGATTAATGTCAAGCAGGGCGATAAAGTTGCTGCAGGCGACGTGCTGGTCGTTTTATCACCAACGCAATTTAGCGCTGAGTTTGACAGTCGCAACCAACAGATGATTGCGCTTTCTGCAAAAGAGGTTCGCCTACGCGCAGAAATTGACAACACTCCGTTGGTTTTCCCGCCAGAGTTAATTGAAAATGGTAAAGATTCTGTGGCGCTAGAAACTGCCGAATACAATAACCGCATTTCGCGTCAAAAAGCAGATATTGCGGTTTATGAGAATCAATTAAAAAATGCCAAATCTGAGCTGGAGATCGTGACTCGTCTTGTTGATCGTGGCTTAGAGCCTAGGCTTGAATTGATTCGTACACAGGCTCGTGTGGCTGAAGCTAGTTCTAAATTAGATTCCCTTAAGAAGCAATTTAAGGCTGAAGCTTCTGCAGATTTAGCCAAGACTATGCAAGAACTCACACCTTTGCAAAAGACTTTGCCAGCGTTGGCCGATAAGGTGGATAGAACAACCATAAAATCGCCAGTGAACGGCGTAGTCAACCGTGTACTAGTTACCACGACTGGTGGAACTGTTAAAGCAGGTGAGCCAATTGTTGAAATTGTGCCTTCTGATGATGTACTCGTTGTTGAGGCACGTATTCGTCCTCAGGACATTGGTTTTGTGAAGTTAGGCCAAGAGGCTAAAGTTAAGGTAACAGCGTATGACTACTCTATCTTTGGCTCTCTGAAGGGGCAGGTGACCCAAATTTCTGCTGATGCCGTTTCTAGTGAGGAACGAGGGCAGACACAGTACTACTATATCGCCCGTATTGAAACGGATTCTTCCGTCTTGAACTCATTAGATCGCAAGCTTCCGATTATTCCGGGTATGCAGGCTCAGGTGGACGTCATCACTGGTCATAAGACTGTCTTGCGCTATCTCTTGAAACCCATTATTGGTGTTAAGGAAAACGCCTTCCGTGAGCGTTAATCGTCCTTCAATTCAACCCACCAAAAAAATCACATTAGCACTGATTTTTTTGGTGGGAAGTTTTGCTTTTTTATATAGTTCTACATATGCAGCTGAGCCAATGCGTTTTGAGCGTGTTGACAGATGCGCTTCCCCCCCGCAAGATCTAGCCAGTGAATCACGTTGTATCTGGGTTCCACCCACTCTAGGGGCTGGACCTTTGCTATTGGCTTTTGGTGAAATTACTAAGCAGACGGATGAGCAGTTTGGAGAAATCTCCGCCACTTTGCCACCCCAAACTATCGTGGTCTTTCAGAGTCTGGGTGGTGATGTTGTAGGTAGTCTGCGCCTAGGCCAGGCTATTAGAGCGAGGGGCTTTAACACTTATCTTTCTGACTCCCATCTTCCTCAAGTGGATGCAAAAACCCAAGGGAAATGTTTCTCAGCTTGCGCATATGCATTTTTGGGGGGTAGTACACGCGGGGTTGATGCCGCCGCTCAATATGGAGTTCATCAGTTTCGAGGTCAGGGGGTCGATTTAAATGCCATTCAAACCCAAAAGCTTTCTGCTGTATTGGGTAGGTACCTCGATGCCATGTTTGTAAATCGCCAATTACTTGATCAGGCATTGTTAACGGATCCTGGAAAGGTGAATTTGATTCCTCACAATTTACGTCAGGCTTGGCGCGTAGAAAATACCGGGGGGCCTGTTACTGAGACTCAATCTCGCTGGCGTATTGAAGTTGCTGCTGGCGGTAAGCGACTGGCTTATGCTGTTCAAAAGCAAAAGGCGAGCGGTGCGTTTATTACCCTAGCGTTTGCTCGTCTTGGCGAGAAAGAAAAGCTTACAGCTTTGCTAATCGTGAAGCCTGATCCCTCTCAGGAGGGTAGCCCTGATTGGCTCGCAAATTTCAATAAAAAAATACCAGTCCTCATAGAGTTCACAAATGATCTGCCCGGTAGTACTACCGGTGGAAAGACGATAGGGCGCAAATTTGAGCTGATGCCAGTCAGTGACTGGATGGTGGCTGGAACAACAAATACCCCGGGCACCAGGCAGATTTGGTTGGCTACATCTCCGGAGTTTATGGCTCAATTGGGTTTAGCCTCACAATTTACTGTAAGACCTCTGTGGCCTGCTTTGCCAAGGGGTTTGGATGAAATCACTATTTTTAGTACACATGGGTTCAAGGACGCTATGTTGGCGTTATAAGATAGCATTTATTGTTTGGTTAGCCTTAGGCATAAACGGAATACTTAGAAAGGAATTTTCCGATGAATCAACTCCTCTTTTATCAGAATATTGTTGGCTTAGACCGTGTCAAACACGCCAATTTAAATTTAGTGACTCCAAATAATTTCGAGTTCGCAAAATCTACGAATATTATTCCCCTGCTGGTAAGTGAGCTTGATGAGGCGATTGGGGAATTTCCGGTGGTGTTTATTCCTTCTGGTAAGGGTGAATTTATATTGGCTGCCATTGCTGATCTACGCAAAGATAGCAATATATTCGTAAAGAACGGGATTTGGCAAGGTCGCTATATCCCGGCATTTATCCGCCGCTACCCATTCATTACCGTTGGGAAAGCTGAAGATGCTGGCCAATTTATGATTGCAATTGATGAGGCAGCCACTTGCCTTAAAACCGATGTGAAGAAACTATCTGATAACCAGACAGCGCATCTCTTGTTTGATGGCGAGAAGCCTGGCAAGATGCTTAACAGCTTGATTCCATTTTTGCAGCAATTCCATGTGGATAATTTAAATACGATCGCTTTCTGTAAGAAGATTGCGGCACTTGGTCTCATTACAGCCTCCAGCATCAAAACAAAGGGCAAAGATGGATCCGAGTACCAATTGCAGGGAGTAGGTCTTATAGACGATGCTAAGCTGAAAAAATTGAGTCAAGAGCAAATCTTTGATTTATTTACGACTGGCGCCTTACATCAAATTTACCGCCTGCAATATTCTTTAAGAAATTGTGGTGTATTAGCAGAAAGATTGGCTTCTGGTAAGGCAAGCGCTCTATTGGTCAGCCCAGCACCATCCGTAAAGCAGCCTAGCTTACCGGCGGCATCAACCAAGAATGCTGCTGCGGTAACAGTGAAGGCGCCAGCAGCTAGGGCTCCCACAAAGGCCGCTGTGGCCTCTAAGGTAGCACCAAAAGCTCCTTCAAAGTCTTCGGCTAAACTTGCCAGCAAAACTACTAAAGCTACTAAGAAGAAGTAGTCGCCATGAGATGCAATCGAAAAAAGTGAAATCCTGATGAGTATCAAGCAATTTAATGGCACTTACGATCAAAAGGAGGATCGCCTCCTTTTTCGTTTTAACACTCAAGATGATCAAGAGTTTCGTTTTTGGTTGACGCGATTTATTACTAAGGGCATCTTAGGTGCTGTAGATCAACTCATTCAGAAAGGCTTAGAGAAAAAACACAACCCTCAGATAGCTGAGGTCATTAAAGAGTTTCAAAAAGAGGGCGTTGCTAAAACAACCAATGTCAACGAGAACTACGTGGGTGCCGCCAAATTCCCATTGGGTGAAGAGCCCATTTTGGTTACGGCTATGAACTTCAATTTATCTGGGGAAATATTTTCAATGGACTTTAATCTTCCAGATAATAGAAATCTCAATATTAAGCTACCTATTGCATCAGTACAGACAATGACCTTGTTACTCAGAAAGCTTTGTGAAAAAGCGCAGTGGTGTCTAATGGATGAATTACAAAGTGCTGTCTCTACCAGCACGCCTGTAGCCGAAGTGTCTCCCTCTGGTAAGTTGGTTCATTAATCTTTGTGCTGGTATAGCCTTATCGTGAAACAATAAGGGATGACCAGTTCCGCAATCGAATCATCTGACATAGAAATTACTCCCGATTACCAAGCGGTAATTGAGGCAATTGACAGACATAATCCCTACATCTTTGTCAGTGGTAAAGCAGGTACAGGAAAAACAACCCTCATCGGCTACCTTCGAGAAACTATTCCTGGCAATGTGGTCGTCGTTGCACCTACGGGAGTAGCAGCACTTCAGGTCAAGGGCGTCACGATCCATTCTTTTTTTCGTCTGCCACCCCGTTTAATCTTCCCTGAAGAAGACATTAAACCCCTGCGTGATAAGCGTTTGTATAAAGATATTCGTCTACTGATCATTGATGAGATCTCAATGGTGCGCGCTGACGTAGTTGATGCCATGGATTTGTTCTTACGTGAGAACGGCCCTCAAAAAGGCAAACCCTTTGGCGGTATTCAGGTAATGTTTGTGGGCGATCTCTTTCAGCTACCGCCAGTGGTATCGAGTAGTGATATGCAAGTCTTAGCTGATCGTGGCTACGAAGGACCATATTTCTTCTGTGCTATGGCATTGCATCGCAAAGACGTGACGATGATTGAGCTCTCTAAGATCTTTCGGCAAAAAGACGTTCACTTTGCAGAACTATTGAACCGAATTCGCATTAATCACGATGTGGATGAGGCGATTGATTTGCTCAACGCGCAGTGCTATCGACCAGATCAGGCGTTGGATGAAGAGACCATTACCCTCACTACGACCAATGCCAGAGCAGATCAGATTAATGGTGCAGGCTTACGGGCAATTGAGGCGGATGTCAAAGTCTACAGTGGTAAAACAACTGGTAAGTTCAATGTCGATGAACGCAATTTGCCTTCAGCTAATAATCTTGCCCTCAAGGTTGGCGCAAAGGTGATGTTCACTGCGACAGACCCAGGCTTTCCGAAGCGTTGGGTCAATGGCACGATTGGTATCGTCCGTGAATTACTGCCGGATAAGGTAAAAGTGATGGTCAAGAATGGACCGTATTCCAATACTGTTGAAGTGACAGGTCATCAATGGGAATCTTATCGCTACGATCATGACATGATGTCCGGAAAAATCTCTCCCAGCATCATTGGTACCTATGTGCAGATACCTTTAATGCTCGCTTGGGCAGTCACCATTCATAAGAGTCAGGGTAAGACCCTCGATAAAGTCAAAGTGGATTTATCTTCAGGCGCATTTGCATCAGGGCAGGTATATGTTGCACTCAGTCGTTGCAAAACGATTGAAGGAATTTCATTACAAAGACCCATTGAACCGCGAGATGTGAGTTGCGATCAAGAGATCAAGCGCTTCTATCTCAACTGCTTACCCCGTTCTTAATTTACCTATTTATTTTTTACTTATAGATACTTATTCCCCTATATATTTTCTGGGTTACATCAAGCTTTCTTAGTGTAACGCTATGCTATACAATATGGTATGATTAAATCATTCAATCATAAGGGACTGCAGTTATTTTTTGAGACGGGGAATAGGTCGGGAATACATAGCTCGCATGCTCCGCGTTTGGCTAGACAACTTGCTCGATTAAATGAAGCAAGCTCTCGGGAGGATATGAATTTACCAGGATGGCGTCTGCATTTGCTTAAAGGTAAATTGATTGGCCAATTTTCAATTGTTGTTAGCGGGAATTGGAGGCTTACTTTTAAGTTTGAGGGTGAGGATGCTGTTCTAGTAAATTATCAGGATTATCATTAATGTTAAAAATGAGAAAAATGTACAACCCCCCGCACCCAGGCCTAACCTTGCGAGATGATGTCTTGCCTGCTCTGGGAATTACTGTGACAACTGCTGCTGAGCAGTTGGGGGTTACTCGCCCAGCCTTATCGCGAGTGCTGAATGCCAGAGCTGCAATCTCTCCTGAGATGGCCCTTCGAATCGAGGCATGGCTTGGGGTTAAGAATGGCGGTAGTGCCAGCGTTTGGCTTGCACAACAGTCGGCCTATGATTTATGGAAAGCTAGAAAGACTATCAAGCCTAAGGTAAAGCATGCTCGTATTCCGCAGTTGTTAGCTGCTTAAGATTTACCTATTAAATAGGTGATAAATCACCGGAATGGCAATCGCGCTGATCACACCATTCATGCCCATTGCTAGACTGGCGTAAGTTCCTGCTTCTGGATGAATGCTGAAAGCGCGTGAGGTACCAATGCCATGCGCACCGATCCCAATCGCAAAGCCTCTTTGCCACCAGGCTTTCATACCCAAAGTATTGAGCACAAAGGGCGCCAAGATCGCTCCTAAAATTCCAGTGGCAACAGCGAAGATCGCTGTTAAGGTTGGTGAGACACCAATACGTTCGGCAATGCCCATCGCAATCGGTGCAGTGACAGACTTGGGATACATAGCTCCAGCAATATCAGACCCAGCGCCTAGTAACTTGGCAATGCCAACCCCACTGATAATAGAGACCAGTCCGCCAGTCACTAAAGAGGCAAGGAGTGGAAAAGATCTTCCTTTTAAGCTATGAAGACCACGATA
>Ga0208618_1000703_pt1 | contig 14680 bp, 18 predicted proteins | sample CryBogCBE18Jul08_FD_184585 | JGI IMG/M metagenome (GOLD analysis project Ga0208618, IMG submission 184585) | Freshwater microbial communities from Crystal Bog, Wisconsin, USA - CBE18Jul08 (SPAdes) | ecosystem: Environmental > Aquatic > Freshwater > Lake | place: Crystal Bog, Wisconsin, USA...
AGCGGCACATACCCCAGTATTACCTTTACTGAAACCGCTTCGGGTCGCACAGCATATCTGGCATCTACTGACGGGTACAACATGTACCTTAACCAAGGTAATTCTGGGGCTCTATCGCTCAGTGGCAGTGCCGTGTATTTGTCTGCACCCAGCGGCATCGGTACCTCGGTCATCAACATTCCAACCGGCAATGCTCTGGCTATCTGGGGTGGCAATGTGTTTGTCAACAACGGTATAACAGCCCTGGGCACTGGGGTGTTTCCGGGCACGGTGTCGACTCCGGCCATGTTGCTGACCAACATCAGTGAACAGGTACAGGTCAATGCCGCAGCTACCTGGGGTGGCAACATCACTGTTAATCTCAGCAATGCCAGCGTGGTCTACTACACAGCGCCAGCCACTGCCAACTGGAATGTCAACATCACTCACAGCAGCACCAGCACACTGGGTTCGGTGCTGGGCGTGGGGCAGGCCGTTAGCATAGCATTCGTAGCCACCATGGGCACCACAGCCTACTGGAATGGCAACATCACCGTGGATGGCAGCAACAGCGGTGTGACCGTGGGATGGCAGGGCAATGCTGCTCCAACATCGGGCCATGTCAGCTGTATAGACGTCTACAACTACACAGTTATCAAAACTGCAGCCACACCAACCTACACAGTGTTGGCTGGTCAAGCACAGTATTGAGGAGAATCGCCCATGCCAACCATAATCACTCGAGGAGCAGGTTCACTCAGTGCCTTTGGCTGGGCTGCCCTTGCGGCTAGTTCACCAAAAGGTCTGTACAGTTGGGGATATAACCAATATGGATACCTGGGTCTTGGCAACACCACCAACTACAGCAGTCCCAAACAGGTGGGGGCGCTGACCACATGGACACAGGGCACCGTCGGTGGCAGTGTGACTGCGGCACTGCAGAGTCCTGGCACGCTGTGGACCTGGGGCCTCAACGGCAGTGGACAGCTGGGTCTAGGCAACGTCACCAATTACAGCAGTCCCAAACAGGTTGGATTGCTGACCACATGGAGCAGCGTGTCTGCTGGTAGCTCTCATTGTCTGGCCACCAGGTCTGACGGCACTCTGTGGAGCTGGGGATATAACCAATTTGGACAGCTGGGTCTAGGCAACGTCACCAATTACAGCAGTCCCAAACAGGTGGGGGTGCTGACCACCTGGGCCAGCGTGTCTGCTGGTGACCAATGCAGTTTTGCCATAAGCACGTCTGGCACACTGTGGGCCTGGGGTACCAACATTACTGGACAGCTGGGACTAGGCAACCGCACCTACTACAGCAGCCCTAAACAGGTTGGTGCACTGACCACATGGCGTAGTCTCAGTATCAGCGCGAATAGTGTCGCAGCACTGAAGACCGATGGCACACTGTGGGCCTGGGGCTACAACCTCAATGGACAGCTGGGTCTGGGCAACACCAGCTACTACAGCAGTCCCAAGCAGGTGGGACTGCTGACCACATGGTCTGCGGTAACCAGTGGCGGGACTCATACCTTAGCCACTCAGACCAATGGCACTCTGTGGGCCTGGGGCAGCAATGCCAAAGGGCAGCTGGGTCTGGGCAACGTCGCCGGTTACAGCAGTCCCAAACAGGTTGGTTTGCTGACCACCTGGCTCACAGTGTCAGGTGGTGGCGACAGTTCCACAGCACTCAAGGCCGACGGCACTCTGTGGACCTGGGGCCAGAATAACTATGGACAGCTGGGTCTGGGCAACACCACCTTATACAGCAGTCCTAAACAGGTTGGTGCTGCCAACACTTGGGCTAAACTGTTTACAAATCCAAATGCCCCGCGTGTTTTGGCCATACGCAGCTGAACTGGTCGGCATCTGTCCAGTCAAAAAAATTTGATAAGCCGGGGCTGCTGGTCTATAATAACAACAAGGAAACTCACATGACCAAGACCCTGCACTTTCTCTCTGGCATCCCACGATCTGGCAGCACAGTGCTGGCAGCCATACTGAACCAAAATCCTGCCACACATGTCAGCACCACCAGTGGGCTGGTGCATGCGCTGGATGGTCTGGCCAATACCTGGAGCAGCACTGGACTGCTGAACGAAAATGATCCCACACGCGACAAGCTGGCACAGACCATGCGAGGCACCATTGAGCACTTCTACAGTGACACTGCTGCACCTGTGGTCATAGACAAGAGTCGTGGTTGGCCCATACCCATCATACTCAGTGCCATGCGCAAGGTCCTGGGCCGAGAACCTCGCATAGTGGCCACAGTGCGCAGCGTGCCAGACTGTGCGGCCAGCTTTGTGCGCATTGCCAAACCCAGGCACTTGGACGACTTCATCCACACTGGCCAGCTGATGGATCACCTCAAGGCCGCGTACCAAAGCCTGTTGGAGGGCTACCAGTATGCACCGCACTGTTTCCTGTTTGTGGAATATGATGATCTGCTGGCAGATCCACAGCACCAGCTGGCACGAGTGCACGAGTTCCTGGGTCTGGAGCCGTTTGACTATGACTTTCAAGCCATTGATGGCACCAGTGTCAAGGAAGATGATGAAAACCTGCATGGCTATGCAGGCATGCACGACATACGTCCCTGTCTGGCTCGGCAGCATGCGGATGATCCACGCGATCTGCTGCTGCATCACTATCATCAATTCTGCCAGCCGGAGTTTTGGCTGCCAGAGCCTCGCACCAAACCACAGCTGCATGACCTTGATCTGCAGCTGGCTGCCAGCACTCTGGGAGACTTTGCCGAGGGCTGGCGCATAGCACAGAAACTGGAACGCGAAGAACCACATAATCACAGAGCAGCCTACAACAGAGGTTGGTACTATCTGCGTCAGGGCCGGATTCAGCAGGGCTATCAGAGCATGGATCGTGGGCGCACGGTGGGTGTGTTTGGCAATCGCCAGCCAGACGTGCCAACCACTGTGTGGGATGGCAGGACTCGTGGCACCATACTGCTGAATCTGGAAGGCGGTCTAGGTGATCAGATACATCAGGTGCGTTATGCAGAACCCATAGCAGCTCGTGGCAACAGGGTCATAGTCAGCTGCAGTGGACCCTTGGCCAGCTTGTTTGTGGATGTCACAGGTGTCAGCACAGTGGTGCAACACGAAGCAGCATTTGGAGTGTATCACGACTATTGGACACCGGGCATGAGCGCACCCATACCACTGGGCTTTGAACTCAGTGACATCAGCGGCAAGCCCTATCTGCGCCGACCCTTGGCCATAGGCAGTGCCAGACCGCGCATAGGGCTGCGCTGGCAGGGCAACAGTGCCTTTGAACAGGACCATCACAAGAAATTCCCCAGTGAGCTGCTGTTTGATGCGGTCAAGAGCCACAGCGCAGAATTCATATCACTGCAGCGCGACGAAGGTGCTGACGAGTGCCCACCCTGGGTGCGCAGAGTGCCGCTGGACAGCTGGGAGCACACGCGCGAAGCTGTGGCCAGCTGTGATTTGGTGATCAGTGCCTGCACCAGTGTGAGCCACTTGTCAGCAGCCATGGGTGTGCAGACCTGGGTCATCACACCTGTGATGCCCTACTATCTCTATGCCATGGCAGGAGATACCACACCCTACTACGATGCCATGACACTGATACGCCAAACAGCATTTGATCAATGGCGTGATCCCTTTGACGAAGTCAAGGCACGTCTGCAGACCTGGCAGAGGAGCTGAGCATGAGATCACTCTACTGGAGCTTTGGGGTCAAGACCGACACCTGCCATATCATACGCATACCCGGCCATGCACAGAGCTGTGCACTGGCTCAGCGCTGTGCAGACAGTGTCACAGCCGTGGGCATGCGACCAGAATTCTGGGATGCCTATGACGGCACAGGCGCTGAAATCATACCGCCTGCACATCATGGGCAGTTCATGAGCATGCTCAAACTCACTGATCACTACATGACCAGATCAGAAGTGGCCTGTGCACTGTCGCATATCAGCCTCTGGGTCCAGTGCGTGGAACAAGATCGCTGCATGGTCATACTGGAGCATGATGCCATCATGATGGCGCGCTACCCCGAGCATGCACTGTTCAACAGCCTGGGCTTCCTGGGATCAGCTGAACAGGTCAAGCAGCAGTGGCAGATGAGAGCCACACCGCCGCATGGCACAGATGGTCACAACCGGCACTTTATCTGCAGGGCTCATGCCTACAGCATTGATCCTGTGGTGGGCAAGAACCTCCTGAGCCAGGTGCTGAAATATGGCATCTCAGCACCGCTGGATGTCATGTTGCGAGCAGACATCGTGCCCATGCATCAGATGGCACAGTATGCCTATGACGAGCAGGGTCCCACCACTATCAAGAATCGTGTCAAGTCCGGCAGGGCCAGCATGAGAAACGAAAACCTAGAAATTTGAGGAGCTACAATCAATGAGTGCAAAACTCTACGTACAGGTACGCAATGGCAAGGCAGTGCAGGTCTGGGACACGCCGCCGCCCGAGGGTGTGGGCAACAACGACTGGCGCCTTGCTGTGGAAGTGCGGGCCCGCATCATACCCTATAGGCAGGGTTGGCTGGATCATGTGTGGAACTTTGACACAGATCCCGCACAGCTGATCTACGGTACCTGGGACATTGCTGTGGATGATCGCAAGAACCAAATGATAGCAGCAGCAGAGTTTGGTCTGCAACCCATGGCATCTGGCTTGCCCAACAACGCAGTGACACTGACTGCAGAGCAGCAGACACAGCTGGATGCCAAGATCGCTGCCATCACAGCTGCCACAAGCCATGATGAATTGGATCAGATCCAGGGTGTGTCAGACCAAGTTGCTGCTGTGATGGCCGAAATAGCCGCTGCTGCAGCCACCTGATATTGTGATCAGGGGCAACCTGCTGCAGGTAAGTAGTGCACTGCCTGCAGGAAGCTCTCATGAAAAACCGTCTGTCACACACCACAATGAAACCCGTGTATGTGCATGTTGTGCATGATTCGCAGGGTGAGATGCAGCTGGAACCCACGGTGCACATGCTGATTGCTGCACTGCGAGCACAGCAAGCACTGATCCATGACCTGGAATCTCGCATCAGCAGTCTGGAGGGGCAGAGGCATGCTCACTGACCAATGGCTGTGTTCATGCAGTTGAAAGCTTGTGGCCCAGACCAGCACAGCTGCACCACGGATTTTTTTTGCGAAAAATAACACACACATAAATACATATATCAAACAGCAAGAGACACAACATGCCCAATAGCTACACATGGTTTTTTCCACAATTTGATGTGTACCCCACATATGCAGAACAAACAGACGTGGTGTTCACAGTGCACTGGGTGCTGATTGGTTCAAACGACATGTCTCCTCCCGTCACTGCGCAGGTATATGGCACACAGGCCCTAACCTATACAGCTGGATCTCCATTTACTCCATTTGACCAATTGACACAGCCTCAGGTTCAGGCCTGGGTAATCGCTGCTATGGGTCCAACGCAGGTTGCCGGATTTGAAAGCAATATCGACCAGCAGATACAAAACAGCATAAATCCACCTTCTGCAGCACTGCCACCTCCTTGGTCAAATCCCACAGGACCCACAGGACCCACAGGACCCACTGCGCCCACAGGTCCCACAGGTGACAGCGGCCCCACAGGTGACAGCGGTCCCGCGTTCTGACCTATGCTAGATTGGCCAGTTCTATAAGTGCGGCTGCTAAATTCATCTCACTGTCAGCACACAGCGCGTGATCACGTAGCCTATTGGCTAAAATCACAATGGCACGATTCTGCTGATCCTCGCTGGCGCCCCACCATTCCAAATTGCGATACAGCATTCTATAGATTTCTTCATAGTCTTCCACTCGTGCCTGTGCACAGACAATCTTTCTGGCATCATGTATGCGGCCTTGTTTGAACAGTGCCACTGCTGAAACCATATAGTCCAAGCTGCCATGGCTGCCAGCTTTGCTGGGCCTTTTGAGCACACCATCACTGCAGTTCTGCTGCAAAAGGTTGATGCACTTGCGCAGGTCTGGATATGTAACCGTGCTGTATTCGTCTAAGATTTCTAAATTTTCTGTAGTGAGATCAATGCCTTCTATCAACAGAATCTTGGCTATGCGCTCTACAAACAGCTCGCGATCCAAGTGTTCAATATGAAAGCCCTGCGTGCGTGAATGCAGTGCTGGGATGATCTTGTGTGGATAGTTACAGGTCAGGATCCAACGGCAGATGTTGCTGTACTCTTCCATCATGTTGCGCAGCATGGCCTGTGCGTTTGGACTGAGATAATCGCAATTATGAGTGAGTAGCTTGTTATTACCTATAACGAAGTTGTGATTGCTATCAACTGACAGATCATAAACACGACGATGACCTTGTACCTTCTTGATGCTCTTAATCGCTAGCTTTTGCACGACGTATACCCTTCAATTTGTCTAGTTGCGGTTTATTAACTTCGTCTATCATGGATTCATCTATCCATTGCCATATATTGTCTTCGTTTATCCACACGAATTTAATACCAACTTTAATACAATGATTGATTATGCAGGTCATCTTGTCAATCTGATCATTGAAGCTGCTGCGGGGCTTAATCTCATAAAGCGTGTTGGTTATAATATCGTGAAAGTCTGCTATGTATGTGTGCTGTTCCCCATTTTTTTCATAGGGGATGCGCAAAGTTTCATAACTTAGATGTTGGTTACAGATCCAGAAGCAAGCTTCCCAACTACTGCGGAATTTGTGTGATTTCCCATTCACTATAGCGGTGGCTGTCCAATGTGTCCAAGTATTGGTTATGCGTGGGGTAAATTCACCATTGCGTATCTTGTCTTTCATTATTTTGCTATTGCGCACCCTTGATCGTTCTATTTGCTCAAGTCCGGCAGCTGTTGAATACCATGCTTTCATCTTGATGCTGTTCTTAGCACCTATGATAGTTTTGGTAATGTCTCCTTTATCGCTGCTGTAATGAGCAAGTTTTGCATTGGTTATTTTTTTGCCTCGCTGTTTCAGTTTATCATCTCCGATGTGCTCGGATCTCGCCCATACCCTTTTGTCTGTACAAGACTTGCAATATGTTCCTATTGTGGCAGATGATCTCGTTAAGTTTGATAAACCAATCTTAATGTTGCAAGCGTTACAACATCTATCACGTAATAATACAGTGAACCGTAACCTGCTTTCTTTATCCATGTGTCTCGAGAGATCATTCAACCATGCTTTATCGGTCTTGCACAACTTGTCACTGAACAGTGATTCTAATCTGTTACCACTGCTGATATATTTTTCGTATAATTGCTGTATTTCAGCATCAGTGAACACCTTCCTGTGGCTGTATCTATTGCCACCTAACCCATTGCGCAAAGCAGCTTCCTTGAGCAGTCGCCTGGTATCATCTGTTATCACGGATTGATCTCCTCTATGATCTCCTGATATTTATACCTGCGTATTGCTAATAAGATAATCAGTTTATGTCGTTAATATGTGTTGGTATTGATCTAGCTCGTCTGCACGTACTACCTTAGGTTCACCAGTGCTCGAATCCTCGACGTACCACTTATGGTTAGGTGTGCATATCACGACCTCACCGTTCTCAAACTCTATTTCTAAGACTTCGCGATCACCTTTATCCATAAGTTCAAAAGGCCGCCATTCTATGCGTTGGTTTTCAACACTATATGATTTCACCAAATCACTCGATTGATCTAAATCTTTGATAGCTATCCCTGTTTCAGTCCCGTTGCGAAGAACCCAAACTATAGTATCTTCATCTAAACATTCATCCAACAGCACATATCGGAACTCGCCCATGGGCATGGTTTCCACGAACCCAGTGAGACTGCGCAGGTAATCAATACCTGTGTTCTGGCTGGCATTGATGTATTTGACATCCATGTCATCTACACCCAGCTCGTTGAACAAGCATTTGGCCAGCGTGGTATTGTGATGAAGGATACCGTTAGTAGTCATGTACACATGTGGAGCTGGTATGGCGATGTCATAGAGATCTTGGTCGCCCAGATATTCGCTACCTATGATATCCACGGGTCCAGTGATGGTGTCAACTGATGCACAGGTGTTTATGGTCTTGCACTGTCCATTCTCAAACACCAGATGCTTGGTAGCACAGACCACATCTAGATCATTGGCCAGCGAATATCTGGCTGCGGCCGTGTGCTTGCGCACCAACGCCTGTATGGGTTGCCAACCGTTTGGTGTGTTGACTGTGATCCCAGCTTGAGATATGTCTTGTACTTGCTCGTACGCAGCAGATTCACAACCCAACATGGCAAACAGATCCAACATGCGTATTTCCAACTGCACTTTGGTAGCGTGGCTGTTATCCAAGTATGAACTGTTTGGCTCGATCAATCTGGAACGATCAACTCTAATCGTGATCTTCTCATCTGCACCTAGGCACTTGCCTATACCAGGTCCGCCGCTGAGCAAGAGATTGGGTATGTTCCGGTCAGCGATCCAGCCCTCGACCTGTGACTTCTGTGCGTCATTGACCCACACATAATCTTTGATTGATTTCGGACGGTGTGCCTCAACCCATAAACGTGTATCTCTTGCCATCTGCGCTGTTCTCCATGCTACCAGTTAGTGTAACATGATAGCTGAGATCAGTCAATGCAAGAAATTTTGGTAAATAGCTGTGGTAATCTTGCTGCGCTAACAGCAAGAAACCCAGCTCGGAACTGGGCTGTCCCACGGAATATTTACTCGGAGAATCACATGAAACTCTATACATTATCTCAATTCCTTGCCACTTCCAAGGAAGCGCATGCCAACTTCTATGATTATAGCGAAGTTACTGAATTACGCAATACAAGTGCGCTGATAACCGTAATCTGTCCAGAACACGGTAAGTTCCAGCAGCGTGCACTTTGGCACATGCGCGGACATAAATGCAAGGCTTGCGGTCATAAGATTGCCGCTAACAAGAATCGCAGGCATCCAGTTGGACATCAGCGGTATGTACCTAACGGTACCATAGCCAAAACCTTAGACGACTACATCAAGAAGTTTTCCAAGAAACACGACAACAAATACGATTACTCTCTGCTTACTGAACATGATCTAGCTGAACGCAAGCGCACCAAGAGCAAGAACAAGATAAGGATCATCTGTCCAGTTCACGGTGTGTTTGAGCAGGTATGGGATCATCACAGAGGTGGCAATGGTTGCCAAGGTTGTAAGTCAGTAAGCATTGGAGCTGCATCCACTGTCAAAAACGCGCCTCGCAAATTAAACTTACAGAAATTTATAGATAGGGCTTCAAAAACACATGACAATATCTATGATTATTCACAAGTAGTATGGCAAGACAAGATGTCTAAGGTTACTATCATTTGTAGCAAGCATGGCGCATTCCAGCAAGTTGCTAGGTACCATATGGATGGTGCAAGTTGCCAAAAATGTGGTACCGGTTATACTAGCAGCAAGATTGGCAATATTTGGTTGAATTCTCTGAAAATAGATGGATTGATCACAGAATACAAGATTAAAGGACCAGATACTAATTATATTTTTGACGGATTTGATCCGTCAACTAACACAGTATATGAGTTCCTCGGAGATTATTGGCATGGCAATCCAGCTGTATTTGATCCTGATCAGACAATGACCAAACGTAACGTGACTTTTCGCCATTTATACGAAGAGACTTTGACCCGTGTAAAAGGATTAACCATGCTAGGCTATAAGGTGGTTTATATATGGGAACGAGATTGGATGCAACAACAACGAGATCAGCGAAGTAACTTTGTTTGTTCCTAAGCTAACCTAATACTCAATAGGACACTCTGAGCAACCAACTATGACCGCATCTGGCCAGTCTACCTTGCGTATGGTGACTTTAATACCATCTGGACCGATCACGTCGATGCCGCGTGTCCAACGCCCGTGTTTTATCAACACCCACTCGCCAACTTCAATTTCATCGATTTCGGGATGTTTCATCCAAACTTGTGCCCATCTAGCTTTTATTCCTATCTCCTTGCCATTGTCGTCGAGAACGATGATGCCACCTCGGGTGCGCTTTTCGCCCTGCTCAATATTGTGTACCAGCACAGTGCCTCGCACTGGTACCAGTCTTGTGAATTGCACCACTGACATCAGTCTGTGTCTACACTGCGGCGGCGTGTGGCTGTGGCACGGCTGGGTGCTGGTGGTGCGAAGTTTTGATCGTCTTGCACTATGGCAGGTTTTTGCTTGGGTGCCAGATGTGCCAAGGCCTGTTCCATGCGATTGGGTCCCTTGATGTCCACTGGCTGGGGAGCACGTTTGGCACGAGCTGCTGCCCATTCAGCTTCAATCTGTTCCTGAGTCTTGAGCACCACTCCGCCTGGTCCCAGCTTGTCGCCGCGTGCATTGAGATTGGCATTGCCCACAGCTGGCCTATTGCCATGCACTTGACGCAAACGTTCCATGTCCACCACTTCTCCCCGCATGCTCATGTGTCTCGTGACCATATGTGTTCCTCCTGATCAGTTACTTATTTGAGAAATTCACTGACATCCAGATTGAATTTCATGGGGTCTATGCGATTGATGCCTATGAGAAACAGTATGTAGCTGCTGACACTGCTGCCTCGACCCACACCCCACAACACGCCCTGCTGCCGCAACAGCTGTACCATGTAGATCAGATGCCGCAGCACAGGGATCATGTTGCGCTCTTCAAACAGCACATATTCTTCGCACACACGGATCAGCTGAGCTTCAGTGGTGCACAGTGCTGTGCAGTGAGCCAATACATCCAGTGTGCGCCATGGCTGGGGTGTGTGCCACTGTGCATACCAGTCTGTCTGTGGCAGCTGCTCAGCAGCTGTGCACAGCGGTGGCAGGTTCATGTCCAGCAGCCTTAGGCCTGCAGCATAGAGATCAGTGTGCTCACTGGGTTCCAGCACACAGCCGCTGAGATCGTGACCCGCATACAGTGCTTCCACTGCACCCTGTGTCTGCAGAGTGACCACTCCCTGTGAATCAATGGTTCTCAGCTGCAGATCAGTCATCAGTGATGATGCGAGGTGTGAAGTTGGGCCGAATGATCTCAGCAGGTTTGCCTGTGCCAGCACTGGGTGCTGCAGGTGGCGGAGGCATTATGCTGGCCCAGTCCAGGTTGATCTTGGGCTTCACAGTGATGTCGTCATCGGGCCCTGCTGCAATATCCACAGCACTGGGATCGTTTCTGTGCCACCATGGCTGTGCAAAATAACAGCGTTCGCCCATCCATTGCTGCTGACTGGGCAGCAGTTCGTTGGGATCTCCATCAAACCACACACCAAAGCCATTGCCATGATCGCTGACCATGTGACTGCCGGTGATCTGCACAGTGGCACCGCCTATGGCCTGCAGCTTGGCATGTACCAAAACCTGAATCAGGAAATCATGTGGTGCACTGGGCGCAAACATCAGCATGTTGTCCAGTCTGTCCAGCCAGTCTGCACCGCTGTCTTGGTCGCATGGTATTATGATGCAGTTTTCCAAACAGTGATCCAACCAAAACTTCATGCGACTGATCACATCTGACTGCAGATCCATGCCAGATCCACTCTGCACCTCGAGGTTGAAATCAAAATGGCAGTCCATGATATCCAGGCTGTGGTCCATGAGACGTAGAAATCTGTGCGTGCTGCCCAGTGTGGTGCCCATGTTGGGATTAGGTTTTCTTGGCATCTTGTCCGTCCGTGTCTATGACCACCCCGCTGGTATGGTCGGTCTGTGTGTGGCGTCGCTGTTTCTCATATTCCAGTCCCTGCAGCAGCAGGTCCAACTGGTGCATGACCTGTGGGTCCATGTTCATGCGTCGTGCTGTGTGCCATTTCTTGTTCAGCTGGGTGAGCCGGTTTTCCAGTTCTTCGCTGCTGAGCTGGCTGTGATCTAAACTCAATGGATGATCGTTCATGTGTGTAGTTTAAGGGCCTTGTGGTCTAGTATCAACCGCGTTTGGTAATGATGCGAACCTTTACTGTGGGTTCGGCAAACATGGGATTGGTCACTCGGTAGCCATGTCCACAGCCTGCACAGTAAAACACTATGTTTTTGAAAATGGCATTGGTAAAATCAAACACAGCACTGTTGCTGCATTCCACGCAGGTAAATGGCACGCGACCAATGCCCACATGACCCTCCACGCTGGTCAGCCTCTCTACCAGCACATCCGTGAGCTGCTTGCGTCGCTTGCGTGCCCTTGGGAATTTCACTAGGTTATCGGCCATGTGTGCCCCTGTGTGTCTGCAGGATATTTATCCAGAACTGGGATGAAGCAGGAAGCCACGGTGCTTTAGCCCGTGGCAGTTCACTTCATCAGTTGATCAGCTCAAAGCCCGTGGCTGTGAAGCTGCAGTTGCCATTGGTGCTGACCACCACAATGCTGTCGCCGGAACTCATACTAACACCAGCCACAGCAAACACAGCGTTGCCCAATATGGGCGTGAGATAGGCTATGTATCTGCTGGGATCAGGACTGTCACCACTGGGTATCAGTTCTATGCTGAACTGATCCACTGTTGAGTCTTGATTGCACACAAACAGACTGATCTGTGCTCCAGCTGCAAGTGGTATGGTACACAGTGTGACCGGTATGAGCTGCACGGGCTTGGCCTGGCCAAAGATTCGAGGATTGGTAGTGGTCATGAGTGGTCCTTCATAGAGTTATGTAGGTCGCATTGACTTTGATTGTGCTGCTGCCGGCTATGGCACTGTAGATCAGCTGCACTACATCGCCGTTGGTCACTGACACTATGCTGCCCAATGTTGGCGCATATACGGGCAACATGGTGTTGTTGAGATTGGCATAGACCTGCTGATAGGCTGTGCCGTTTTCATGCATGACCAACAGCTTGGTGATTTCCACAGTGCCCACACTGTCCACTGCCTGCACTGTGTAGTCTGCACTGCGATACTGTGTCAGCAGCCATTGATCTATGACCACACCTATGACACCAGCGGTCTGAGCCAACACATTGGCACTGAGAGGCAGTGTCCACTGCAGGCCCCCGTCCACATCCAATCTGCACTGTGGGCCGGTGATGCCCACGCCCATGCGACCACTGACATCCACTGCCACCACTATGCTGCTGTCACTGAGATCAGCGCCGTTGTTCAATCCTGTGTGCAGAGTGAGACTGCCAGTCTGGCCAATGCGTATGCCTGCCACAGCATCCGCAGCGGTCTGTTGCAGCACCAGGCCCACAGTGCTGTTGGGTCCTGCGGTCTGCAGACGCAGGCCATTGTCGCTGTTGTCATAGGTGGTATAGAAGTTGCCAATGTCAGCCTGACCATCGGCATAGACTTCCAAATAGCCCAAAGGACCACCGGGTGCAGCTTGATACACTGCTCCCACCGCCAGACCATTGAGATTGAACTGTGCACCATTGCTGCCATTGAATTGTATGTTCAGGGTGTCCACAGTGACTCCGTCTGCATTGGCAATGTTGAGATTGGCCTGTCCCACACCGTTGTTCTGTTCACTGCTGAGAGCCACCGCAGGATAGTTGGTGTCTGCCCCGGATATCACCACTGCAGCACTGTTGAAATCACCCTGCACACTCAGCAGATTGTGTATTTTGGTGCTGTTGGCATCCACAGCATACACAGTGTCTGGATTGGCCACGTCCACGATCAGCGTGTTGTTGTCGTAGTCATACAAGAGGTTACCGTCGCCCTTGATCAGCCCATTGCGATTGAACTGCACACTGTAGTTGCTGCCACCAGCTGCGGCATTGGCCACAGACACAGTGGTCTGTATGGTGACCTGACCTGTGCCACTGTCTATCATGGCATTGCCAGTGGCATCGCCCTGCAGCACAATGTTTTTGCCCTGTAGGTTTTCAATCTCCACCTTGATAGTGGAGAAATTGTCTCTGAATCCCTTGGATGACTGATCTATTCCCGGAATGGGATAGTTGGGATTGACGTTGCTGCCTATGGCCATGATGTGATCCTATGCTAGGCAGTATTTATCGGCAGGCTCACACCGATGTGCCGTTGCTGTATACCCACACTAGGCCAGTGCTGATGGCCAACGGCAGCACACCATCAGTCACATAGGCCAACTGACCCGGCGGTGCAGCTGGCACCACAGGCGTGGAGCCTGTGAGCACTGCCACTGTGTAGTTGGGTGCTAGTCCCGGACCCGTGGCCCCTGTGGGGCCAGTTAAACCTCTGACGCCTGTGGGACCCACACTCGAGGGTCCTGTGGGGCCTGTGACTGTGCTGTTTGGCCCAGTGGCCCCCGTGGCCCCAGTGCTGCCCCTGTCGCCTGTGGGTCCCTGCACTGTGCTGGTAGGGCCAGTGGCCCCTGTGGCTCCAGTGGCTCCAGTGCTGCCCGTGGCACCTGTGACTGTGCTGGTTGCGCCTGTGGGACCAGTGACTGTGCTGGCTGCGCCTGTGGGACCAGTGCTGCCTGTGGGCCCCTGCACTGTGCTGGTGGCGCCAGTGACCCCTGTGGCTCCGGTGCTGCCTGTGGGACCGGTTACTGTGCTGGCTGCGCCTGTGGCTCCAGTGCTGCCTGTGACACCAGTGACACCTGTGGGCCCCGTGGGCCCCGTGGGCCCTGTGACTGTGCTCTGCTGACCAGTGGGACCTGTGGAGCCTGTGACACCAGTGACACCCGTGGGACCACGCTGACCAAAACCCGTGACACCAGTGGGGCCTGTGGAGCCTGTGGGACCCTGCACAGTGCTGGCAGCACCTGTGGGGCCGGTGGCACCTGTGTAGCCCGTGTGA
>Ga0208618_1000710_pt1 | contig 14562 bp, 10 predicted proteins | sample CryBogCBE18Jul08_FD_184585 | JGI IMG/M metagenome (GOLD analysis project Ga0208618, IMG submission 184585) | Freshwater microbial communities from Crystal Bog, Wisconsin, USA - CBE18Jul08 (SPAdes) | ecosystem: Environmental > Aquatic > Freshwater > Lake | place: Crystal Bog, Wisconsin, USA...
TCGCAAGAGGGTATCTATGAGGGGCGAGATCGCTCTAGCGGCGCTGTAAAGTGGACAGCAACGCCCGTGGATCTAATTTTCGGATCGAATTCAGAACTGCGTGCTGTCGCCGAAGTTTACGCCTCCAAAGATGGTAATGACAAATTCGTCAAAGACTTTGTGGCGGCCTGGACAAAAGTTACAAATCTTGACCGTTTTGACATTAAAAAATAGTTCGCCTTTAACTATGATCTGACGACAAAAGCCGCCAGATTTAGTCTCTGAAATGACGATCAACGCGAGTTAACGAATATCGCTTCATCGAAGAATGAAATAAATTCAGATCGGTAGGCAACGCAGTAACGGTTGTTAGAATCCTAGGATTAAATTGAGGCAGCCCATATTTATAGGAGGCGTAGACGTGTCTATTTTTACTGGTATTCCTTTTTTTGAAGGTATCAATCCAGAACATGCCGCAAAATATGAAAAAAAATGCGCGCGTAAGCGTTTTTCAGAAGGAGAGCTTCTTGTTGATTTTGATGACTCATCCGCAGATGTTTTTTTTATAATTTCTGGAGAGGTTAGAGTTCTCAATCGCACAGCTGCCGGCAAAGAAATGATCATAGGCGATTATGGAGCTGGTAAGTTTTTTGGCGAGATGGCTGCAATTGATGGCGCACAAAGATCTGCGAATGTGACGGCGATCACTAATTCAGAAGTATTAAGCGTGCCAGCGAAGATCTTTTATGAAATTGTTTTGAGCAATAGAGAAATCTGTGACAGATTATTAAAAATTCTTACGTTACATGTGCGCGAAATCAACACGCGACTTTTTGAACGAACCGTTCTTGATATACGTTATCGACTCTATTCAGAGTTATTAAGAATGTCCTCACCAAGAAAAGGACATGACGGACAAGCTATTATATCGCCGCCGCCATATCAGCATGACTTAGCAGCCCGTATTGGGTGTAGGCGTGAGCAAGTAAACCGTGAGCTCACAATTATGACGGAGGATGGACTCGTTGAAAAGAACAAAGGAGGATTAGTTCTCCCTCGTCCGAAAATTCTTCAACAGCGAGTCAAAGAAGCGATGAGCACAGTAGAATAATAATATATGCAATTTAAAAGAGCCCAGTTAGAAATGGCTGGGCTTTTATATACAGCTTCTAACATTTATAATTACGGATACATCGTAAAATCAATATAACTATCCAATAAATTAGCGCTGAAGGATAGAATGCATCGCCTATCCAAAGGATTAAAACAGTTTTGTATTTCAGTGACGCATAGTTTTTATTTACTGCTGAGCCGATAAATTGGCAGGCTACCCTTGCCTTTAATTTTTTGCTCGCCAAGGGACTCGCCTAAATAATCATCTGCAACAGACTTCCATACATCCTCAACGACAGCCACGCACCCAGGTTTTGCATGAGCAACTAAGCGTGCTGCAATATTGACGGTATCTCCCCATATATCAAATTGATATCGTTCTTGACCAACGACGCCAGCGACAAGCGGGCCAATATGAATACCAACTCTAACTTCCCAACCGAGATTGGCGTCTATAAGAACAGATGACATTTCAAGACCACAATTTATTGCCGCCCTCAAGGGATCATCAACGTCATTCAGTAACCCGGCTGCTGACATGAAGCAGTCACCGATGGTTTTAATTTTTTCTAGATTATATTTTTGCGAAAGACGCTCAAAAATGACAAAAAGCGCATCGAGACGCGCAACAACATCTTCAGGCTCATGATTATCGCAATATGCCGTAAAATTTGCGACATCACAAAATAACACAGCTACATTTTCGAAGCGGCGTGGGATGACTGTTCCAATGCTTTTGATCTCTTCAGCAGCCTTTTCAGGAAGCAAGGCATGAAGCAATATATCAGCCTCCTTTGTCGCTTCTTCCGCGGTCGTGATTGCTGCTTGCAATGAAAGATGCGTTTGAACTCTGGCTAAAACGATTTCCGTTGAGAATGGCTTATGAATATAATCCACAGCGCCAACCTCAAATCCCAATTTTTCATCTTCATGTTCAGTCTTACCGGTCAGAAAAATAACCGGAATATTGGCTGTTGACGGTGCGCCCTTCAAGCGTCGACAAACCTCATAGCCATCCATGCCAGGCATTTCTACGTCGAGCAAAATGAGATCAGGCTTATCTGTGGCCTGTGCAAGCGCAAGGGCTTTCTCTCCATTAGTTGCAATTTTTGTCTTAAATTTTCCCTGCAAAACATTGGCGATAATGCTGACATTTGTCGGCGTATCATCAACGATTAATACAAGATTATTTTCGAAACTTTTTTTCATGATATATCCGTAATGAGCTGATTGATGATTTTCTGGGTGAGATTGAGGGCCGTATCATAATCAAAAGCGTCCACTGCCCGTATTAACTCATCCCTCTCTGTATCAGAAATGATGCCGATCAAGCTATCTTTATGCTCATAAATATAATTTGGCGCATCACCGCTATCTTCTGCAAGTAAAGACGATAATTTCTTTAGTATAGAAACGACATGATTGACATCAGCAATCACTCTATGATTGGCTGAATTATTCTCATTTGATCCTAGAGCCAATTCGATTGAGGATATGACCTCATCAAATTTCATCCTTAATACAGAGATATTAACGCTAACATCAATATTATTTTTGAGTGAATGTTCAATTTTAGCAGCGATCTCTGCAAGCTCCATAATTCCTAGGGCGCTTGCTGCGCCTTTAAGGGAATGGGCAATTCGCTCAGCAAGATCATTATCTTTGGATTCTATTGCCTGAAGGATTTCCTGGCTGGAACGATATTGCTGATCAATAAAACTACGCAGCAGCGCTTTATAGCGCCCTGAATTACCCCCTAATCGAGCGATTGCTGTTTTAGTATCAATGCCATTTATGGCAAAAGAACTCGCAACATCGGGAGAGGAAATCGTTTCATGTGGAATCTTATATTCTTCATTTGAATCACCCAGACTAGTAGGCTTAACCCACCTTAAAAGCGCTCCATAAAGTAAGCCAGGATCTATTGGTTTTGTAACATAATCATTCATTCCAGCATTAAGACAGGCATCTTTATCTGAAATTGAGGCGTTTGCCGTCATTGCAATAATTGGCACATCAAGAAATAGGGGATTAGCTCTGATTAATTGAGTAGCCTCTAGGCCACCCATCACAGGCATCTGCATATCCATAAGAACCGCGTCATAATTATTTTTTTCAATCATAGAAATAGCGATAGCGCCATTAAGCGCAATATCGACGACCATGCCCACATCCTCAAGTAAGCTTTTTGCCACCTCTTGATTAATTAAATTATCTTCCACCAATAAGATGTAAATATTTTTTAGGTTATTCATTTGTTGGGAAACTTCCAAAGGATCTTCTTTTTTAACAGATCCTGTAAGATCAAATATTCTAGCTAATGAATTGAAAAGAACAGAAGGTGTGATTGGCTTTAATAGAATATCATTAAATTGCTCTGCCTCATCGTTGCTCATTGCATCATCACGATCATAGGCCGTGATCATAATTAAGAACGGCAGTTTCTTTCCAGAATAAAGCTGTCGTATACGTCGCGCAGCTTCAAAGCCATTGATATCGGGCATCTGCCAATCAATAAAAATTAAATCGTAATCGTTATCATTGTTTATTTGTTTTGCAATCTTGTCATAAGCTCCGAGGGCATTCGAGACGTCATCAACCTCAAATTGTAGGTTTTTAAGCATTCCAGATAAAACAATTCTGGCGCTAGCATTGTCATCTATAACCAAAGCTTTTTTATTATGAAATATACTTCCTATTTTTATTTGAGGAAATGATCCAAGTGTTTTTGTCAAGCGACTTGTAAAACTAAACGTGCTGCCAACTCCAACTGTACTTTTTACACCAACATCACCCCCCATAAGTTCAGCAAGACGCTTACAAATAGCTAGCCCCAATCCTGTTCCGCCATATTTGCGTGTTGTAGAAACATCAGCCTGTTCAAATGCCTGAAATAACCTAGACATCTGCTCAGACGTCAGACCAATACCAGTGTCAATGACTTCAAATGAGATAAGCTGGCTTTCTGGCGTATCCTCTAAAACACGAGCTCTTATTGTTACTTCGCCATGATCGGTGAACTTTACAGCATTGGTAATAAAATTGATTAGAATTTGGCCAATTCGAAGTGAATCGCCTCTTAAAACACTATTGATTTTTGGATCTATATCAAAAATTAACTCTAGATCTTTATCTGCCGCCTTTTGGGAAACAATATTTGCGACAGTTGAAAAAACATCATTCACTTCGAAATCTATGCTTTCAATTGAAAGCTTATCAGCTTCTATTTTAGAGAAGTCCAAGACATTACTTATAATTCCAAGTAAATGTTCCCCGGATTGTCTAATCTTGTGAATATAATCCTTCTGGCGCTCCGTTAGACTTGTTTTAATTAAGAGATGCGACAGACCTATAATCGCATTCATTGGCGTTCGTATTTCATGACTGATATTTGCTAAAAAGGCGCTCTTAGCTTCATTTGCTTCCAGCAGCGCTCTTTCTGCTTCTTTCTGTGTATCTATTCGCGTGAGAGAACCGACGACTTCGCCGCTGTCACGTTCATTACTAAGAAAATGTCTTTCGTCGCTAATCCAGCAAAAAGCCCCATCCTTGCGTAGAAAGCGATATTCAAACCTTTCACTTCCTGAGCTTATTAAATTGTCTTGTTTGGATCTATAAACAGTTAAATCGTCTGGATGAATGTGAGATTGCCAAAACTTCTCATCTCTTAAACATTCTTGAGCAGTATAACCAAGGATATGATAAATATTCTCTGTTATGAAGTTAGGTGTTTCATTGTTATTTAATTCATAACTATAAATCACCGCCGGTGAGTCTGAAAGTAACTTTGATAGCCGCAATCGGGTGACTTGTTCAGCTTCTTCATTAATCTGCCTTTGCTTTGCCAGATCAAGTTCTTCTAACATTTGATTAAAAGAACTTGCAAGCTGACCAATCTCATCTTTGGACGTGAATTCTGATCTATATGTATAATCTTTTGTAATCGAAATCTTGTCAGTAAGGATCTTCAAATCTTTAAGTGGTCCGGCGATGTAACGGTAAGTAAGAAAAGCCAACAGCGTACTGATAAGCGCAATACTGCTTGTCGCAAATAGAGTGAGTAACAATCGATAATTTTGAAAATTAATTCTATTATTAATTAATCTTTGTAGAATTTCATAACTATATTTCCAACTTTCTAAGGCGCTGTCTATGCTTGCATTATAAGCTTGTTCTTCTGTGATCGGACTTTTAATCATCCCCGATACGGCTATTCGATCAAAATATTCTAGATTCGTCCGCATAGACATTGTCATCTTAGAGATAGCAACATCTAAGTCTTGCTCTAGTCTATTGTCTTGAGTTGCATGGTATATTGTTATCAGGTTGCGTTCTATTTGTTGTAGCGTGGTCTCCGTCATTCCGATTGCGGCATATAATAATCCTGACTGCTCACGTGACAGCGGCTTGATTTCTGTTTCTAACCTCGCTTGAGCATCGCCCACTTGCGTCAAAAGCGTTGGTATTTTCCTTGTAGAAATGTCTTGTAGATAATAACTATCGAGATCAGGATCGATCGATAGTCCGTATATATCCCCGATGTATGCTGCGAGATCACGTGCAAGCGCAAGCATCTCGCATACGCGCGCACTTCGAGCGCCACCTGTAAGCTCACCAGAATAGAGTATTTCAGCTATATTCCAGAGTGGTTGGAGAATAGCTGTTACCTCGACTGTATGAGCGCGATCAGAATTTGTAATCTTTGGATTTGATTTAATTCCTGCCTCAATTGACGATAGAGACACTAATGCAACTTCTAGCGCGGGTATTTGTTCTTTTGTTGTCTGAGCTAAAATTCCCGTATAAACATGCCTTAATTCTTCTAAATAGACGACGCCTTCCAACTCACGCTTTGATGCTTCTATCTTAAGATTTTTTTCAGAAATTAAAACAGCAATGGCCACAAGTATTGCAACAACAAACGTACTACTCAGGATGATTAGCTTTGTTCCTGTGCCAAGGTTCTTGAACATCTCTCATCCCGATTTATTGATTACGATGTCTTTATTTAGATGGGCAATATCATAATTTAATTCCTCATGAATTTTAATCCTTAATCTTGATATTAACCACACTATTGAGTCCAAGATAGCCGCACAAATCACACGGCATGTATGTATACATGCCTATTCTATAGTGTAATGATATATACACGGAAATTTGATAAAGTGGCCTCAGGTGATGGTTTCAAAAAACTTTCAACCAATGAAAAAGGCTGACCTCCTTATTATCTCCTAATTAGGTGAAATAATTCTGGTTAAAAGTATATTCATATTGCTTTTAGCTATTATTTCATCGACGATGAGGAAAGACAAAAAAATCGTTTACAACAATACCACCAGGGCTGAACACATAGATGTAATTGCTTTTTGTTCAAATGACGAAAAACAACAACTCAAACGAAAAATATGAACACATCTACTTATGCGACAATAAAAATTTACCTTATACGCATGATTGCTTCAGGCCTAGCTTGTACCTTTTGGATGGTGCAAGGTAGGTTTGCCACGCTCACCATGGAGCATTGGTTCATCGGCCTAAAAACCGCCCTGTCCTCTGCAACAATACTTCTATTAATTTCGTTGCAGAAGATTATAAAATTCAATGGAAAGTTAGCGAAGGCGATCCTGACCACAGTCGTCGTTGCATTTGTTGATTATTTTATACATCCTGGCCATTTTGGCGGAGCAGGATTTGAAGCAATTATTACCGGCCTCACTGCTACCTGTTTAGTTTTTTTAATATCTATAACAATTTTACACGTGTATGAATAACGTAACCTGGATTCGCGCTAAAATCTGTCGCGCTTCGAGATTGAATCCAGCTCATATAGCTAGAGAAAGTTGCTTATTTATTCTAAATATTGACATATAGTTAGGTTTTACAAGTGATACTGCGCCTGTTGAACAGCAAGAGCTTCTTTAGGATTTGATATGAGCGTGAATGGTAATCAATCTTCCCTTTCTAATCCCGCATCAAATATCAGTCTAATTGAAGAGTTCATACTTCTGACGCTGGAAGATAAAGGTGGCGAGTTTGATAGCCTGCCAGAAATCTATCTCAATTGCAGCTTAGCCGGCGCAGCACTTATGGAGCTTGCTCTTAATGGGCGCATAGACTCAGACCTTGATGGTGTCTTTGTCGTAGACAGATCTCCTACTGGAGATGCATCTCTAGATCGCATTTTAGAAGAAATGACCTTCGTCAAGCCGCCCGAGAGCGCAGAATATTGGATAAAACGGCTCTCGCGTATTGGCCCATCAATATATCAGGAGAGTCTTGCGCGCCTTTGCGCAAGAGGTGTTTTAACTCGTAAGGATCAATCATATTTCTGGGTTCTAAAGGAGCGCCGATATCCAATTGTCGAGGGTAAAGAAAGACCTGAAGCAAAGAATCGAATCCTAGCGCTGCTCTATAATAATGATATCCCCGATCCTGAAGATATCGCTCTACTTTCGCTCGCTGACGCTTCCTTAATTTTAGAGCGTATTTTGACGCCAAAGGAATTGAAGCGGGTTAAGCCGCGCATTGATCAGATCACGAGAATGGATCTCATCAGCGGAGAAATCGCGCGCACCGCCCATCGCTTGAATCTAGACACTCTCGCTGCTGAAAAGCGGACGATCATTGCAGGGCTCGCTGGCAATGTGATGGAATGGTATGATTTTGGGATTTATGGGTTCTTTGCAGAAACTATTGGTAAAGAATTTTTTCCCTCGCACGATCCATTCGTCTCATTAATGGCCTCCTTTGGCGTATTTGCCGTTGGTTTCATTGCTCGGCCCTTAGGGGGCCTCATTTTCGGGCATATCGGCGATCAGCTTGGAAGACGCGCTGCCGTCATAATCTCCGTCGTTTTGATGATCATTCCAACCCTGCTCATGGGGCTTTTGCCTACATATCAAGAAATAGGCGTCGCTGCTCCAGTCATCTTGATTGTGCTCAGACTTGCGCAGGGATTAGCCGTTGGTGGCGAATATACGACATCGATGGTTCTGCTGGTGGAAGAAGCGCAAATAAGCAGGCGTGGGATTGTTGGCAGTTTTGCCCCTTTTGGCGCTCTCGGCGGCCTGCTGCTTGGCTCAGCTGTTGGTGCGGCTCTTATGGGATTTTTACCTGAAAGTGAGGCTGCCGCATGGGGGTGGCGGCTTGCATTCTTCAGCGGCCTGCTCATTGGCCTTATTGTCTTTGTTATACGCCGAAGCATGCCGCCTGATGATACAATTGCTGCCAGCGGAGAAAACAGAAAATCTCCTATAGTTGAGGCCCTTCAACAGCAATGGCGAACAATCTTTAAAGTCCTGGGATTCTCACTTGGCAATGGCGTCGGGTTTTACCTTTGCTTTGTTTATATTTCGACCTGGCTGAAACAAGCCCATCATATTGCTCCTTCCTTAGCATTAACTCTTAATAGTATCGCGCTCTTCCTTATGATGATCATCACGCCGATGGCGGGACTCTTATCTGATAGGATTGGGAGAAAGCCTGTATTGATCTTTGGTGCGGCAGGTTTCATGATCCTCGCCTGGCCTTTATTCGCACTGATGAACACGGCAAATCTTGGCGTTGTGCTTGCCTGTCAGTGTGTTTTCTCGCTTATTTTATCGGCATATGGCGCCAGTCCAGCATTTCTTGTTGAGGCTTTCCCAAAACATGTCAGATGTTCCGGCCTCTCTATTGGCTATAATCTTGCTCAATCAATTTTTGGGGGCACTGTCCCTATTGTCGCAGTCTTCCTCATAAAAATAACTGGCGACCCACTTGCTCCTGCCTTCTACCTTTCGCTCGCTGGAGCCATTTCTCTTCTAATGATTATATTGATAGATAAAAAGGCAGAGAGCGGAGCTCCTCTTGAGTAAATTAACTGACTAAAAACTTGCTGTCTGTATCTTGAATAATTAGATCTACAGCCGGCAGCCCGCAGGGTCAAAAAGTGACTTGAGAAAACAGTCTGCTACGTACATTCTAGTATATTTATTCGTAATAATAACGTTTACCTAACTCACGGATGTTGTTTCATTTGAACTATAGAGAGTTGCAATAATGAAATATGCAACTCCATAACTGAGCCGACTAAATACGTATATGTATGGTGCATAATTCGTTAGCTTGTATAGTTTGATGGTTTTTTACAACAAATATTTTTTATTTAGACAACAACGTTGTGTAATTAGAATTTCTAAAACAAGAAAGTAATTAATCGAATATCACAGAAAACAACCGAGACTCAACAGTATTTATTATGGAGCGAGCTGCTTTAGGCATGAGGAATATATCCGTCGTAGAAAATTTGGAAACAACAATTTTCTAATGACGTCATCATTCTCAGCTTAATTCAAGAGGACCAATGCTTGTTTAGACTAATTTACATCTTAAATTTGAAAATATAGCCCCAGTAGTAGCAAAATTCCTAAATAGAGTTTCAATTTCAGCTACGGTCTGTAGAGGATATTTTCTGAAAAGCATCGACAAAGAAGCTAAGTGAGAAGGGGTTGATTTTTGATCTGTGCGATATCGAACATATTTATATTTTGACTTCAGCTATCTTCTGACCATCGGAACAACAAACCGAAACTTAATTCAGAAGGAAATACGCAAATGATCAAGTCACTTATCGCCTCAATCGGTTTCATCGCCCTGGCTACTGGCCTGTCAGCGGCTCCTGTTCAAGCGGAAGAGTTTGGTAGCTCCAGCTCTGTCAAAGTCAAGAAGGCTAGCTATGCGGTTTACACTCCGTCAATGGCTGCTCGTGGCGAACGCTTCTACGTCGGTCGTGACTAATTAATTAGCCACTGTCAAAAATTTAAGGATAAAGTCATGAAAAATATTGCAGCAATCATCGGAGGACTGCTCCTCCTGACTACGTCAATCACGCCCGTTCTCGCATCATTCGCTTATTTTGCTCCGTAGCGGTCATCTAAACCATTATAGAACACTAAGATGAAGAAACAGGCGTTTACTGAAACTTATACGCCATCGTTAGCAGCCCGTGGCGAACAGTCCTTTGAAAAAGAAATGCCAATCATTCATCCCTTAACTAGTCATACAAACCAAATCATGAAGGAGACTATTATGAAGAAATATCTCGTAGCCATATTAACTTTCGGAGCCTTTGTTTTTAGCGCCGGTATCTCGCTTGCCCCAGCACAAGCTAAAGATTTATCAACAATGGGATTACAGACCGCCTCAACTGAACTACCAGCCTGTCCATCTCTATTCCGTTGTGTTGTTAAATAACGCAAAAGCATGGTTTGAATAAAATGAGTGATGATAATTCATAGTTTATCATTTTCAGGCGGTTGTTGTTTCGATGTTCTGACCGCCAAGCCAAGGGCCGTCCGTTTTCCCCTCATAACGGACGGCCCTTGTTATAGTTAGATAGGCATACATCCAATTTAGCCGGCTTTTAATAATATTTGGATGTTTTCATCATCGTTTCTTCTAATACATGTTCTAACAAAGCTTTCAATGAACTATTTCTTGAAAATAGGATAACTTTATTATTGTCTGCTATGCAGACAGATCAAGTTATCGCTGTTTAAGCCCTATAATTATTACCTTTTTGATTTATGTATTTAACATCGATGACACTAGACTTTTCTAAAAAAGGACCATCTCATGAAATGACCCAATGCATGGATGAAACCATTGATGGTATGACTTACTGCGCTATATTTTTTTGCACGAGAAAAGCCATGACACAAAAAAAACTTTAGATATAAAAAACTACAGCTCTCCATCTATTAATCTCACTACTGTAATATGACAATACGTCCCCAATAGACCCAGATTTGATATAAACTATTTGTATTTTATAAGTTTATTTATTCTCTAAATACCTTTAGATTGGCTCCCCGATCAAATGGGAAGAACATGCAAGATCATCTAAAAAAGAAAAACAACCTCGCTCTTGCCATTGGTGCTCTTGGTATCGTTTTTGGCGATATTGGCACGAGTCCGATGTATGCTGTGAGTGTATCCTTGAATGCTTCAGGATCCACGAATGGTCAAGCTGCCATTTACGGCATCATATCATTAATATTCTGGACGCTCGCTCTCATTGTTAGTGTTAAATATCTTCTCTTCATTACGAAGGTGGACAACGAAGGCGAGGGTGGAATTTTTGCCATCGTGTCGGTTATTAAATCAAAAATCAGATCTTCTAATAATATGATCATATGGGCAATGACGGCAATTGCTATCGCCTCTACCGGGCTGCTCTTTGCCGATAGCTTGATTACGCCGGCGCTCTCAGTAATGGCTGCGATCGAAGGCCTAAAGATGATTTCCGATAGTGCAGATCAATGGATTATCAGTGCTAGCGTCGCTATTTTGATCGCTCTCTTTGCCGCTCAACGATACGGCACTGATACGTTAAGCAGATTTTTTAGCCCGATAATGCTGCTATGGTTTTTCGCAATAGCTCTTGCAGGACTTAAGGCAATAATTTTAGAGCCTGTCATTCTCAACGCAGTTATGCCCCAATATGGATTGGACCTCCTACAATCACTCAGCTGGAGTGGACGCTTTGGACTTCTTGGCTCTATCTTGTTAGCCGCCACAGGAGCAGAGGCGATTTATGCGGATATGGGACATTTCGGTCGACGTCCAATTAACATTGCCTGGTATGGATTTTCGCTTACATCACTACTTCTTAGCTATTTTGGACAGGGAGCTTGGCTATTAAAAGCCAGTCCGGATGAAATCGCTAAATTCAATCCATTCTTTGCAATTGTTCCTTCGCAATTAATGGCGCCAATGGTTGTTCTTGCCACTCTTGCGAGCGTCATAGCGAGCCAGGCTGTCATTTCTGGTATGTTTTCTTTGGCAAATCAGGCCATCAGATTAAACTATCTTCCAAGACTACAAGTCATCCACACCTCATTATCAGAGCGCGGTCAGATCTACGTTCCTTATATAAACTTTTTACTATGTATTGGTGGCGTATTATTGGTTTTGGGATTTAGATCGTCTTCTGCTTTAGCTTCATCATATGGCTTTGCGGTAGCCGCTACGATGTTTCTTACAACGATTGCGTTTACTTTTGTCATACTTCTTGTGTGGGAGTGGTCGATCTGGAAAGTTATCGCCTTTATTTTTTTCGCCATACCACTGGATTTTGTATTCCTAGCCGCTACGATCACGAAACTTCCTTCAGGCCATTATTTTACACTTATCATTTCAGTCGTGATCGCATGGCTCCTTTCATCATGGTTTTTAGGCAATCGGACACTTTCTAAGCGGGCGCAGAGAATTGATATTCCTGTCGCTGATTTTGCTGAAATGATTGAGATGCGACATGATTTGACCCATGGAAAACGTCCAGCCATATTTTTTCAACATCTGCCATTCCCATCAGAGGTTGAGGTCACGCCTAATGCGTTGCTGCGTCAACTTCAAATAACATCGATGCTGTATCAACCGACGATAATTGTTGAATTTCTAGACTCTTCTTACCCGCATATTTCAGATGAAAAAAGAATTCATATTATGGAATATCCGAATGATATCCATCTCGTTCGCATAACATTTGGTTATTGGGAGGTTGTTTCTATTGATCCCGTTATCGCTCTTGGAAAAGAAAAGGGATGGTGGCGCGATGAAACAGAAGTTGTCTATTTTGCAGTACGCGAAGACTTAAGAATTACCGAGGAAAGTCAATTATCTTTGATTTTAAAATGGCCTTATTTTCTGCTTCATAAACTTGACCAACCTTTATCGAGAAGTATTCCCATCAATTCCATGCGTTACGTTGAGCTTGGGATGCCGATCGAGCTATAGAGCTGATAATAAAAGTATACCACCAGCGTCCTAGATTTCGAGTGCCGATATCGCCTGAGCAACTGTCTCATGAGCACCAAGAAGTGAATCAAAACCACTTAGGGAAACAACTTCTCGAACAGATCCTTGCGGGCCGCAGAGCGTGAGAGCGCCACCGGTGGCCTTAGCTTTCTTTGCGGAGATCAGGAGCACACGCAAGCCAGCAGAGCTAACATAATCAACCCCAGAAAGATCGATCACAGTCTTTTGAGACTTGCTACCGATGAGGTTGAGGCATTGTTCCTCGAATGAAGACGAAGATGAACTATCTATCCTGCCTAGAGGTCTTAAGAGAAGAACATTATTTATTATGGTATGCTCAATGACCATAGGTCTATTCCTTAACAACAGGTATATTTGTCATATATAATGATTATTCAAGATACTTAACGCGCTGCTCTTCATCCGTCTAGCAAAATTCTAGACAAAGCATTGTCTAAAAGGGAATAAAGTATTCATGAGGCGATCTATCTAATATGGCCAACACTCTGACATATAGTCTTCCACTCACACATGAGAATATAGAGGCCGTCCTGAATTGGGTTGCTGAAACCTCAGCAAAAAGTGAAGCTTCAGAGAAGCAGATATTTAGTGCGCGGCTGTGCTCCGAGGAATTATTCATGAATTTGATTTCTCACAACAAAACAGAAGTAATCAATGTTATTGTGCGCCTGAACACTAATGCTGGGAGGCTATGTCTTACAATAATAGATGACGGACCATCTTTTAATCCACTCCAAAACGAACCGCGTCATGCTGATGTCTCACTTGACACAGCTCGCGCAGGCGGTTGGGGCATTCCGTTTCTTCATCATTTTTCAGATAAATTTGATTATCAGCGTAATGACAATAAAAATATAGTTTTATTGGAATTTAATCCATAAATTTCTATCAGATAGCCAAATAAGAAGGAACCGATCGTGGCGCTCAATAATTATATTGTAGATGCAAGAACGATACGCGGGTATTTTACCGACGAAAAGCGAAGAACGCTCATTGAGGGTGAAATATTAGCGCGCCAAGGGGAAGATAGTCATTCAGCGTTCTTTTTGGATGAAGGTGAAATTATTGTTTATGCGGAAACGAGCTACGGAGAAACGTTACTTGCAACGCACCACGGACCGCTTCTGATTGGAGAGATCGGCGCTCTCGCTGGGCTTGCCCGCACGGCAAGCATGAAAGCTGCGACAAACGTAACACTTTTTGAGATTGAGAAGGACAGACTTCTGGAGCTAAGCCTTAAATCACCCAATATATTATTATCAGCAGTCCAACAACTTGGTCGCCAACTTGGAGCTGTAAATGAAGCGTTAGCGCTCTATTCTAATGGACTTAAAGCTCTAGAAGAACGAACATTTGACGATAGTTTATTATTAGATCTTGATAATCCATCACCATCTCTTGCCTCTTTTTCAGAAGCATTCAAAAGATTTGCCAATCAAATTCATGTTAAGAGACGCCAGCACGATGATATGGCTGCGGCAGCTCTTATTCAGCAATCCTTTCTACCCAATCTAAAGTCGTTAGATATTTTAGATAAAAATATCAAAGTTGCAGGTATCATACGGCCGACGCGGGAAGTCGGAGGTGATTTTTACGATCTATTTATGATCGGCCCAAACAAAGTTGCTTTGGTTATTGGAGACGTCT
>Ga0208618_1000712_pt1 | contig 14546 bp, 26 predicted proteins | sample CryBogCBE18Jul08_FD_184585 | JGI IMG/M metagenome (GOLD analysis project Ga0208618, IMG submission 184585) | Freshwater microbial communities from Crystal Bog, Wisconsin, USA - CBE18Jul08 (SPAdes) | ecosystem: Environmental > Aquatic > Freshwater > Lake | place: Crystal Bog, Wisconsin, USA...
TCCATCAAATAATTTGCCAAATACAATACATCGTCTTTTTTGTATGGCATGGTTAATATTTGATCTGCAATATCAAATAGTTCTTCTTTAGTCATTTTTCCCCCTTTTACGAATAGCGAAAGCACAACCGCCTGACCAATTCTCATCTTCTAGCGCATATTGATCACAAATCTTTGCACACGCCTCACGTTCTATTGCTTCGACTGCGTTAGCAACTCTAAGCCAAGCGTTATCAGGAACCCAATTCTCAATACCGCCTTCATGTAAATCCATGTCAGTCATCAGTTGCATTAGTTCTTGATTAGTCATCTTTAAACTCCTGTATAAACATCCAAGCAATTACCGCTGCCACTATCAATGTAAACGCAGTTGCCATCAAGGCAATGATCAATATGATTGTGTCCGTCATGATTCACCTATCAGTTTAAACGTGGTTGTTATTTTTTCCTGGATTGTTTTTTTATCTGCGCCATCTTTCATCTCTGCATCAATCCAACGCAGAGTTTCATACATGACTTCAGCATTGACTGCCCGTCTCAGCTTGTCTTCATCATCAGGGTAGTTAAAGGATAGTGTGGCTTGCATTCTCATTCTTTCCCCTTGATTTGGCTAAAAGCCATTTGTCACCCAACATGCGAACTGCTTTGACCCATTTGCGTTGGTTATCCCTATTTTGATAATAGGGAATGTAGTCCACGTTGTAAAGTTCTCTAACTCTCTTGAGTACTGTTATGTCCACGTTGTTTCCTTTGTTCTTTAGTTTCACTGATCCAGAATCCATCTTTGTTTAAACTCATACCAGCAGCCAACATTTCTTGTTCGGTCATGCATCTTCTATCAACACCAAACTTACCTATCCTATGTATTTCAAATGGATAGTTACTGTTGAAACGTTGTTTGCAAACTCCACATTCATTGCGGTTACCTGTTAGGGGCTTCATGGATCTCTTTCATCTTTAGTTTGATTAAATCATTCTCAAGGAGTTCTGCAAGTGAGGCCCCTGACGGAAACCTCAACTGCGCTCCATTGTTTAAATGAACTGCTTCTATTGACTTATCTATGCCATCATTAAACCCCGCAGTGTATGGATCACCTTGGGTTAGCTTTGACATCAAAGCCTCCCGCACAATGACCGCCATTGGTTGGTTATGTTTCTTGGATAGCTTCTTCAGGGCAAGCATATCCTTGGGTTCTAGATAAGTCATAAATGGCTTATATTTAGAATGGGTCATGTATCTTCCATTCGCTATAAATGTTCATCAACTCAGTGAATCTTTCCTGAGCCTTCATGTTACCGTTGAGTTCAGTCCTTGATTCAATCCGGCAGTATCTGCAAACTGCATCTGCCGCCGCATGCTCACCCTCATCAGTCATGAGATTGGATGCAACAAGGAACTGTTGAAACGATGGATCACGGCAGATCATCCCCGCCGTCTTCACCATGTTGTTGTAAGGCACGGCAGACTCATCATCTGCTATACGCTGAATAGCCACTGCGTACCTAGCCCCAACAAAATCCCGCAGAATCTCTTCAGGGACTTCGTCAGGGTGCATTGCAAGCGTCAAAATAAAACCTGTTCGATCTTGTTTCAACGCTACCTTACGTGCTTCAAAACTCAGAGCCATCTTCTAACTTCTCTATTTTTGATTCAAGATAACCAATGACCCCACGTTGCTCATAAAGCATCTCTCTGAAATGTTTACATTCAACAACTGCTTTATCAAACTCTGCGGTCAATTTGTCATGGCTTCTGACTAAAGCGTTACTTCTTTCAAGCAAATCTTCATAAGCCTGTTTGATTTCTCTGTATGACTTTGCGTAATCTATTTTTGATCTTCCCATGATTGCTCCTCAAAAAGGGATATCTTCGTCATCTTGAGGATGAGTCTGACGTTGGTTTTCTTGACGGATACCACCCTCTTCTTTTGGCACAACTCGCTTGACCGCCAAAGACAGATAGGTTTTACCGTTTACATCTTGCTTCTTCCACCCGGAAAGTTTGATCACGTGGTTTCCGTTTACAACTTCAATATTGGTTAGATCCTTCATATTGATATGAAGATCGCCCCAATAATCGGGTGACTTATCGTTGTACTTCGTCTGCGTTGCTTTCAAAGTTCCCTTGTCGGGCTTTTGGACAAATGGTGTGTCGTACTTCTTCATGTTCCTGCCTTGTTAAATTCTGCTTGTTTCTGATCTTTAAACTTCAACTTCAACTCTGTAAAGTGGTTCTTTACATTTTCCCAAAGGTCAGGACGATCCCTTTTGAGGTCTTCCAAACGCTCTTGGTTTGACTTCCAATAGTCGGTCAAATCTGCTACGCTCTGCACATGCCACGCCTTGTCCGCATACTCAATCATTTTTTCTGCAAAAAAGCTACTGGCATCGTCTTCGTATTTCTTTGCTTTTGGCGTTTCAGCCTTGGCCACGCTGACAGGTTCGTCCGAATCTTCGGGTAGGTCTTCCCCTGCATAGATGTATAAACCAAGCCCGTGTAGCGCTACGGCCTTGACTAAACACCGCATAATGGCCGTGTTGACCTGAAATGCATCAGGGTTTTGGATAGGCTTATTCCTGTAGTCCATGACGGGCAACATACAGGTACGGGGTTGGTCAAAGATAGTGACTGTGACCCAAACCATGCCTGTGCCGTTTACATCCATGTACGGCATTCCGTTGAATTGTTCCACGTGAAACGTTGCACTTGTGTCAGCCTTGAGGACTTCAGCCCACGCCCATGCCCATGACAAGTACGTTAAGCCGTTCTTCTTTTCTGTGTGTTTGTTTACATTGGACTTCAGAAAGTCCCTAGTCAATTCTGATTTGACATTACTCTGCATTTGCGTCACCACTGGGACTGTTTGCGAGTTCTCGTTGGTACTGATCGCACCACTCTGCAACTCCACAGAAGTTGGCGGTACAACGGATGGCTTCGCCTTTTCTTGTTTCGACATATCCTTTTTCCTTTATTGCTAGTTCATTAGCTTCTTCGATTGATTTAAACAACTTGATCGCAGTCTTGCGACCTTCCCTTTTGACGGCATAGACTGTCTCTCTTTGCCATCTTTCCTCATCGGAACAAAGCGGTAACTCTTCGTTCCAATCTGCGTTTACCTTTGCCTCACGGTGCAAAGATAATCTTTCCATGATGTATTCTGTGGCCTTCTCGTGTGTCCACATGGGGATATCAACCATGTGAACGGGGGCAGTGGGATAGCCCTCTTTCTTTTCGTGTCTGCTGAAATCCCTGACTAAAGCGCAGATCCGTAGCTTGGATACTTTCCTGTGTGTGGTGCTCTCCACTAGCCACTTGTAAACGTTTAACTGTTGTTCCCACTCCACCTTATCTTGCATTACCGCCCAAGCTGAGGTGAACTTGTAGTCAATGATCTCAAAGCCGTCAGGCGTTTCCTTTTGGAGATCGATCTGCCCGCTGATGGTCACATCATCAACCGTTATAAATAAACGCTCCTCCATGATGTAGCCATCTGTAATGCCACGCTCCATAACCACATGCAAAGCAGAGCCAAGCAACTGCCACAACATGTCGGATACATCTTGTGTGACCTTCTCATCGTATTTCTCTCTGAGCCTTCTGATACGGGGAGGAGACATCAACTCAGTTACACTGTACTGAGATGCGCCCTTTGAGTAATAATCTCTAGTGGCCAACGTCATCAACGTTTCGGGAACGTTGTGTTTGTTTGTTATAATCATTGCATGTCCTTCAAGGGTGAAAAAATATGAGTTCTAATGATAGTACTATTATACATGAATTGCAATCAGTTTCATATTTTATTTTAGGTGAACCCGCAAGTAAGGCAAATTCCCGTAGGGTTGTAAAGATCGGGAATGTTTCAAGGCTCATCAAATCCAAGAAAGCTTTGAGTTATTCTGATATGTTTAAACAACAAGCGACCCCGCTTCAGGTTTTAATGACGGGGGATTTGGTTGTGATAATGAGAATTTATTATGCAAGCCGAAGACCCGACTTAGACGAAAGTCTTATATTGGATTTGCTGCAAGGAGTTGTTTACACAAATGACAGGCAGGTGAAGGAAAAGCATATCTATTGGGATTTAGATAGGAAAAATCCTAGGACAGAAATCATTGTAGAAAAGCAACAGGCAAAAAAAGACCCACACATAGGTGGGTCAAAAAGGGCAACTGCATCGTCCCTTGCAAAGATTGTAACAGAGCCTGTACAATGATCATAACACATCAAGAAGTGTAGAGATTGGTGGGTATGAAGTCGGTCAGTGGCGCTCTGAACTGCAACGTCTGATCAGCTAGTTGTAGTTAACGCTTTCATCCCGATGCTCCACGCAGGTCATGACTGCAACAGTCTCTACTCTTGTTGGTGTAGTGCGATAGACGAAGGACGCTTACTGTTGGGTTCGCAACGGCGCACGGGAGAATGGACATCCCACGAAATCCAAACCCCGCCAACAACTAACACGCATGGGGATTGAAGCGATGCATAGCTGTGGGACATGTTCCGACTTTAAGTGCAGTCTCCATCCGTGTTGGTGTAAACGGGTTAGCTCCGTAGGGAAAGCAAAAAGAGAGTGTTGTTCCACCTAACCCTGCTTTAAGGGAGACACCAACTTTTTTTTAAAAAGTATTGACACGCCTTGGAACTTGTTGATACACTGTGAACACATTGTTGTGAGGGCAACGATGGAAACCGTTTAGGGATGTATTCTGTTTTATCTAATGGACGTAGGAGACATTAGATAAAACGCCCCTCAGAATGCATCACCTAAGCGGTTTTTTTTTGCTTAAAAACTATTCATTGGTCGGTCAACAGTAGCGATGAATAGAATACCCCCTACTATGGGAAAGACAAGGAAGCAGGGGTACGGGTGGCGAAGTTAGCGCCCTATTGTCGAACGGCTAACGAGTCACGTGGCTCCGAAAAGCATTGTGTAAAGGACTTAGGATAGGCTAAGTCCGTCCACCAAAAAGCATTCCCTCAAGGAATGCTTAGTCCAAGGAAGAACGGGTATGAGACCAATCTACGAGAAAGAAGAAGATGTCAAGCTAGAACTTGAGATCATGAACAACTTGAAAGACAAGTGGAACTTTGAGTTCAACAAGTTACCTATGAAATACATACTTGACTACGTCATGTATCGTGACAGGAAAGCGATGGCGTTTTGTGAAATTAAATCCCGCAACATGACAACGCAGACGAATGAAAAATATGGCGGGTTTCTTGTAGCTTTAAACAAATGGGTTGCAGCCAAAAATTTATGTGATGCGACAGGACTGCCGTTTATCCTTATATTCAGATTGATGGATGGAGATTACTATAGTTCAATCACAGACTTTAGTATTCATAAAGGTATATTCTGTTACCCGCCAAGGAATGACAGAGGAGATTGGCAAGATCAAGAACCTAGCGTTCGATTAGATGTAAACATGTTTAAAAAGATTTGAAGGGGGTACTCATTTGACCTATTGCGGTAGCCTTGTAGATGCGAGCGCAGTAGGTAGTCATAGCCTCCCCCATGTTTTTTTGGGTTATGACTCCTTTCGCAACATGAGGTGGGCATGTAATCTACATATCCCACCACCTTAACTTTCAAAGGATCAACATGAGAAACTATAAACAGGAATACAAAACGCAGAAAGCAAGGGATGAACATCCCGACAGGATGGAACGTCAACGAGCCCGCAGGAAGCTAGACGCAGAAGGTGTAAACAGAGTAGGCAAAGATGTCGCCCATGTCAAAGCCCTCTCAAAGGGTGGCAGTAACAAGGATGGTGTGAGGCTAGAAGCTCCCAGCAAGAACCGTTCATTTAAACGTAAGTCAGATGGAAGCATGAAATGAATGCGGACTTTGTCAGTCAATTTAATTTCATGGACAGTACGAGAGTAGCGTGTCCCATCTGCTCAAGAGACAGGAAAAAATCCAACAACAAAGACATGAAGCTGACCCGTCAGACAGACGGGGCAGTCCTCTTTCATTGTCATCATTGTCAAACGAATGGTTCAGTACAACCCAAGGAGAGCTATGTGTCAGCAGTCCCCAATATCCAAGTCACCGAAAACAAACTAGAAGACAGTCATTATGAATGGCTACAAACGAGAGGCATATCAAAACAAACCGCAGACAAGATGAGATTGTTTGCATCAGAGAAGTTCTTTGGCAAGCTTAAGAAAACTTCATCTGCGATTGGATTTCCTTATTACAGAAACGGGGCATTGGTTGCAGTCAAGTATCGATCCTTCCCTGACAAGGACTTCACACAAGAATCAGGCGGTGCTCATGATTTCTTTGGCATTGATTTAGTTGAGAAAGGCAAACCATTAATTATTGTCGAAGGTGAGATTGATTGCATGACCCTTCTAGAATTGGGAATCGAGAACGCAGTATCAGTCCCAAGCGGTGCTCCCATCAAAGTCGCAGATGGTAAAGTTCTCCCATCCGAAGACAAGCGGTTCGCTTATGTTTGGAACGCACGGGACATCCTAGAAGATGCGCCTTATGTCATCCTCGCTACTGACCAAGATACTGCGGGTCAGGCATTGGCAGAAGAATTGGCAAGGAGGATTGGGAAAGAGAAATGCAGGGTTGCCAAGTTTGACAAAAAGGATTTAAACGAAGTTTATCTTGATGACCCTTCTAGGATTCAAGGCATCCTTGATGGCGCAACCCCGTATCCGATCTCGGGATTGTCCGAAGCAGCGACCTATGCGGAACGTTTAAACGATCTGTTCGCAGCGGGAACGGGTAAAGGTTTCAGCACGGGGTACAAATCCCTTGACCACATTTACACAGTTGCCCCCGCTCAACTGTCGGTGGTGACAGGATATCCAAGCTCAGGCAAATCTAACTTTGTCGATCAACTTATGGTGAACTTGGCGAGGGACTCAGATTGGAAGTTTGCCATCTGTTCATTCGAGAATCAGCCTGAGATCCACATCTCTAGACTCATGGAGATTTACACGAAACGCAGATTCTTTGACGGCAAAGAACGCATGACCGAGTACGAAAAGGACGTAGCGTTTAAATGGGTCAACGACCACTTCCTCTTTATCGATACGAACGGGGAAGAGCCTTCAACCCTTGAATCGATTCTTGAGCGGGCAAAGGTGGCAGTTAAACGCATGGGTGTTAGGGGGTTGGTGATCGACCCTTACAATTACATAGACATGTCGAGGGACACAACAGAAACTGAGGCCATCTCAAACATGCTCTCCAAGGTGCAACGATTCATCAAGGCGAACGACCTTCATTGTTGGTTTGTGGCTCACCCCTCAAAGATTCAGAGGAGCGGGGTAGAACAACCCCGCCCCGATGGCATGTCGATCTCAGGCTCAATGGCTTGGTGGGCTAAGACCGATTGTGGCCTGACAATCCACAGAAAAGAGGGTTATGTCGAGGTGGCAGTGTGGAAATGTAGATATCGATGGGTGGGGACACAAGGTGAAACGACCCTTCTATACAGTAAAGTCTCAGGGACATACGAAGAAAACATGGACGCATTCTAGTTTAAACGCCCCGCCCCAGCGGGGTTTTTTGCAGGCGGATACAGCTCAATGTTTAAACACACCAGGATCACGCTGTGAGCTCCTGGGAATATTTTTTGTGTTTAAACGTTTTGTACATCCTGGGACTATCTGCAATTACTCTGCATTTGATTGTTTAAACAAACGCCAGCAGACAAAAGAAAACGCCCCGTAGGGCGTTGGTTTAAATTCTAGCTTTGTGTATAGCAGAGAAAACATCCTCATATTTTCCCTGTAGCTTAGGCTTGTGGTCTGTTCCCATTCGGTAGACTAGCCATTGATCCCGATACTTGAGGTATTTCTCATTGGGTTTGATGTAGATCTCACTGTTTACTAATTCGATTCGATCATCAAGCTTGTAGGCTAATTTTAGGAACAGTGGATTGTTTGAGGTTATAGCTTTGACTTTCAATGGATAGGCTTTGTAATGGGTTTGACAAGTTCATCATAAAGATGGCCACAATAAGCAAGAAAATCTTCTCTGCTCACTTCATTGTCGGCCATGATATTAAGACAAATAGACATGAGCGTTGCAAACGCTATCTCATGCTCTACCTCATCAAGAATCAATAAGTCTATAACCTTGTTGTTCAAATCTTTTATTTTTAATATCGGATTCATATCCCCTCCACTTGTTTAACAATATCCATTGCCTCGGGTTCATACGGAGCGAGAGATTTAATGAGGTCATACATCTGCGGGGCAAAGGCAATCATCCTTGCGTTGTCCCTTTGTGCCTCAAGGGTCAGCACTTTAGATGAACAGTCAGCGATCCGAACATCTCCCGCTTTTGTGTATTCCCACACTGTCGTTTTATCGGGCGAACCAATCCACCATTGTTTAAACATTATGGCCTCCAAATTAAAAGATCAAGCAAACAAACAATCACGGCCAATAAATAAACGCATACAAGCGCCCAAGAATCATCTACTGGTTTCATTCTTGATTCTCCAAGTCTACTAAGATTCGACACGCCCATCTCTCGAGTTCAGCCTCGGGCATTCTCAAGAGAATCTGCTCCACAAGTACATGCACAGACAACCCTAGTAATTGATCATAGATACGATCCATGACGGGCTTGCCCCATCTTTCCTTAATTTGCTCAGGTGTCATGCTTGCTCCCCTTTCAATGTGTTTGAATAATATTTTCTGATCATGTGGTTATATGCACTGCGGTCTTGTGATTCGAGGTCATCAAAGCATGCCCTCATGTCGTTGAGAGCATCTGCAATATTGTCAAACCCGTTGGACTGCATGTAATCACTTACAGTCTCAAACGCAGACTCATCTGTATGATAGTAAGGTGTTCCCATGTTTAAACACCCTGCTCATTGATTGCACTGAGACCGCCATCAAGATCAATATTGATGTTTTCAAATTGAATGTAATCTAGAACATCTATTTTAAAAGACTCGACAGGGTAATCATCATTGATGATATCTGTAAGTAATTCTAAAAATTCATCAGTGCTCATGTTGTCCGAACCAATCCATGATTCAATCATTTCTTTAGTAAATTTCATAATTCCCCCCTTATGCTAGTTTGATTTGTTTAAACGATGCATTGCCCAAGTCGCTGAAATTTCTCACTGTGATGCTATTGGCATACACGTTTGAAACGTCAACCCCAATACCGATCCCAATTGTGGTCACGCCCAACTGAGATCCTGAGTGCACTTGGCGCTTGACCTCTTGAACGTGGCCGTCCCCGTCAGTGATCACAAAAAGAATCCTACGGGACTCACTGCGGTTATATAGCATCTCATGGCCAAACTTGATTGCAAAGTAGTCATTCGTCCCGCCATCGGTCGTGATCTGTCTAATAGCCTGAGAGGCTTTGCGAACATTCATCCCGAAAGGTTTAACCATCGAAACGTAATCTCCGAACGTGAATACCGCAGTGCTGACCCGTGCCTGTTCGAGGGTCTCAATCAATGCATAGGCAGTCTTAACTGCGTTTTGGATCTCTGATCCGCACATTGAATCAGACACATCAATTGCAATGGCCACTGCTGAATCGATCCCGCCTATTTCAAGGTGACGTTTAAACAGATTTTCCTTGCCTGTACTGATCGATGCGAGCGCAGATACATTCAAGCGCCCACGCTTGTGGCCGTGCTCGAATTCGTCAGTGCCTGAATTCTCGAAAAGCTTGCGAACCTCAAACCTAAGCTTAGGCGTGACTGTGACGTTTAAATCATTGTCACGGCTTGAGCGAGTGTGGTAATTGTCCCGCTTGACTCCCACATCCTTAGAGTAAGTCCCGCCCGTGGCCACGCCTTTTTTAAGCTTGCACTTGGGCTCAACTTCACGGGCATTTTGTAGGTCAGGCTTGCGTGCTTTAGAGGCCGTAGGAACGCTTTGTTGATCGTCTGATACCTCACCCTCGCCCTCGCCTGTTTGATCGCTCTGAGGCTCGCCTGTGCCGTCCTGAGCCCCGTCTTGAGGGTCACCCTCGCCCTGTCCTTGTGGTTTGTCCTGTGGTTTGTCTTGTGGTTGATCATCAATGTTATTCAATTGATCGACAATCCACTCTGCGATCTCGAGCGCCTTTGCTGAATTGTGAGCGTTGTCAATCATGGCCGATGCTTGGCTGAAAATCGGCTCGAGCCCCAAGGCATAAGGTACTGGTCTCGCATATCTGCGTCCATAAACCGCAAAGGCAAAGGGATATTGGCGTGGGTCTGACCAATCGTTGACCTGATCCATTGAATGTGCAACCATCTGATTAATTGTTTTGGAGAGCACGGCCTCGACATTTCCTAGGATCTGATCCTTGATCGCTTGGCGCTCGATGCGAACATCCTCAACCGCATTGAACATCTGAGCGAGGTAAGGCGTGGACGCGTTGGGTTTGAAGTCTGTATACATGACATGCAAGATCTCATGTATGACAAAGCCCAAGTATTTGTCGAGCAGTGCATTGTCCACATTCAAGTGATCGGCCACATCTGCAAGCTTAATCTCAAAACGGGGGCTCACGCATGCAGTCTGAATGGGTGACCATTCAATTGATTTGATTTTGAAACGTCTACCTTGACCGCCAAGTGTAGACTCAAGCTTGCGTAGAGTGGTCTCAACCGCCTGTTTAAACTGATAGCCTTTCATAGTTCACCTCTGATTAATTGTTCGTTTAATGTTGCGTTGCCAATGGCTTTGAGTGCAGTCGCTGACTCCAAGGGTTGACGGGCACATACTGTTGTCTCCCACGCCTTGGCCGTGGACATATAGGGCAAAGCCCGAATGAATGCAAGCACTTGCCTGATCGAGGGTGAGTCGATAACGTCCCCCGTCTCAACCTTGGAGCGAGCGAGCCTGAACGCATCGATCACATGATCGGCCAATGCCTTGGAGCATCCTGTGTGACGCATGACTGCATTCATCTCAATTGATTTATCCATGTGGGTGAACTCAACCACAAGAGCGAACCGCTCACCGAATGCGACATTCATTGCCTTAGTTCCCCCGTACAGTCCCGATGGATCACCGCTCAAGAGAGTATTGTCTGCACCGATCACCATCACACCCTTGGCTTTTCTCCAAGCTTGACCCCCGTAATTGACGATGGGGTTCGGCTCGAGGAAAGCATTCAATGGGGCAAGCTCACCCTCAGAGCAGTTGGTCACCTCATCTAACAGGATCACGCTCGAGGGGCAAGTGTAAGCCTGTAGGAAATCACCCTGTTTAAACGTTGTTTGTCCATTGGTCAGACCAACGTCACCGATGTATTCACTTGCAGTGGAGTACTTGTGGAAATTAATACGGGTAAACCCACGGCCTGTACGGGCGCTGAATTGGCGAGCAGTCTCACTCTTGCCCGTACCCTTGAGACCGCCAAGCCACACGTTCGAGCCTGTGTCCTGAGCGAACACAAGCGAACGCAGTATGTCCTCAGTCCAAATAAAATTCGGATCAATGGCGGGTGCGTTGGGATGGTTATAGATGTCGAACTCGAACGGCAGATCCACACCGAATGTATCCATGCAATTTCTGCGCTCGACAATCCGAATGCCTGACATGTCAGCGACAATGGCCTCAGCACCCGCAGACTGCACCGCCTGTTTAAACGGCTCGAATGCAGACGCAATGAGGTCAGTCACTTGCGACTCGATCTGCTTAGGGTCAATCACTTGAGCTTTGGAAACCTCAGCCTTGACTTGATCAAGCTTGGCCACAAGCTTGGCCTCGATCTGTTTGAGCCCGTTTGATGTATCGATGCTGTCGCTCTTGCGGTGCAACTCATCTTGCATTAGCTTGATGGTCTCTTGAATCGTGGTAATTTGAGGGTCTGATCCTGTGGCCTTGGCCGTGGGGACGGGGCGAGCACCTTTGACTTGATCAAGTGTGACCATGCCGTTCACAATTGATTGTGCGAGTGCGTCTATCATGTCAGACTGACCAATTGGGTGACCAATAATTACACTGTATGCACCCGCAATAATGCCACTGTTTAAACGCAACAATTCAAGCTTGACTGTTTTAATATTCATCATTAAACCCCCGCAGTTAAAGTCATAGACGCATCACACAAAGGGCAGATCGGCATGCCCTTAAGCGCCCACTTTTGAGTGAGTCGCACTGTGTATTGATTCTTAGGGTCAGTGCCTAAGCACTCGCAGACGGCCTTGAGCATGCGTGTGGTCTGCGTTGTTGTTGTGGCCATCGATACCGCCCCGTGAGGATACTCGCCAAGCTCTGCAATGATGTCAACGTATTTCTCAGCGAATGTCGAATCACCCTTGGCGTGAGCCCAATTAGATCCACAAGTGAGTCCCATTAGTATCGCAATGCCAACGTAGGCATTGGACTTGTAGCTCAATGCGCCACTGGTGCAACGGCAAAGCTGATTGACCAATACCTCGAACACTCTCACAGGATCGTCCACTGTGGGAGAGATAAAGATATTAAAGAACCCGTCAACACTTGAGGTGTCGGGAAAGGTCTCGCCCAAAATGCCCGTGCGTTTAAACGTTGAGGGTGTGCCTGTGCTCACCCGAATGTTGGCGGGTAGCGGTGAATTGTGCACCGCAAAGATCGGGCGCAATGCCTCAACCCCCGCATTCAAATAGTCTTCTCTTGTCATGGTATCTCCCGATGTAGTGCGACATTGCACTGATATGCCCAATGGGCATACCGCTGAAATGTCAGGCATTGGCCTTGATCTTGAGGCACTCAACGTATGTGCCTGTGAAAATAATCTTGTAGGACTTGCGAACGTCACACCCTTTGCACACAATGACGTTGCCGAATGAATTGATTTGTGCTGAGTACATGTCGAACCTTTCAGAGAGTGAGGGAAAAGAGGTAGGCGAAAAACACGGCCAATAGAATAGTGACTAAAAATTTAATAGCGTCAATCATGCCAACACCTCATCGATGGTCATGTTCAATGCAAGCTTGACAATTCTCTCGGGCCATTCACCCATTGGTACATGATCGAGGTTGGCCAAGTCATCATGTAAGTATGGGTTATTGACCAATTGAATCAATTGTTGATATACAAGCATTGATCTTGTGGTCTTGTGCCAATTAGTAGCACTTGGATATTTTGCAAAGTCTTTTTGCGCTCTGAGCATCTCGCCTTTAATTACTTTAATGATGTGTGCATGCATGGTTTTGTCCTTTTTAAAGTAGTGGAAAATGCCACTGATAAGCCCTTGGGGCTTACCGCTAACATTTCAGTCCAACAATGTGTGCAAGAATTTTTGATCGGCCATTGGCATCACGCACACTGCAAAGGGATGCTTGTTGGCATAAGCCTTGAGCCTTGCGAGGTTCTCAGCCGTGGGGTTAGCCTTGTACTTGTCTAGAATTTTCTGCATTTGATTTACTCCTGTTTAAACGTGTTTAACTGCTTACCAACCTTTAACGCAAGTATAGTGCAATTGGTTGACATGGTGCAAGTAATATTAGTTTAATTACAACATTGTAATAAATCTTTTTTTAATCTACTGGTTTCCAAGGCATATATATTAGAGCATTGCAATATCTGCGTTTGTGTATCTAAGTATTACTTTCAGCATGCAAGCATAAGGCGTGCCATGCACCAATAACTTAACATAATCAGACCGATTTAAACGGCCTCAGAGCGTTTTTTAGGGGCTCAGGCTACCTTACCATTAAAAAATAATTTCAAGCGCTTGTAGGCCGTTTTGAGAGGTTTAGCAAACCAAAGTATTACAGGGTATTTCTGTGTACTATTGATTACAAGTGAGCGCTCACCCAGTGGTATAAAGTTTACATGTGTACAAAGCTGTGTGAAAGGTGTGGATAACTTGAGTAACAAGCTGTGGACATGTATAAGCTGTGGATAACATCCTGTGGATAACTTACAGGTTATTCACAAGGTGTGGAAAAGGTGTTAATATCTTATTGGGGTTCAGTGGTTCGCAAAGTACTGTATATATTGGAGGTTCATTATGGGTTCGCATTTAAATGATGATTACTTGGAGCGCTTGGCAAAGCTTGAGGAAAATACTCAAGTATTTGAGGCGGGGGAATCTAGCGGAGCGGAACAGAGCGCAGTGCCCCCAAGACGTAAAGGAGTAAGAGAACTCACAAGTAGCCAATATGCATTCGCTCAAGAACTGATTAAAGGTAATACATTAAAGGGTAGCTACAGAGTAGCGTATCCAAATACAACCTGTGCAGACGCAACGGCAACGGCCAATGGTCACAAGCTGAGTCGAGATCCAAGGATCGTCAAACTAGTGAATGAGGGTACAGAGGAGAACATCGAACACTTGGCCGAAAGCGTAGAGGGCATGAGACGATATGTGCTGAGATCACTCATTGCACAAAGCAAGGACAGCCGGCAAGAGGGATCTAGATTAAAAGCACTGGAACTATTAGCTAGATCTATTGGTATGTTCAAGGAACAGGATAGTACCAAGGACAAAGCGCAGACTCCCGATCAACTCAAGCGTGAACTCGCATCGCACCTCAAACTGTTAAACAACGTCAAGCCCCTCAAGTCCTCTACTGGCATCTGATCGCATGGCGTGTAAACGCTCGGCCGTGTAAACG
>Ga0208618_1000713_pt1 | contig 14523 bp, 14 predicted proteins | sample CryBogCBE18Jul08_FD_184585 | JGI IMG/M metagenome (GOLD analysis project Ga0208618, IMG submission 184585) | Freshwater microbial communities from Crystal Bog, Wisconsin, USA - CBE18Jul08 (SPAdes) | ecosystem: Environmental > Aquatic > Freshwater > Lake | place: Crystal Bog, Wisconsin, USA...
CCTTCCCGCACCCATGGCCACGCTTCAAATCGTGGGAGGGCGAAAGGAAAAAATTCGAGCAGGTGATGTGCTTGGAGCCATGACTGGGGAGGCGGGGTTCCAAAAGGAGCAAATAGGCAAGATCAATGTCAATGAATTTTCAACCTATGTTGCTGTGAGCGCAGACATTGCTCGAGAAGCTGTCAAGCGTTTGTCAGAAGGTCGAATCAAAGGCAAAACCGTTAGGGTCCGTCTTTTGGGGCTGACACCCTTACAAGACTGAAGACTTACTCTAAACATCAACATGCGCCGTTTTCGGCTGATAAAAGACAATTATCAGATGAAATTATCTTGGATATTTTCCCTATAGTGATCTATTGTGAGATCTATGTGATAGAGTCAAGTCGTTGACAGTGCTCGCCAATGATCTTCTTCAATGGCAGTTAAACGGGAAATTGGAACTTCATCAAGTGACCATGCTGTCCCCGCAACGGTAAGTGGGAAGTTTTCATTAGGAAAACTAGGAATTTCAAATGCCACTGAGTCATTTTGACTTGGGAAGGTTAAATTCTGAACCCATTAGCCCGGATACCGGCTTCAACAGGTGGAATTCATGAACGAGGGTTTTCATGCAAGGATGTGATCCAGTGCTTAACCGCGGGTTGGACGTTGTGGTTGAGAAACTTTTGTGCCCCGAAGTTCATGATTCTTTTAAAAGAACCAACACTCAAGTGTTGGCTCAATTGAGCTTGTCTTGAATCATGAAGAAGTTGATATTGTGTTGCTTGGGCTTGTGGTCCTCAGGTTTGCTCTTTGCCATAGAGGTGAGAGATGACCGAGGAGTTGTGTTGGAGTTTCCAGCACCTGCTGCGCACGTCATCAGTTTATTGCCGTCCTTATCAGAGATGGTCTGTGCTCTTAATGCCTGTGATCGCCTAGTCGGTGTTGACCGCAATTCAAACTTTCCCGTGTCCTTGGCGCCCTTGGCTACTTTGGGCAGTGGTTTGGATCCAAATATCGAAGCTATTTTGCTTTTGAAGCCCGATGCTGTTGTAATGTCCCATGCACCCAGGGCTGTCGAGAGGTTACAGTCTTTGGGGGTCAAGGTCTTGGTGCTCGAGCCTAAGAATCAAGCCGATGTTCAACGAGTGATTCAAACTTTGGCAACCTTGTTGGGTGTAGAGGATGGGGGAAAATTGTGGCGTACCATCGATTCAGAAATCAACCAAGCGGCAAACTCGATTCCGGCAAAACTCAAGGGCTTAAAGGTTTATTTTGAAGTAAGTCGCGGCCCTTACGCGGCGAGCGAGTCCTCATTTATAGGAGAACTCCTGGCTAGACTGGGTGAGAGCAATATCATTCCTTCTTCCCTAGGCGCTTTCCCATTGGTCAATCCCGAGTTCATTGTGAAGGCCAATCCCCAGATCATTTTCATCTCCAGCCAGGAGGCCATTGCCTTACCAAACCGACCTGGTTGGGGGAGTATCAATGCGATCAAAAATCAGCGAATTTGTGTGATCTCAAAAAATGAGGAGGATATCGTCGCTAGACCTGGGCCTCGCATGGGCCAATCAGCGGGTATTCTCGCTCGTTGCATCTTGGCAAAGGGAGTGATGAGGTGAGCTCAGATACCCAAGCCCAGCATTCAGCCATAAAGTTATTCTTCCTTTTACTCGCCCTTTGCTTGGGGGTACTTTTTTGGGGGGTGTCAGTGGGGAGTGCAGGATTTTTTAAGTTTGGCTTTGTTCAAAGTGATCCTATCCTCGCCTCCATTGTCTTGGATATTCGACTTCCCAGAACCTTGGGTGCGCTTTGCTGTGGGGGCTTACTGGGCTTGTCGGGTGCATTGGCTCAAGGACTCTTTAAAAACCCCTTGGCCGATCCTTACTTACTGGGAAGCGCCTCGGGTGCCACGCTAGGAGTAGCCCTGGCGTTGGTGGCTTTTCGCATCTCTCCTGGCTCTAGTGATTGGCTTACGCGTTTGGGTTTGACTGGAGCGGCATTCATTGGAGCCACGGCTGCGGTGCTTTTGACGCTGGCACTTGCGCGTGGATTTCAACACACTCTAAGGCTCTTATTGTGCGGGATTGTGGTGGGTGTTTTGTTGGGAGCACTGTGTTCGCTCACGCTCCTCCTTGAGCCTGAGGTCCTGCAGTCCATGCAAATTTTCATGTTGGGGAGCACAAGCTATATTGGCTGGAACTCAGTAGGGCTGATGTTCATGGGGTGGCTCATTTGTGTATCGATTTCTATTGCTTTGGGACTATTTCTAGATGGTTTGTCTTTGGGTGAGTCCACCGCGATCAGTTTGGGATTCAATATCAGTCCTATGCGAGCTTTGCTCATTGTTGTCTTAGCGCTGGCCGTGGGTTTGTCGGTTGCTCAAACAGGGTTGATCGGTTTTGTGGGTCTTGTATCTCCTCATTTGGTTCGATCAATGGTCAAAGTCACGCATGCACACTTATTGTTTCTCTCGAGTTGGATGGGGGCTGCTTTGCTGGGCGTGGCCGATATATTAGCCCGGTGCTTAATCGCACCCAGAGAGTTACCCGTCGGTGTATTGACCGCAGTGCTGGGTGGGGGCTATTTATTGTGGCTGATGCAAAAAAGACAATTCTCTCGAGCAGGCGGTGAGTTATGAATGCCATTTGCACTCAAAATCTTTCGGTTGCTTTGGCGCAAAGTGAGATCCTGAGTGGTATCAATCTGCAAATCAGGAAAGGTGCTTGGACCAGTATTGTGGGACCTAATGGCTCTGGCAAGACAACACTCCTCAAGGCCTTGGCTGGATTGTTGGAACACCAAGGACAAGTCATCTTGCCTTCTTTTGAGGCCACTCAAAAATCACGGTTTCAAAAAGCACAACATTTGGCGTGGATGGGGCAGCAAGAAACGGGCGGTGAAGACATGAGTGTTTATGATGTGGCGATGTTGGGACGAATTCCTTATCGATCTTGGCTCTCAGCACCGACACAGGAAGATCATCAATGCGTGAAGCATGCGCTTGAAATGACCCATGCGTGGGACTTGCGAACGCGAGCCTTGGGTGAGTTGTCAGGCGGAGAGCGCCAACGAGTTCTACTGGCTAGAGTGTTGGCCGTTCAGTCTGAGATTGTCTTGATGGATGAGCCTTTGAGCAACTTGGATCCTCCTCATCAGGTTGATTGGTTAAACTTGGTCAAAGAGCTTGTTTCGCAAAACCGCACCGTGATCAGTGTATTGCATGAAGTTTCGATGGCGTTGTTATCAGATGAATTGGTGGTCATGGACCAAGGAAAGATATTGCATCAAGGTTTAGTGAACGATCGTGTGACGCATCAAGCAATCGAGAGCGTTTTTGATAATCGTATTCAGGTTCAACAGGTAGCGGGGCGTTGGATCGCCCTGCCCAAGATTTAAAGGATAGAGATGGAGATCAAAGCCCCCCCAACAGAAAAGCCCTATGAAGCCTCCACGGGTGAGCGCCGAGGCCTTGTTATTGTCAATACGGGCGATGGCAAAGGAAAGAGTACCGCTGCATTTGGCTTGGCCATGCGCGCCCATGGGCGTGGTAAGGCCGTGAAAATCTATCAATTCATGAAAGTGCCATCGGCTCGCTTTGGAGAGCATCGGGTGTTTGAGCAACTGGGTATCCCCATTGAAGGGCTTGGAGACGGTTTTAGTTGGAAGAGTCAAGATTTGGAGCGTTCAGCCCAGCTCGCCCGAGAGGGGTGGCTCAAAGCGCGGGAGAGTATTTTGAGTGGCAAATACTTTATGGTCGTTCTCGATGAGATGACCTACCCACTCATTTTTGGCTGGCAAGGGTTGGATGATGTGTTGCAAACATTAAAGCTGCGTCCCAAAGAGGTTCATGTAGTCATTACCGGTCGTAATTGTCCCTCTGAAATTATTGAGTTGGCTGATACGGTCACGGAGATGAAGATGATCAAGCACGCCTTTGAAGCCGGTGTACCAGCACAACGCGGGATTGAGGATTGATTATGCCAAGTTCACTTGAGTGCATGAGGGTCATGAACTCAAATTTCCTCACCAAGAGACATCGAAGTCAAGAAAGACACTTCATTGTTGGCTAAATGTGTGATGGTTCTGGGGACGACCAGTGGTGCTGGTAAAAGCTGGCTTGCCACAGCTTTGTGCCGTTGGTATGCGCGCCAAGGCCTGAAGGTTGCCCCTTTCAAAGCTCAAAACATGAGCAACAATGCCCGTGTCGTAGAGGCTCTGGGTCGAGAAGGCGAGATTGGTAGCGCTCAATATTACCAAGCACTGGCAGCCTGTGCAAAGCCCGATGTCCGAATGAACCCAGTGCTCCTCAAGCCCGAAAGAGATACCCATAGCCAAGTTGTATTGATGGGCCAAGTCGATCAAGAGTTAACTCATACCCCTTGGAGGGGACGAAGTGAAAAAGTCTGGCCCACCATTGCAGCCGCATTGGACGCACTTCGCCAAGAGTTCGATGTGATCGTGATCGAGGGCGCAGGTTCACCTGCTGAGATTAATCTGATGGCCAATGATATTGTCAATATGCGAGTGGCAAGGCACTCGCAAGCCCAGTGCTTGATGATTTGTGACATCGACCGTGGAGGCGCATTTGCACATTTGTATGGCACTTGGGCGCTGCTAGAGGAGAGCGATAGGGCTTTGATTCGTGGTTTTGTGTTGAATAAATTTCGAGGAGATCCACTCCTCTTGGCTCCTGCGCCAGAGCAGTTGAGGGAGTTGACAGGCATTGAGACTGTTGCAGTTTTACCTATGTGGAGAGAGCATGGTTTGCCTCAGGAGGATGGTGTCTTTGATGATTCCAAGCACACCCATTCAGAGTTCAGTCGAACAGTTTATGTGCTCTCTTATCCCCAAATGAGCAACTTGGATGAATTTGAGGTTTTCCAAAGAATTCCAGGCGTGCGTTTGGTGTGGGCTCGTAGCCTAGAGGATTTGCGTGGTATCAAATTGACCGACTGGATGATTCTTCCAGGCTCCAAGCTCACCAGCAACGATCTCTTGTGGTTGAGGCGCCAAGGTTTGGCGAAAACCGTCATCGATCACGCTCATCATGGCGGTAGGGTCTTGGGTATTTGTGGTGGTTTACAAATGTTGGGGCAAATTTTAGAAGATCCTCATGGCATTGATGGAGGGGCTTTGGGTCTGGGTTTACTTTCCTTAAAGACTCGCTTTGAATTGACCAAAACCGTGAGATCTTGTGAGCCTCAATTTAACCAAGTCAAAGGGGCTTGGAGTGAATTGTCATACCTGCAGTTCAAGGGGTTTGAAATCCATCACGGAAACACCACTTATTGTGAAGACTTCACTGAGAGCGAGTACGATACCCATGAAATCATTGAGGGGCTAGCTTGGCAAAATAGCACAGGCAATGTCCTTGGTCTTTATGTACACGGGTTATTTGAAAATGCCAACGTGATTCACCGTTTATTCGGACACGAACACTCTTCATTGGACCAAGTTTTTGATCATTTGGCAGATTTTTTAGAAAAACATATGCCAATCAGTGTTCTCAAGGGTTTGATTGAAGAGTAGATCAATCGTTTCTACTAGGCTGAGGGCAGAGGGCAGAGGGTTATTTTGCTCTTGGACTTCGAGGTCATAAAAAAAGAGGGTCTCTTGACGTTAATTTGGGTTTGGAGGGTTTTTCAATGGTCCTTTGGGCTAGGAATGCTATCGCTTTTGATTTCTTGCTCTCCTCAAGAAGACTCCGTGGTGGTGGGAGGTGTGGATATCAAAGACGAGCAACAGGTGGTGGAGTATTTGTGGGGCACCTGGACCAGACGGTATGTTGAGGAAAACCTCTTGATTGACAAAACCCTCACCCTCCAGAGCAGTGGCCAATTTGTGGAGCATGTGAGCATTAAACCTCCCGATTCACCGCCTGAAGAGCATGAACACACGGGCACCTGGCTTTATGACGGAACCAACATCAAAAGAACATACTTATTGGTTGATGGACACCCGCCTTCAAGGTTAAATTTGCCGTTTGTCACGTTTGAAGTCAAAATTGAAAGTAAAAACGAATTTGTCGGTATTGATCACATCCACCACCATGAAATCAGATATATCCGCGTGCCTGATTAAGAAAAAAATGCAAAGTGAAGATGAAAGCGTCATCAAACACTCTTGTCAAAGATGCGTTTTAATCAATTGAGTCAATTCATCAAATTACCATGACACCCCATTTAATCTTATTCGCAGGCCACGCTGGCGCTGGTAAAACCACTTTAGCCAAAAAAGCCATCGCCACCATCATGGCACAAACGAAAGAGTCGTACTGTTTTTTGGACAAGGACACGGTATATGGCAGGTACAGCTCCAAAGTCATGGCTTTGAGCACTGGGGATGGTAACGACAGAGACAGCCCGTTTTATTTAGAGAATCTTCGCGACCAAGAGTACCTGGGACTTTTTGATATTGTTCGTGAGAACATTGACTTGGGTGTCAACGTGATTTTGGTAGGACCCTTTAGTAAAGAGATACAAAGTGGTATGTTTTTTGACCCCACTCAACTGGGTTTACCTGAAACAACTCATATACGTGTCGCTTGGATTGATTTGAGTGAGTCTGAAGCCAGGCGTCGAATTGAATTTAGGCGTGACACTAGAGATGATTGGAAGTTAGAGCATTGGTCTGAGTACGCCAAGCGACGCGTCGAGCCGCCACAACATCCTCATCTCTTTCGTTTTGACAATACCGTGTTCGATGAATCTCGTTTCCGTGATTTTTTAGTTCGATTGATCGATTAATGAATCAATCAAACAATCAATTAATTAAATGATCGATCAAAGGTCTCCCGGTAGGCTAGTCAACTGATCTTTTGAAGATGAGTTAGTGAGGTGGATTTTCTTAACCCGTCGCCTTGATTTAAGCCTGGATTTAAGCCTCGATTGTCAGTGCCTTCATCAAGGGTGCAATGTGATGGAGTTGCTCAAGGCCCCAAACTTGCTGACAGACCTCATTGGACTGGGATAAGCCGATGATGGGGGCCATCAGATCAATGCATTTTTCTTGCAACTCTAGTCGGTTCATAGGGTTGGGCGGGGTGCCCTTCACGGCTTGGGTGTAATGCTCTAGCACAGTACCATTTTTGAGATGGATCGTAACGATGCCTTGTCGGGTGGGCATGTGTTTGGAGAGCTCATCGCTACCCTCCAAGTCAATGAGTTTGCGAATTTCTAATACGTTGGGGTCCTGCATCCTGGATCTGTCGTGCGCCGCTACAAAGCTCATTTTTGAATCCACCAACATCAGCGCCAAAATGTGTTGAAGACAAATTTCGGGCATCTCTCGGTTGTTCACTATGGTCAATGACTCGTGTGGAATTTTGACCTTGATGGATTCAATGGAGGCCAAATCGATTGAGTTTTCTTTAATGAGCGCATCCATGCTATCGAGCGGGGCTTGGATGGGGGAGCCCACAGACCAGCGCTTGATACTGGTATCTAAGATTTCAAAACGTTCCCCCAACTCCTCAGCAAGTGCCATGCGCTTAGGGTCACGGCCGTAGGCATCATAAAAACACCGTTCTCCTGAGAACACATCCTCAACACCCGTGAATCCGAGGGAGACCATGTGTGCGGCAGTCACTCCATTTCTAGCAGCCATCCCCCCAAAGTCAAAGGCTTTTTCAACGTGGTCTTTGTCTCTCATCCAACAAGAAATGCCAGAGGCTTGCTGTGCGGCATATGACATCACATACTGGGCTTGCAACGTGTTGATGCCGGCCAAAGTTCCTGCCGCCGCCGCCGCTCCGAAATTGGGTCCAAAGGTATGAGATGAGTGGCCATCGGCTCGAAATTGATAGGGATCAAGCGATTGGGTTAGACGGCAACACACGTCATAGCCAAGCGCCATTGCTCGCATGACTTGCACACCACTCCTGGCAAAGAGCTCCCCTGCAGCCAATGTGCTGGCCACAATGGCACATCCTGGGTGGGTGAGAGATTTGGCGTGCGAGTCATCGGTTTCATCGGCATGGGCAAACATGGCGTTTGCCATGGCTGCATTGATGGCTGTATTTCGATAGGGGGTTCCAATGACAGTGGCTTGGCCTGAATTTAGGCCTTGAGCCAGTAAAAAAGTGGTGGCGAAGCGTCCCGCAGGCAAGTGAGTGCCAGAAACCATGGCGGCCAAGGTATCGAGCAAGTGAAATTTCACTTTCTCACTGACTTCTGGGGGTAGCTCATGGTTGATCGCTTGAGCGATGTAGGAAGCCAATGCAGGCATGGGGGAGGGCTGTTGGCCCGCATGTTTGTCTGAGGTCATGATGTTAGCCCTGGCACAAGTCCAAAATGGGCTGGACGCTGGGTAATTGATCGAGCTGCCAAACTAGGTTACAGATCTGTTTGGCTCTGTCCTCTGATAGACATGCTTTTGCGTTCGCGATGAACTTTTCTTGTAAGTCAATATCTGACAAAGGGTGCAGTACAGTGCCCAATGCGCATTCAATGTTGATCTCCCTATGCCCACCATCCCAAAAGATGTTGGCCCTCGCTTGGTCTCGGCCTAGAGTTTCATCACTTGTGATGGTGATGAGGTCTCGAACTTTGGTGACCAATGGGTCAGCGGCTTTGAGGTCGGTGTATTGTTCAATCCCAGCCCGCCCGTCCACCAATGCCACTGCAACGCTGTGGTAGATGCTGAACTTTGAATGAAGGCCTGTTACCGGTGAGACGGTTCCCGTGATTGAGAGAACGATCGGGTTGACGAAGACTTCGATTTTGCGAACTTGTCCAACTTCACAGAGGCCTGATTTCTTGAATTCAATCATGGCGTCAATGGCGGGATGAATGACGACGCCACAGGCGTAGGGTTTGAAGCCATTTCTCTCTATCTCCCAAGAAGACCCTAGGTTTTGAGTCATTTTTTCGGGTAAAGATTGTTGGCTATAGATTCGACTAAAACCTCTTTTGCCGTCAATAATTTCTTCGCTACTGTTAAAACCCTTCATGGCCAATCGAGCAGCGAGTAGGCCATTGGATCCTGCACGCCCTGCATGGAAGGACTTGCAAGAAGTCCCTCGGTTTTGTTGCATGCCACTCGCTTGTGTGCCGGCAATGCCCATGGCGTAAGTTAATTGTTGAGGGTTGAGTTTTAGGAGTTTGCCAACGGCTACACTCGCTGCAAAGTGTCCCAATGTTCCGGTCAAGTGCCATCCTTGTGCATGATGATTGGGGGAGCTTTGTCCAACTCGAACTCCTGCCTCAAACCCACAGATGTAGGCCAATACAAAGTCTTGTCCTGAGCTCTTTTGACGCTCAGATTCAGAAAAAAGAGCGGACAGGGTGGGAGAACTCGCATGTAAAACAACCCCTCCCATATGCGTGTCATCAAAGTCTAGAAGATGGCCCATTTGACCATTCACGAGAGGAGCATCGACGTGCGAGAGCTTGAATGAACGCCCCATGACGGTGGCTTGAGGTGAGGAATCGTTTTCTTGTAACACCTCTATCAAAGGCTCTACCGTTGGGTGATGACTTGCAGCCAAGGCGCAACCCAACCAGTCCAGAACTCCGCGCTTGGCGGCATGGATTGCTTCTTGGGATAGATCTTTGAACTGCTGGTCTACGATGAATTGAGTGAATTGCTGAGTGAGGCTGGGTTCATCCCCAGTTTTGATGTGCATGCTCATGGGGGCGTCCTATTCTGCAATGATATTGGCTCTTCGAATGATCTCTGTCCAGCGTTTGGTCTCGGCTTCCAGTAAGTCAGAGGCCTCTCTGCCGCTGAAAGACGCTGCTTGCATGTCGTAGTGCTTGAGCATCTCGAGCATGTTGCCCGAACGCATGGTTTGCTCTGCTGCGAGTTGAAGTTTTTTCATGATGTCAATTGGCGTGCCAATTTGAGTGTACACACCATACCAACCCGCGACTTCGAAGTCTTTCAATCCTGATTCATTAAGGGTCGGCACATCGGGCATAGAGCTATTTCGGGCCGTGGAGGTCAGTGCCAAGGGCCGAATACGTTTAGAGAGAATTTGGGGGCGCATCTCAGAAATAGAGCCAAACATCATCTCTACATCTCCAGCCATTAAAGCGTTGAGTGCGGGGCCAGCACCTTTGTAGGGAACATGAACAATGTCCACCATGGCTCGATTCTTGAAGGACTCTGCTGCAAGGTGAATAGCCGAGCCTGATCCAGCTGACGAATAGTTGTACTTACCCGGATTCAGTCTCACTAAATTGATCAACTCTGCGATGTTTTTCGCAGAAAAATCTTGTTTGACCACCAAAACATAAGCCGATCGACCAATGAGAGTGACCCCTTCAAAGAGCTTTGCATTGGCGCCAGATTTTGGGTATAGCGCAGGAGCTGCAGCGGTTGCTATATTGCCCAATAGGAGGGTGTATCCGTCTGCAGGTGCATTCCCTGCTGCGAGCATACCAATTGCACCGCCTGAACCAGGCTTGTTCTCAATGACCACAGGTTGACCGAGGCTTTTGCTGTACTCTATAGAGAAGAGGCGAGCAATCCCATCAACAGCACCTGCGGGAGCGAAGGGCACGATTAATCGGATCGGATGATCTGGGTAATCTGCCCAAGTCAAAGGTAACCAGAAAGTTAGCACATAAAGAGCACAGAAACGCAAAAGAAAATTGACGCCTGCACTCAAAGTTAGAGTGCTAAGGACTGGATTGAGATTGGGGATCATGGGTACTTGGGAAGGTCTTTGAGCGAATGTGTAGCTGAAATGCAAGCAGCTGTTCAGATTCATTCTAAACACTTGAGCAGTTTTAATTTCTAGTGATTTCGCTAGGGATCCATCAAAAATGAAGAATCTTCGCGCTAGTTCTTAGGTTGATCGATGAAATCATGAATGAGAAGCTCCAAAGCCACATTCACATTCCCCAAAACACTTTCCAATCGAGCTTGATCGATTGATTTGTTGGCCCAACTCAAAGATGAAAGGTAAACGGGTTTTAGTTCATATAATTGAAGTTCGCTGATATCGATACCCTCATTTTCTAAAATTTGTATCAATAAAAGCGTAGAAAAAAAGAATAATCTGTAATAAAGCGATATGCATGCCTCGTTGCTAAAGAGATGATCTTGTACGTAGGCAAAAAATAAGTTTTCTACTTGACGCTTAACATGCACTTTTTCAAAGGCAATATCAAATTCATTTTCTAAAGAGCGCTTGGATATGGCCCATTGCCGCTGGCAGTAAAGTTGCCGCTGTGAGAAGTTCATCATTGCTTTCTAAGATCGCTTGTATCCTAGCATTGAAAAGCAATGCAATGATCTGCAATGGCATCAAGAGACGATCAAAGAAAAAATGCCCGATCTAGGAGCGGTCTTATCTCATACTAGATTTGAGTATTGGCCACGCTTGCCTTAAGAGCCTGGTGCCTTAGTCAGTGCATAAACTGAAATGAGCTGATCAACTCGATTGTTTTTTTGGGGTCAAGCGGTAAGTAACTTGCCGTTGTGCGTCCTTGACTTGCAAGGTGCAATGTTGTCTTAATTCGTAGTTTTCAATTTTTGAACACCGACTGGCGTCCATATAGTAAATCGCCTGACAATAGAGTTTCTTTGTTCCAGGCTCTTCGGTAGTGCAAGGATCAGTAGTAGAGCACCAAGCATTCGCTAAGCTCAAGAAAAGGCCCAACGAGATGCTAAATGATTTAAGCATTGACGATGAGTGTTTCACAGTATTTCAAGAAGAATGACGATTTGGTAATTATTACATAAACGTCATTTAAATCAATACAAGATTGTCATTAACTGTATGAGCAAAATTACAACAATCTAAATAATTAGCACTTAAGTAATAAAATTAATTATTCCTTTAGGTTATATTCTATAAAAATGAACTAGGAGAAACTTCAATGTTGAATTCACCATTCCTTAAATCCAAGCTCAAACTTGTCCAATTCTGGCTCTTGGTCGTGAGTTGTCTAGCGGTTTTTTCAAGCATCAGTAACGCACAATCGTCCTCAGCGCCCCCTGTGCGGTTGCGCGGTGAGTTGCTTCAAGTCAATGCCCAACAACTGGTCTTGAAGGACCGAGAGGGAAAGACTCTGAGCATCGATATTGGGGAGAATGTGCCAGTCTCAGAGGCCTACCCTGTAGCTTTAGAAGCTATTCAACCCAACTCCTACATTGGAACGGCGGCAATGCCTGGAACCGATGGAACTTTAAATGCATTGGAAGTTTTGGTTTTCCCAGAAGTTGCCCGCGGGACAGGAGAAGGCCACTATCCATGGGACCTGCAACCGGGTAGCACCATGACCAATGCAACCGTGAGTCAATTGGTGCCTAGCTCGACGAGCTATGAAATGCGTCTCCAATACAAGGGAGGAGAAAAGTCAGTGGTGATCCCTAAAGGTGCGCCAATTGTTTCTATTCGACCTGCAAATCGAGCACTTTTAGTTCCGGGAGCACAGGTGGTGATCGTTGCGAATAAAGATGCCGATCGGTGGGTAGCAGTTCGTGTCACTGCTGGCAAAGATGGATTTAAGCCTCCGATGTGAAGTGAAATTGCAGGTCGGCTACCTTTAATAGGGATGATGAAGTCCTGACGAACATTAAACCCAATCGTTGAGATCAAGCCAATTGAATCGATTTTTTTGATGTTGACTTGGTAAAAGGACGGATCAAAACGCATTAAGGTGCGAGTTCTCAGGCTCTTTGGATTGGTACAAGTTTTAAATAGACAACAAGGTGTTGATTTGAAGAGTAAGCATATCGCATGGTGTTTCGTCTTTTGGTTGATCTCCATGGGTGCAAAGGCTGCGTCAACATGGCCTGTGATGGCTCAACATGGTATGGTGGTTAGTGCGCAGCACCTGGCCACTCAAGTGGGTGTTAATGTTTTGAAGCAAGGTGGAAATGCAGTGGATGCTGCAATTGCTACTGCTTATGCCTTGGCTGTGGTTTATCCTGCGGCGGGTAATCTTGGCGGCGGTGGTTTCATGACCATTCGTTTGTCTACGGGAGAGACTTCGTTTTTGGATTTCAGAGAGAAAGCTCCATTGAATGCAAAACCTACGATGTACTTGGACTCCTCTGGTCTGGTGGTTAAAGATAAAAGCACAAGGGGGCAACTTGCTGTCGCAGTACCTGGAACAGTATCAGGCTTAGAGAAGGCCAGAATTCAATTTGCCACAATGAATCGATCGCGGTTGATTTCTCCAGCTATAAAGCTTGCAGAGCAAGGTTTTATTTTGGATGATGGCGATGTTGAGATGCTCCATTTGGCGACTGAGGATTTTAAAAAAGACCCAGAGTTGAGAAAAATATTCCTGCACCATGGACAAGAGTTCAAAGCAGGTGAGCGACTTGTTCAATTTGAATTGGCCAAGACACTGGAGAGAATCAAACACAAAGGTTCAGAGGGTTTTTACAAGGGGTGGACTGCCAGTGAACTGGTCAAGGCCAGTCGTGAAGGTGGAGGTATCATAACCCTTGAGGATTTGAATGAATATGAAACTCGTTCGATATCCCCGATCGAATGTGACTACAGGGGTTATCACTTGATTTCGGCTCCACCGCCAAGCGCGGGTGGTGTTGTTTTATGTGAGATGCTAAAAATAATAGAGCCATATCCTCTAAAAAATTATGGATTTAACTCTGCAAAAACTGTGCATGTGACGGTGGAAGCAATGCGACATGCATACCAAGATCGAAATACTCTATTAGGTGATCCTGCTTTTGTTCATAATCCTATTGATGAACTTTTGAGCAAAAACCACATTGATGAATTAAGAAGTCAAATATTAGAAACAAAGGCGACGCCCTCCATTAGTCCCAATCCAATTGCTGATTGGAAGGAAGGCGATAACACGACTCATTTTTCCGTTGTGGATCGTTGGGGAAATGCCGTTTCGATGACCTATACACTCAATTCTTGGTTTGGAGCAAGAGTGCTTGCCGGCAAGACGGGAGTCATACTCAATGACGAAATGGATGACTTTACCTCCAAAATAGGAGAACCCAATCAGTTCAACTTAATGCAAGGCTTGGCCAATCAAATTCAGCCAGGTAAACGACCATTATCTTCTATGACACCAACAATTGTGACTAAAAATGGGGAGGTCGTGATGGTCTTGGGAACTCCAGGAGGAAGTCGGATCATTACTGCAGTGCTACAGACATTGGTGAATGTCATCGATTTTGATATGAATATCCAAGAGGCAGTTGATGCACCAAGGTTTCATCACCAATGGTTACCTGACCAAATATTTGCTGAAAAAAGATCTTTATCAAGAGATACGTATGAGCTCTTAAATGACTGGGGATATAAAGTGACGATAACTGGTGAATCTAATCACATGGCCGCAATTTATATCGATTCAGAGATGAAAGTAAATCAAAATTCACCTGTAAAGAGATTCAGCGGTGCAAACGATTCGAGAAAAAGAACTGGACTGGCATTAGGTTTTTAAGTAAAAATGATGTCGATTAATTAATTAATTAAAGTTAACATATAATGCTAAGGTGTAGCCCGAGTGGTGAAATTGGTAGACACAGCGGACTTAAAATCCGCCGCTTTCGTTAATAGCGGGCGTACCGGTTCGATTCCGGTCTCGGGCACCAATT
>Ga0208618_1000717_pt1 | contig 14491 bp, 12 predicted proteins | sample CryBogCBE18Jul08_FD_184585 | JGI IMG/M metagenome (GOLD analysis project Ga0208618, IMG submission 184585) | Freshwater microbial communities from Crystal Bog, Wisconsin, USA - CBE18Jul08 (SPAdes) | ecosystem: Environmental > Aquatic > Freshwater > Lake | place: Crystal Bog, Wisconsin, USA...
GACGCCAGAAGTGTGAGCGTGGCTGGTAAAGCCTGCGAGCTCACCTCTTACCAATTCGATTTGTTGCTGGTCTTGGCCGAGCGCGCTGGACGCGTGCTCACCCGAGACCAAATCATGGAGGCCGTGAGAGGGCGAGAGCTCGAAGCGTTCGACCGCTCCATTGATGTGCACATGGGTCGAATTCGCGCCGCCATAGAGGACGACTTGAAGTCACCCAAACGCATCTTGACCGTTCGAGGCGTGGGCTACGTGTTTGCCAAGCAACAAGACTGATACACCCGCTCATTGGAGCTTGTTCAGATCCCTCTCTTTTTAGGGCCACTCGTGCAGTCTTGAGTTTTTCCTGGACAATGTCCTTGGCGTCATCGCTTTATTTCTGAACTTGCCCATGTCATTTTTTCGCCTCTTCATCAACCGCTTGTATGCTCGCATTTGGCTTGCCGTTGTGCTGGCTTTGGCGACTTTGAGTTTGCTCTCGTATTGGGCGGTGCGTTTGACACAAGAGCCGCCACCAAGAGACGTCGTGATTCGTTCAGAGCAAGGCGTGGTGCTGGGCCAAGGCAAGGTGCGCATCACCAACAACGGCAAAAACGCCGTGATCACGGCCGACAAGCCCCTTCAAATTGAGAGCGGCTTGCCCAAGTCCTCCACCAACGCCAAAAAACAAAACCCAACCGACTCCGTCAAAGACACGGAACTCAACGCAAGCTTGGCTGAACACGATCAAGCCATGCCGCCTGGGCAATTTGGTCCTGGCCCCGAATTCTTGGTGCAACTCAAAGACGGGCAAATCTTGCACATCCACCTGCCCTTTCCCAAACGCCACCAGCGCATTTTGCCCTTTGGCTTTTTTTGGTCTTTGGGTCTTGCCGCCTTGGCCGTTGCACTGGCCACCTATCCCATCATCAGGCGGCTCACCCGCCGCCTAGAGGCCTTGACCAAAGGTGTTGAGTCTTGGGGTGAAGGTCAACTCTCGACTCGAGTCTCTGAGGACGGCAGCGATGAGATCGCCTTTTTGGGGCAGCGCTTCAACCATGCGGCATCTCAAATCGAATCCCTGGTGATGGCGCACAAGACACTCTTGGCCAACGCTTCTCACGAACTCAGAACACCTCTCACCCGAATTCGAATGAGTGTGGAGTTGATGGGAGACGCACAAAAAGCCACGCTCATGCAAGAGATCAAAACCTCCATTGGAGAGCTTGATCAATTGATCGATGAAATCTTGCTCGCCTCCCGACTCGACACCCCAGCTGTCAACATTGGTGCCTTTGAAAACATCGACCTCACGGGTCTTGCAAGCGAGGAGTGTTCCAGAAGCGATGTCACCTTGGAGCTTGGCTCCAACCCTCAAAGCATCGAATTCATGGGTGTGCCCAGGCTCATCCGAAGGTTGATCCGAAACTTGGTGGACAACGCCATTCGACACAGCGGTCAAAAGGAGGGAGTTGAAGTTCACCTCAAAGACATGCAAAACGGCTTTGTTCAAATATCGGTTTACGACAAAGGACCAGGCGTGCCTGCTGCTCAGCAAGACCGCATCTTTGAGCCTTTTTTCCGCTTGGCGGGATACGATGAAAACGACAAAGGTGCTGGACTGGGGCTCTCATTGGTGCGCTCGATTGCCGAGCGACATTCGGGCTCGGTGCACTACCAAGCGAGACCAGAAGGCGGAAGCATCTTTGTGGTCTCATTGCCCAAAGGCCAGTTGAGCCCACCTGCTCCATCGCCAGCAGAGCTGAGCCCAAAGAGCTGAGTCGTCAATCCTGCCAAGACAAGACGTGGGTGAGCACTCTCTCCACACCCAAATCTTGCAGGCATCTCGTGTGCCCCAGTGGGCACTCCCGTTTGAAACAAGGCGCACAGGTGAGAGGCGGTGAGTAATCGTGCTCATTCTTTAACCAAATCATTTTCGCGCGCTCGTTCAAGGCCGGTGTGTGCTCAGGCGACGACGAGCCAAAGAGTGCCACTTGAGGAATACCAAAAGCAGCTCCCACGTGCATGAGGCCTGAGTCGTTGGAGACCAAGCCTTTGGCGCCCGCGATCCAAGCAAACGCCTCTTTCAAACTCGTCTTGCCCGTCAAATCTATGACGTTTTGACCACCCAAGGCGTGCGTCAATTTGACGATTTTGTCTGCATCTGCGCGGTCCTTGTCTGAGCCCAAAAGGATCACTGGCCAAGGCGTTTTGACAATGAGCCTTGCAAAGTGCTCATGAGGCCATTTCTTGGCAGGCCCATACTCGGCTCCGCACGCGACCACCACATGTTCACGAGCGGCAAGCCCCAAAGTGGCCAAGGTCTCTTTGATCAAAACAGCTTCCATGCTCAATTGAGGACGAACTCGCAAGTTGGAATCCACGCCCAAAGGTTCAAGCGATCCCAAAGCCTCAACGCATTGCTCATCGGGTGTGGCCAAGGCGCGATAAAAATCAACCATGGCCATGGACTTGTCTTGTTTTGGGTTTTCAAGGGTGTGTGTGAGCAACCAAGAACGAGACTCACCCTTGTAGCCCACTCTCATGGGAACCCCCGCCCAAAAGGGCAGCAATGCACTCTTGAAGGTGTTGGGGCCCAAATAGGCTCGATCAAATCGATGACGTTGCGCTTTGGCCCACGCCCAACGCAGTTTGAGCGACAAGCCTTTCTTGGGCCAAGGCAAGACCATGACCTCATGGCACTCGGGCATCATTTCATAAACGGGTGCCACCCAAGGCAGAGCTGCAACCGTGATGATCTCGTTGCGAGACTTCAAGGCGGCGAGAAGTGGCTGGGTCATCACAGCGTCCCCAATCCACTGAGGCGCGATGAAAAGCGAGCGAATGGGTGACATGCTCACCAAAGGTTCAGTGAACGGGGCACCGTGCTTTAGACGTGAGAGCTTGAAGAGGCCTCAGACGACTGCAAGCGGTAGACCTCGCCGCAATAAGGGCACTTGGCCTCACCCGTTTTGGCCACATCCAAAAACACTTTGGGGTGGTTGTCCCACACGCTCATGTTGGCCTTGGGACTTGGACAATACAACCCTCCATGGCCATTGAGGTCGGAGGACTGAACCACGGTGACTGCATTTTGCATGGAGGTGCTCGCTCAAAAAAGTAATGAAGAGTGGATCAAAGCATTCAACGCCGCTTCAAACCAAGGTCAACCAGTGTGCGTATTTTGGATTTTTACCGTTCACGATGTCAAAAAAGGCGGTCTGAATTTTCTCAGTAATCGGACCCCTTGAGCCGCCTCCAATGGCAATGCGATCGAGCTCACGAATCGGTGTGACCTCGGCTGCAGTGCCCGTGAAGAAAGCCTCATCGCTGATGTAGACCTCGTCTCGGGTGATGCGCTTTTGAACGACTTCCAGGCCCAAATCTTTTGCAATGTGCAACACGGTATTGCGCGTGATGCCATTCAAGGCGCCTGCAGACAAGTCAGGCGTGTAAATCACACCATCCTTGATGACGAAAATGTTCTCCCCTGCACCCTCTGATACAAAACCGCTCGTGTCCAAGAGAAGCGCCTCGTCGTAACCGTCTTCGGTCGCTTCCATGTTGGCCAAAATGGAATTGGTGTAGTTGCTCACCGCTTTGGCTTGGGTCATCGTGATGTTCACGTGGTGACGGGTGTAGCTTGAGGTCTTGACGCGAATGCCACGCGCCATGCCCTCTTCTCCCAAGTACGCGCCCCATGACCAAGCAGCGACCATCATGTGGATTTTGTTGCCCTTTGGGGAGACGCCCAACCGGACCGAACCAATCCAAGTCAAAGGACGGATGTAACAACTCTCAAGGGCGTTTTCACGAACCACTTGACACTGCGCCTGCATCACCTCTTCTTGTGTGAAGGGAATGTTCATGCGCAAAATTTTGGCACTGTTGAAGAGTCGCTGGGTGTGCTCTTGCAAACGGAAAATCGCAGTTCCCTTGGGTGTCTTGTAAGCCCTCACCCCCTCAAAGGCGCCGCATCCGTAATGAAGGGTGTGGGAGAGCACATGGATCTTGGCATCGCGCCACTCAACCAACTGCCCATCCATCCAAATTTTTCCATCGCGATCGTCCATCGTTTGTGGGGGAAGTGTGCTCATGCAAGTCCTCTAATCAATAATTTGGTGTAAGCCCAAGGTTTCAATGTGCCAAAGCTAGATTGGAATTCAGCCTCAATTGGCGCCAAAGCACTCAACCCTTGGGTTGAACGCCATTTGTGTCAATTCTAAAGCGTTATGAGCCGCCTCAGAACTTGCGCGCTCAAAGAGTGCGCCAAGCCCAATACCAAGGGCTTTTGGGCATGCCTCAAGGGCGAATGTTTTTACGATTCTGCCAGTGCTTGTTGATCGTCTGGGTTCGTGCGAGTCAAGGTCCATTCTTTGAGTCTGCCCCCTTCAAAGACACAGCGCACAGAGCTTCCAGACTCATCGGCCCAGGAAAAGATTTCAATCACTTTCTCGCTCAAACCGCTCTTGGGCTCTACCTTTTCAGCCAAGCCCAAACTTCGAGTCAAAGCGATCACTTTCAAGAGCGGCATTTTGGGTTTCAGTTTGACGTGAAGCATGACGGCAGAGGCCACAAATCCGATGGGTCGCTGCGCTGCTTTTTTAAAGATGTGCACTAGCCTTGTGTAATGCAGCAAGGCCCACATCACCAAGCCGCCCATCGCCATGGCCACCCCCATCCAAGACATCGATTGATAAGCCCAGCCCAAAAGGAGCAGCACGCCAATGGGGGCTGCAATGGTTTGAAAATTCATGACTCGCTTTGTTCCTTTGATTGGTTTGACGCATCCATGCGCCAAATCACACCTTCACATGGGCCCGTATTCTAGGGGTTAGTACATTTCTCTGATCCAAGCAAACGCATCCTCAATGCGCTCGATGGCTTTGACTTTCAAGCCCTCGATGGGCGCCTTGGGTGCATTGGCCTTGGGGATCACGGCGTGGGTGAACCCCAATTTGGCCGCCTCTTTGAGCCTTTCTTGTCCTTTGGGTGCGGGTCGCACCTCACCGGCCAAGCCCACCTCACCAAAGGCGATGAAACCCTTGGGCAATGCACGTCCTTTGAGACTGCTGTGTATGGAGAGCAACACGGCCAAGTCTGCCGCTGGCTCGCTGATTCTCACCCCGCCCACCGCATTCACAAATACATCTTGGTCCATGCAGGACACGCCTGCGTGGCGATGCAACACCGCCAACAGCATGGCCAAGCGATCACGCTCGAGCCCAACGCTCAAGCGCCTGGGGTTGGGCCCACCCGCATCAACCAGTGCTTGAATTTCCACCAGCAATGGCCTCGTGCCCTCCAAGGTCACCATGACACAACTGCCCGCGACAGGCTCGGGGTGTTGGCTCAAAAAGATGGCACTCGGATTGCTCACCCCCTTGAGGCCTTTTTCGGTCATGGCAAAAACGCCCATTTCATTGACCGCACCAAACCTGTTTTTGATGGCCCTGACCAAACGAAAACTCGAATGGGTATCGCCCTCAAAGTAAAGCACCGTGTCCACCATGTGCTCAAGCACCCTGGGCCCGGCCAAAGCACCCTCCTTGGTGACGTGGCCCACCAAGATGATGGTGACCCCCAAAGCCTTGGCCAATCGTGTCAAATGTGCAGCACACTCTCGCACCTGAGCCACCGATCCAGGGGCACTGGAGAGTTGATCGGAATAAACGGTTTGAATCGAGTCGATCACCGCCACCTTGGGCAATTGAGCCTCAAGGGTCGCCAAAATTCGCTCCAAATGGGTCTCCGCCATCACTTGAACTTGGCTGTGGTCAAGGCCCAATCGGCGCGCTCTGAGCGCCACTTGTGGACCAGACTCCTCTCCCGTGACGTACAAACAATGAACCCCATCTCGCTCCAAGCGATCCACCGCCTGCAGCAGCAAGGTGGACTTGCCAATGCCTGGATCTCCGCCCATCAAGACGACACCGCCTCTCACCAGCCCCCCGCCCAGCACCCTATCCAACTCTTCGTGTCCCGTCGGTGTGCGCTCCACATCTTGGGCCTCGATCTCTGAGAGCACACTGAGCGCCTGGCTGGGCGCGAGTTGCGTGTGCGTGTGATAGCGGTGCTTGGTGGCTTGCGCCGACTCGGCCACACCCTCGATGAGCGTGTTCCATGCCTCACAGTGAGGACATTTGCCCAGCCATTTGGCGCTGGTGCCCCCACACTGGGTGCATGCGTATATTGTTTTGTCTTTTGCCATGACCAGATCCTAACAGCCAATACCCTCAAGCGCTCAAATGGGCCCGAGGGTTCGAGGTCCAACTGCATTCGCCCATTTGAAACTTGTTGGTGTTTTTGGCCTCTTGAACCTGTTTTTGTTCACATTGCGCTTTGGAGGGATAAAATCACATCTCGCACCCTTTTTGACACACCAGTCCTTTATTTTTGCCCTCTGGCCTCTTTCCTATGACCCAACCTCAAACCTCAATGGCCAACGCCATTCGCGCCTTGGCCATGGATGCCGTTCAAAAAGCCAACTCAGGTCACCCCGGAGCCCCCATGGGCATGGCGGACATGGCCGTGGCCCTGTGGGCAGACCACATGAAGCACGACCCCCTTGATCCTCAATGGATCAACCGCGACCGTTTCGTGCTCTCCAACGGCCACGCCTCCATGCTGCTCTACGCCTTGCTGCACTTGACGGGTTACGATTTGCCAATGTCTGAGATCGAGCAATTTCGCAAATTGCACAGCTTGACACCTGGACACCCAGAGGTGCACTTGACCCCTGGAGTAGAGACCACCACAGGCCCCTTGGGTCAAGGCTTGGCCAATGCGGTGGGCATGGCGTTGGCCGAAAAACTCTTGGCCCAAGAGTTCAATCGCCACACCCACAACGTCATTGACCACCACACCTATGTGTTCATGGGCGATGGATGCTTGATGGAGGGTGTGAGCCACGAAGCGTGCTCCTTGGCTGGAGCTTGGAAGCTCAACAAATTGATCGCGCTCTATGACGACAACGGCATCTCCATTGATGGTGCTGTGGCGCCTTGGTTTGCCGACCACACCGCCGAGCGTTTCAAAGCCTATGGCTGGCAAGTGATCGGACCCATCGATGGCCATGATGCGCATGCCGTGAGCCGCGCCATTGAAGAGGCCAAGCACGCCAGCACTGGCGCTGGGCCCACCCTCATCGTGTGTCGCACCCACATTGGCAAAGGCAGTCCCAACCGCGCGAACACCTCAAAAGCGCATGGAGAACCTCTGGGCGCCGATGAAATCGCGCTCACCCGTGACGCCATCGATTGGCATCACCCACCCTTTGAGATCCCCGAGTCCATCTATGCGCTTTGGGATGCAAAAGCCAAAGGTCAAAGCGTGCACGAAGAGTGGAACCAACGCTTTGCCGCTTACCAAAGTGCTCACCCTCATTTGGCCAAAGAACTCTTGCGTCGCTTGAAAGGCGATTTGCCCGAGGACTTTGAAGAACACGTGCAAAACTTGTTGAAGCAGTTTGAGAGCAATGCGGCCAATGTCGCCTCTCGTTCTGCGAGCCAATTGAGTTTGAATGCGCTCACCCCAACGCTCACCGAACTCCTGGGAGGCAGCGCTGACCTCACGGGCTCCAACCTCACCCAAACCCCCAGCACACCCTCCCTGCGAGTGGGCTCAAACGGCTCCTTTGAGCTGCCCAATGCCATTCCAAGCGCTCACCACATCAACTACGGTGTGCGTGAATTTGGCATGGCCGCGATCATGAATGGTGTTGCCTTGCACGGCGGCTTCATTCCTTACGGCGGCACCTTCCTCACCTTCAGCGACTACAGTCGCAATGCCATTCGCATGGCCGCCTTGATGAAGCAGCGAGTCATTCACGTCTTCACCCACGACTCCATTGGCTTGGGAGAAGACGGTCCCACCCACCAATCCATTGAGCACGCCCAAAGCCTGCGCTTGATCCCTGGACTTCACGTTTGGCGCCCCTGTGACACCAGTGAAACTTTGGTGGCTTGGCACTGCGCCTTGAAGAATCACAACGCGCCAAGCGCTTTGCTCCTGTCAAGACAAGCCCTGCCCCATGCACCCAAAGCGAGCACCGACTTGATTGAAAAAGGTGCTTATGTGTTGAGCGAGCCCTCAGAAGTGGGCATCAAAAAGCGCGCTCAAGTGGTCTTGATTGCAACAGGCTCAGAGGTGTCCCTGGCCCTCAAAGCACAAACCCTGCTCGCAACCCTTGGCATTGGCGCGCGTGTTGTCTCCATGCCTTGCACGAGCTACTTTGATGCACAAAGTGTGGAGTACAAAAAATCTGTGCTCCCAGCGGGTGTACCCCGAGTGGCCATCGAAATGGGCAGCACAAGCGGCTGGTGGAAATATGGCGTGAACGCCGTCGTGGGGCTTGACTCCTATGGCGAGAGTGCCCCAGCGGCGGCACTTTTTGAGCACTTTGGCTTCACCGCTCAAAACGTGGCCGAAACGGCTCAGGTGGTCTTGCGCAATCACCACGCTTGAATTCAATTTCAATTTTTTTACTTCAAGGAAACATTTGTCATGACGATCAAAATAGGCATCAACGGGTTCGGGCGCATTGGACGCATGGTCTTTCGCGCAGCTGTAGAGAATTTTTCTGACATTGAAATTGTGGGTGTCAACGACCTCTTGGAGCCCGACTATTTGGCCTACATGCTCAAATACGACAGCGTGCACGGACGCTTCAAAGGCAACATCGAGGTGCACGGCAGCACCGTCATGGTCAATGGCAAAGAGATCAAAATCAGTGCCAAAAAGGACCCCTCAGAACTGCACTGGGGTGAGTGGGGTGCTGACATCGTGGTGGAGGCCACAGGCCTCTTTTTGAGCCACGACACGGCAGCCAAGCACTTGGCCGCAGGCGCCAAAAAAGTCATCATGTCAGCGCCCTCCAAGGACGACACCCCCATGTTCGTGTACGGCGTGAATGACAGCACTTACGCTGGTCAAAGCATCATCTCCAATGCCTCTTGCACCACCAATTGCTTGGCTCCCGTGGCCAAAGTGTTGCATCAAAAGTGGGGCATCAAACGCGGTCTGATGACCACCGTTCACGCGGCCACTGCGACTCAAAAAACCGTAGACGGCCCCTCCAACAAAGACTGGAGAGGTGGTCGCGGCATTTTAGAGAACATCATCCCCAGCTCCACTGGAGCCGCCAAAGCAGTGGGCGTTGTGATCCCTGAGCTCAACAAAAAGCTCACCGGCATGTCCCTGCGCGTGCCCACCTCTGACGTCTCTGTGGTTGACTTGACCGTTGAGTTGAACAACCCCGCCACCTACGCACAAATTTGCGCAGAAATGAAAGCCCAATCCGAAGGCGCTTTGAAGGGCGTGCTGGGCTACACCGAAGACAAAGTGGTCGCCACCGACTTCAGAGGCGAGTCTTGCACCAGCGTCTTCGATGGCGATGCTGGCCTGGCTCTGGATGACACCTTCGTCAAAGTCATTGCTTGGTACGACAACGAGTGGGGCTACTCCAACAAAGTGTTGGAGATGGTCCGCGTGATGGCGCACCACAAAGGCTAAGACCTCAAAGCGCACAGGTGCCCCTGACCTGTGCGCTTTGCTTTCACCCCAAATGAGGGCCTGCACCCATGAGCGAACTTGCTTCCAGTCCCCTGTTGAAAGAGTGGTGTGAACAAATTTCACACGCAGCAAACGCGGGCTCCCGCTTGGCCATTGAGGGCTTTGGGAGCAAAGCATTTTTAAGCGCCCCATCAACGGGGAACGCTCCACTTGAACACACCGCATCTCTCAAGACCCTGGCCCTCTCAGGCGTCATCGCTTACGAACCCTCAGAGCTTTATGTTCAAGCGCGCTCTGGCACCTCCCTCTTAGAAATCGAATCCCTCTTGGATCAACACGGACAGTGTTTGCCCTTTGAGCCGCCAAGGCTAAAAACCCCTCTTCATCCTTTGGGTGTTGCCTCCTTGGGTGGCATGGTCGCAAGTGGCTTGGCGGGTCCCGCACGCGTGAGTGTGGGCGGTGTTCGCGAGCACGTCTTGGGGCTGGGCCTCATCAACGGCTTGGGTGAATACATGCTCTTTGGTGGGCAGGTGATCAAAAACGTTGCGGGCTATGACGTCTCACGCCTCTTGAGCGCCTCCATGGGCCGCTTGGGCCTCATCACCGAAGTCTCCCTCAAAGTGCTGCCCAAAGCGGCAAGTGAATGCAGCTTCCTCGTCAAGACCTCTGCCTCTCTTGCCTGTGCGCTTTTGGCCCAATGGGGCTCAAAACCTTTGGCCCTCAATGCCAGTGCTTGGAGCTTGGATGCGCGTGCAGAGGGCTCACTCATGGTTCGGCTCAGAGGCGCCAAGGCCGCCACACAAAGCACCCTGTCTCACATGCTCCAAGACTTGTCCGATGCACACATCGCCCCAAGCGATGTTCAAGTGCTTGGACAAGAAGACACGGCAATTGCTTTTTGGAGGCAATTGAGAGACCAGACTTTGCCCCATTTCAACAACCCTGAGGGGACTTCAAACGCTCAAAGTTTGTGGCGCGTCTCCTTGCCCCCTTCGGAGATTGCTCGCTTTGAGGAGTTGCCTCCAGAGCTCTCCACTTTGGCTCGCCTATTGGAGTGGCACGGTGCACTGCAATGGTGGTGGGCCGATGCCCAAGAAGCCAAGCGCCTGATGGGCTGGGTACAGGCCCGTGGTGGTCACATGAAACTTTATCGCGCCTCGCTCGCCTTGAGCCACGAAGAGCGCGAAGCAGCGCAGACGACACTCTCACCCACACAGCTGGATCTAGAGCGACGCATTCAATTGAGCTTTGACCCCAAAGGGGTTTTCAGCGATCAACGCCACGTGGCCTAGTCAGCAAAGGATCTGCTTTCATGCAAACGATATTGGCCCCAGCCTTTGAGCATTCCCCCAAAGCACTTCAAGCCCAGTCCATTCTCAAACAATGCGTGCATTGCGGCTTTTGCACTGCCACGTGTCCAACCTACCAACTCTTGGGCGACGAGCTCGATGGACCCAGAGGTCGAATCTACCTGATCAAAGAAGTCCTTGAAGGCGCCAAGCCCACAGAAAAAACACAGATGCACTTGGATCGGTGTTTGACCTGCAGAAATTGCGAAAGCACTTGTCCAAGTGGCGTGGACTATCACCACTTGCTCGACATTGGCCGAGAGATGGTGGACGAGGCCGTGCCGCGCCCACTGCACAAGCGTGCATTGCGCACCCTCTTGAAACACGGTTTGGTCTCTCCTTGGTTCGATCGTTTGTATCGTTTGGGGCTTCTCTTTAGACCCCTCATGCCCAAGGTGCTTCAAGACAAAGTTCAAGTGCCGCTCGCAAGTGGCACCACACCAAATCGCACCCACACCCGACAAGTCCTCTTGCTTGAAGGTTGTGTGCAAAACACCATGATGCCCAATGTGGCGAGCGCCACAGCGCGTGTCTTGGATGCCATGGGCATTCAATCCGTGTATGCACCTCAAGCCGGTTGTTGTGGCGCCTTGGCGTGGCACTTGTCAGATGGGGACATGGCCAAAGCGCAAATGCGCAACAACATCGATGCATGGTGGCCCTTCATTGAGCGCACAAATCCAATTGAAGCCATTGTCATGAACGCCTCCGGTTGTGGCGTGATGGTCCATGACTATGGGCATGTCCTCCAAGACGACCCCTTGTACAAAGACAAAGCCAAGCGCGTGTCTGAACTGTGTCTGGATTTGAGCGTTTACTTGAATCAGCAACTTGAATCCATCCCAAGCGTGATCGACGCCGAACTCGCAAAAAGCTTGGGCGCGGTGGTGTTTCATCCGCCTTGCACTTTGCAGCATGGCCAACAAATCAAAGGGGTGGTGGAGAGCTTGCTCACGCGACTTGGGTTTGAGCTGTGCGCCCCACCCAAAGATGCGCACCTGTGCTGCGGATCTGCAGGCACCTATTCGGTCCTTCAGCAAGCCTTGTCTTCAAGCCTGAAGGCGCGAAAAATCAGCCATCTTGAGAACACTGGAGCAGGCCTCATCTTGAGCGCCAATGTGGGCTGCATCTCTCACTTGCAAAGCTCAACACCCAAGCCCGTGCTGCACTGGATCGAGGCCTTGGACCGCGTGATGAAATCAGCTCACTGAGGGTCCAGCTTTGGCAAGCGCCAACTCAATGTCCTTGGCCAAGGACTCAGGGGTGGCCTGAGGTGCATAGCGATCGATCACTTGTCCGTCTCGGCCAATCAAGAATTTGGTGAAATTCCATTTGATGGCGGTGGTGTTCAAAATGCCGGGTGCTTCGCCCTTGAGCCACTCGTACAAAGGATGTGCGCCAGAGCCATTGACCTCGATTTTCTCCATCATGGGAAACGTCACACCATACTGGGTCTCACAAAAAGTGTGAATGCTCTCGTTGGTGCCTGGGTCTTGTGCTCCAAACTGATTGCAAGGGAACCCCATCACCACCAACCCTTGTTTGGCGTAGGCTTGGTGCAAGGCCTCAAGTCCTTTGAACTGAGGCGTGAAGCCACAGGCGCTGGCGGTGTTGACCACCAAGACCACTTGGGATTTGAATTGGTTCAAATGGATAGACGAGCCATCGATGGCTTTGACCTCAAAGTCGTAAAAGCTGCTCATGTTTGATGTGTCCTCAAAAAAGGGTTCTAACTCTCTTGGGCATCGTGCTCCAAGCTCTCCAAATCAACTTGGTGCTGGGCCACGTTTCTTTGATGCCATTTTTGGATCAACCACATCACCACTGCGACCAAAAAGCCAAACCCTGTGAGCGCCTCAAAAGCATTCAAGCCCACCATTCCAGTGAGAAAAGCGTAGCCCCCACCAAGCGCCAAGATACAAGTCTGCTCGTTGAAGTTTTGCACGGCAATCGATCGCCCGCCTCCCATGAGTCGAGCGCCTCTGTGCTGCAGCAGTGCGTTCATGGGCACCACCAAAAAACCGCCCAAGCCGCCCAAGAGCACCAAAAAGGGTGCAGCCACCCAAGCGTTGCGAATGAAATCCATGCCAAGCACCATGATCCCCATGGCAATCCCTAGGGGCATGACGCGCGTGGCTTGATCGAGTCGCATGCGAAACGAAGCCAAGACCGCACCAACGGCAGTGCCCACTGCCACAACGCCCACCAAGGAGGAGGCTTGAGAGGTGCCATAGCCCAGTGCAGCAGCGCTCCAAGCGAGCACGATGTAGCGCAAATTGCCGCTCACCCCCCAAAACAAAGTGGTCGTGGCCAAAGAAATTTGGCCCAACTTGTCCGTCCACAGCAATTTGTTGCAAGAAATGAAGTCGGGCACCAACGACCACAAATTGGCCCATCGCGATTGCTTGGGGTCGCGAATCATGGGCGTGAGGGTGACGTGGGTGACAGGGATTTTGGTGTTGAACCAAGCCGCAAACAAATAAATTGCAATGAGCACCGCAACGGCTGCTTTGGCTCTCGAGTTGATGCCCGTGTCGATGTAGGGCAAATCCCAACTGAGCAGCCACTCTGAGACTGCAGGACTGATCAACTGACCGCCCAACAACACACCCAAAATGATGGAAGCAATGGTCAAGCCTTCAATCCAACCATTGGCTTTGACGAGTTGTGAAGGGGGCAAGAGCTCGGTCAAGATGCCGTATTTCGCTGGGGAATAAGCCGCAGCACCCAGTCCCACCACCGCATACGCCACCAAAGGGTGCGCGCCAAAAAGCATCATGAGACAGCCCACCACTTTGATGGAGTTGCTCTTGAGCATCACAACGCCTTTGGGCCTTGCATCGGCGTAGGCGCCGACGAAAGGCGCGAGCACGACATAAAAAAGCGCAAACATGGGCACCAAAGCCGCCCCTTGCCAAGGCGCATAGCCTTGGGTTTGCAACAACTCAACTGCAGCAACAAACAATGCGTTATCGGCCAATGAGCTGAAGAATTGCGCCACCATGATGGTGTAAAAGCCACGCTTCATGAAGAAGTGTGGGCCATCTCAGGCTCAGGGCAAAGGTTGAAATGAATCACAAGAGGACCATAGAAAAGGCAAATTTATTTCATAGAATGCACAAGCAAACTCCACACTCGTGCTCCACTGCCACAGTTATAACACGGCTAAGCCCTCGAAACCGATATGACCCGTCCCATTCAAGCCTTTGTTGACCAAAATGCCCTCAGGTGCAATCTCGCTGAGGTCAAGTCAAGGATGCTAGCGAGCAAAATTTGGAGTGTCGTCAAAGCCAATGGCTACGGTCACGGCTTGCAAAGGATCTTTGAAGGCTTGAGAGGCACCGATGGATTTGCTGTTCTTGAATTGAACGAAGCGTTGACCCTCAGAGAACTCGGCTGGAGAGGGCCCATTTTGTTGCTCGAAGGGGTCTTTGATGCACGTGAACTCGAAGACTGTTCGCGCCACCAACTCTGGCACACCGTTCACAACGAAGTCCAAATCGATTGGTTGAGTCGTCACAAAACACAACAAGGTCATCGCATTTTTTTGAAAATGAATTCAGGCATGAATCGCTTGGGGTTCAAGCCGCACACGTTCAAAAGCGCGTGGGCTCGCTTGAACGCTTTGCCTCAAGTGGAAGAAATCTCCTTGA
>Ga0208618_1000719_pt1 | contig 14434 bp, 9 predicted proteins | sample CryBogCBE18Jul08_FD_184585 | JGI IMG/M metagenome (GOLD analysis project Ga0208618, IMG submission 184585) | Freshwater microbial communities from Crystal Bog, Wisconsin, USA - CBE18Jul08 (SPAdes) | ecosystem: Environmental > Aquatic > Freshwater > Lake | place: Crystal Bog, Wisconsin, USA...
ATGCATGGCTAGAAATTCAATGGTACATGTTTGCTGCCATTGTGATGCTGGGCGCACCCTGGGTGCTAAAACTCAATGAACATGTGAGAGTGGATTTAATTTACGGCAAGATCAGCAACCGAGCCCAAGTATGGATTGATCTATTGGGAATTTTATTTTTTCTCTTTCCCGTGATGATCTTAATGACATGGCTCTCATGGCCACTTTTTGTCAAAATGTATGACACTGGAGAGATGTCTAGCAACGCCAGTGGGCTCGTGCGTTGGCCGGCCATGCTCCTCTTGCCGATGGGTTTTGGTCTGATGTGCTTACAAGGCTTGAGTGAGGTGATCAAGCGAATAGCCCATTTACGTGGCTTTTTGACTCTTGATGCTCATTACGAAGCCCCTCTTCAATAAGTGCTCCCCTCCCCACTGAACACCCAGATCACCTCACTCGCTTAACCTGAAGGCTTTGATTCCATGCAAATGCAAAATTTTGCCCCCATCATGTTTGCAAGCCTCGTGTTTGTCATGCTCATTGGTTTTCCAGTGGCTTTTTCGCTCTCTGCGCTTGGGCTGATATGTGGTTTTGTAGCCATTCAAATGAATTGGTTCCCAGCCAATTTCATGGCCAATTTACCCCTGAATGTCTTTGGTATTTTGTCCAATGATTTACTTTTGGCAATTCCATTTTTCACCTTCATGGGCTCCATTTTGGAGAAATGTGGTCTGGCCGAGGACATGCTTGACTCCATGGGACAACTTTTTGGTCCTGTCAAAGGCGGGCTTGGGTACTCGGTGATTATTGTGGGCTTTATTTTGGGGGCCATCACCGGCACTGTAGCTGGGCAAGTGATCGCCATGGCACTGATCTCCCTGCCCGTGATGCTCAGATACGGCTACAACATGCGTTACGCAACAGGCGTGCTGGCAGCTTCGGGCACCATTACGCAATTGGTTCCGCCCTCGTTGGTGCTGATCGTCATGGCCGATCAACTCGGACGAAGCGTGGGAGACATGTACAAAGGCGCTTGGGGACCGGCCATCCTACAAGTGAGCTTTTTTGCGCTCTACACCTTTGCGCTCGGGGTCTTCAAACCCTCACACGTACCGGGCGTGCCCAAAGACTCGCTCACTTTGAAAGGCTGGGCTTTGTGGTCCAAATGCCTCAAAGGCATCATCCCCTCGGCCATGCTGATTTTTGCAGTCCTGGGCTCCATGGGCGGTCTGCCTGGCATACAAACTGCCATCGCTACTCCCACTGAAGCGGGAGCCATGGGCTGTGTGGGGGCATTGCTCTTGGCCTTGATCCATGGACGATTGAGTACCTCACTGGTGTGGCAAGCCATGAACAGCACCATGCGCCTCACGGCCATGGTGGTCTATATTTTGATTGGCTCTCGCGTCTTCTCCATGGTCTTTCAAGGCGTGGATGGATCCAAATGGGTTGAGAGCATGCTTACCGGATTGCCAGGCGGTCAAGTCGGATTTCTGTTAGTGGTCAATTTGTTTATTTTTTTCCTGGCCTTCTTTCTGGATTTCTTTGAAATTGCTTTCATCATCTTGCCCATGCTGGCACCCGTGGCCACCAAGCTTGGGATTGATATGGTGTGGTTTGGGGTTTTGCTGTGTGTGAACATGCAAACGAGTTTCATGCATCCACCCTTTGGATTTGCGCTTTTTTACCTCCGCGGTATCGCAGACACTTTGTTCAAAGAGGGAAGACTCTCCAAGCCCATTCTCTCCAACGACATTTATCTTGGCGCCATCCCCTGGGTCATCATGCAACTGCTACTGGTGGTGGTGGTGATTTTTGTGCCGCAAAGTGTGACTTTTTTCTTGGACAAAGAACAAAAAGTTGATATCGACAGCGTCGTGATCGAATTGCCAGCCGATGAAAACTCAAGTGATACCAATACCGAGAACAACCCCGAGAGTATGACGGTGGGTCCTGGTGCTGAAGAGACAAAGAAATAAATGAATCGATGGGTCTGGTTTGACTTTTGTGGGGAAGTAGGACTTCTTTTACAAAACTCTACTCACATCTAATATCAAACATCACACACCAAACGCCCGCTCACAATGAGATCGCCCTCCAAGACTTCGATGAGAGCCTTGAAGGGCGAGAGCGTGAGGTAGAAAAATACAACTGCTTAAGTACCTAAGTACCGTAGAGCTGATGCTTTAAAACTTTTGTGCCTGCATGAAGTTATCAAATGGGCTCTCAGCCACTTTGAACCACATATTTTGCTCTGCCCTAAATTTACTAAAGTCAGTGTAGACCTTTTTCCAATTTTCATTCTTGGCAGAGATCTCGTCGTAGAACGCCATGGTTTCTTTGAAAGCTGCCTGCATCACATCTTTAGGGAAAGGCTTTAACTTCGTTCCTGAACCAACCAATTGCTTGAGCGCAGCTGGGTTGCGAGCATCGTACTTCGCCTGAATATCCATGTGGGCCACCGTGGCTGCGGCAGCCACAATGGCTTGGTTTTCGGGAGACAACGCTTCATAGGCTTTGTTGTTCACAAAAACATCCAACTGTGGGCCACCCTCCCACCAGCCAGGATAGTAATAGTAGGGCGCCAATTTGTTGAAGTTCAACTTCAAATCATCATATGGCCCAATCCACTCGGCTGCATCAATGGTGCCTTTTTCCAAGGCGGGATAAATGTCGCCTCCAGGGATGTTTTGAGGAACCGCGCCCAGTCTTTCAATGACTTTGCCCCCAAAGCCGCCAATGCGCATCTTCAAGCCCTTCATGTCACTCAATGACTTGATCTCTTTTCTGAACCAACCCGCCATCTGCGCTCCAGTGTTGCCGGCGGGAAAGTTAATGATGTTGTACTTGGCGTAAAACTCTCTGAGCAACTTCATGCCATTGCCCTCAAACATCCACGCCGTTGATTGGCGTGAGTTCAAGCCAAATGGGATTCCGCAGCCCAAGGCAAAAGTCTCGTCTTTACCAAAAAAGTAATAAGCCGCTGTGTGGCAAGCCTCAACTGAGCCTTGTTGCACACCGTCCACCACACCAAAGGCGGGCATGAGCTCGCCGGGCCCGTGCACGGTGATCTCAAACTTTCCACCTGAGAGATTCTTGACCGTCTTGGCAAAAACCTCAGCACCGCCATAAAGCGTGTCCAAAGACTTGGGGAAACTTGAGGCCAACCGCCACCGAACGGCTGCTTGCGCGTGCACCGCTGGGGCCAAGCCAGTCGCCAAAATGCCGGCCAAGCCTGCGTTTGTGATCAGATTGCGTCTTTGCATGAATTTTCTCCCATTGAGGTTAAAGGACACGTCAAACCCAAAAGAATAGGTTTTACATGTACGTTTTTTAATTTTAAGGAGTCCCCACCGACCCCCACCACGGGTTTACCCGCTAAGGAAGGGGTGATTGAGATATCTTGACTAACCCAAGTGATGCAAGGCTTTAGTTCGCCTGAAGTGGCCCAAAACGTTCCAAGATTTGCGCCTCGATGCCTTTGGCATCCAAGCCTTGCATCGCCATGAGTTTACTGGGGTCACCGTGTTCTGTGAACTGGTCTCCAATGCCAAGGACCAAGACGGGCTTATTGATGCGGTGCACTTGCAAGGCCTCCATTACAGCACTGCCTGCACCACCCGCCACACACCCCTCCTCCAACGTGATCAAGCCCTCGTGCTCTCTTGCGACTTGGAGGAGCAACTCCTCATCCAAGGGCTTGGCCCAGCGCATGTTCACTACCGTCAAGTTCAACTTCTCCGCAACCTCGAGTGCGGGGTAGAGCAACGCGCCGAAGGCCAACATGACAAGCCCTTTGCCCTGGCGACGAAGCTCGCCACGTCCAAAAGGCAAAGATTGCAAATCTTTGCCCACCGCTCGACCAACGCCAGCCCCTCTGGGGTACCTCACAGCCACCACGTGGTCTTGCTCATAGGCAGTGCTCAAGAGCGCTCGGCACTCGGGCTCATCAGCGGGACAAGCAACGCTCACATGGGGAATGCATCTTAAAAAAGCAATGTCAAAAACACCCGCATGCGTGGCCCCATCGGCTCCCACAATTCCAGCGCGATCAAGGGCCAACACCATGGGCAGCTTTTGCAATGCTGCATCATGGATGAGTTGGTCATAAGCTCGCTGCAAGAAGGTTGAATAAATGGCCACAACGGGTTTTAAACCCTCACAGGCCAAGCCCGCCGCAAAGGTCAGTGCATGCTGCTCAGCAATGCCCACATCAAAGTAACGCTCTGGAAAGCGTCTCTCAAACTCAACCAGCCCCGAGCCCTCTCGCATCGCAGGGGTAATACCCACCAAGCGAGAATCGGCCTGAGCCATGTCACAAATCCAGTCCCCAAAGACTTGGGTGAAGGTTTTTTTACTGGGTTTGCCTGAGGGCACGATACCCACTGAGGGGTCAAACTGGCCTGGCCCATGGTATGTGACTGGGTCAGCTTCCGCGAGTTCATAGCCTTGCCCCTTTTTAGTGACCACATGCAAAAATTGTGGGCCCTCCAAGTGGCTAATATTCTCCAAAGTACCCACCAGTGCACTGAGATCGTGCCCATCAATGGGTCCAATGTAATTGAATCCAAACTGCTCAAATAAGGTTGCAGGCACCACCATGCCTTTGGCATGCTCTTCAAATCGTTTGGCCAATTCAAACAAAGGTGGCGCACCTTTGAGGACTTGTTTACCCACCTCTTTAGCGGCTGAGTAAAAGCGCCCGCTCATGAGTTGCGCCAAATAGCGATTCAAAGCTCCAACGGGAGGACTGATGGACATGTCATTGTCGTTGAGGATGACCAGCAAGTTGCCCTTGGCAACGCCCGCATTGTTCAAAGCCTCAAAGGCCATCCCCGCCGTCATCGCACCGTCTCCAATCACGGCAATAGAGCGACGCCTCTCGCCTTTGATCGCACTGGCCATGGCCATGCCAAGTGCGGCAGAAATACTGGTGGACGAGTGGGCGGTGCCAAAGGCGTCAAACTCGCTCTCATCTCGTCTTGGAAAACCACTCAATCCCCCCAATTGCCTTAAGGTGGACATGCGCTCACGCCTGGCCGTGAGAATCTTGTGGGGATAGGTCTGGTGTCCCACATCCCAAACGACTCGGTCGTGGGGTGTATTAAAAACATAGTGAATGGCAATGGCCAACTCAACGGTGCCCAAGTTCGAGCTCAAGTGACCGCCTGTCTTGGAGACACTTTCGAGCAAAAAAGCCCTCAGCTCTTGGGCCAAGGGTTTGAGTTGCGAGCGAGAGAGCTTACGCAAGTCCTCGGGCGTGTTGATGCTATGGAGTAGTTCGGTCATGTCTTTAATAAAGTTGTCGTTTCACGTCAATAAGGTCGATCAATCACCTCATGGGCCAATGCGCTGAGGGCCTCGGTCTGGGGCAACTCGCTGGCCTGAAGTGCGGCTTGTGCTTGGTCGTGAAGATGTTGAGCCAAAACTTTGGCCTTCTCTAAACCCAGCAAAGATACAAAAGTTGGTTTATCCATATCAGCATCTTTGCCTGCGGTTTTACCCAAGGTTTGGGTATCGGCCACCACGTCCAAAATATCGTCAACCACCTGAAAAGCCAAGCCCAAATGGCTGGCGTAGGAGGACAATTGCGCCAAGGCCGGAGCTGGCAGGGCACGCGGGTCTACACACGACGCCCCCATCATGACACTGGCCAAAAGCAATGCGCCTGTCTTTTTTTGATGCATCTCCTCTAGCGCCTCTCGCGTGAGGTGCAAACCCACACTTTGTAGATCGATGGCTTGTCCACCACACATGCCCGCATGCCCTGCGGCCACGCTCAGGAGGCGACAAAGCTTGACTTGAGTTTGGGCTTGAATTGGGTCTTGATTTTGGGCTTGTTGCCCTTCGGACGCAGACGTCAAGAGCTCAAATGCCAGTGCTTGCAATGCGTCTCCACACAAGAGCGCCTGAGCTTGGCCGAACTGGACATGCACCGTGGGTAAACCTCGTCTTAATACATCGTTGTCCATGCACGGCATATCGTCATGCACCAGTGAATAGGCATGAATCAACTCCACGGCACAAGCAGCCCTCAACGCAGCGTCATCAAAGAAGTCACTGTGATGCCTAGGCTCAAGAGTCGCCACACTTTGTCGGGCCGCCAAACACAGTAAAGGTCGCAATCGTTTACCCCCTCCCATGACAGCGTAACGCATGCTCTGACCCAGTTCAGCACTGGAGTGCTCAGGGACCCAACGCAGGAGTGCTTGCTCCACACTCAGGCGAGCTTGGCGAGACCAATCTTGGGCATCAAAAACTGGGAATTCGCGCATTAATCTGCACCTTGCCAGGGCTTTAACTGCCCTTCATCCAAGACTTTGATTTGGTCCTCTATGTTTTGGAGTTTGTCGCGACAAAACCCAAGCAAAAAAGCCCCACGCTGATAAGCCTCCAACAATTGATCCAATGGCAGTTGAGAGGATTCCATGCGCTGCACCAACGCATCGAGCTCTTGCACTGCGAGCTCATAGCTTTTGGGACTGTCTTGGGCTTTTGAAGCCCGATCGTCATCGTGGGCGGTGGTGTTTTTGGTTTTGGTCATGTCGTGCACTTTGGCGGTCAAGGGGAGAATAATACAGGTTTGCCAACGCAAATGCAGACTTCATCAGCAAAAGGTCTCCCCAATAGTTCCCAATTGATGATGAACTGACAAAATAAGCCATTGACCTCACCCTTGAGTGCCTAGAGGTTGATCTTGTGCCCAGCATTAAACACTTGCAATTGCGAGAAACCATGAAAAAGCGAGCCGCTTGCAAAAAAACCACATTCACTTTGCCCCTGCTTTGCCTAAGACCTCAATGACTGAACCACCTCAAAAGTGTTAGTTTTTGCGTTTGAGGAGCAGTTTTTTACCCCCACATCGACTAAAAAACATATAATTCGAGGTTCCCCCGGAAAATACCGGATTTTTTCTCTTCTCCCTGTGGGGAGTCTTTAGGTCAGGTCCCTATGTCTGATTTAAGTCTTCAACTGCAGCCGGCAACAAGCCCTCTCTCAGTCGATACCTATTTTGATCAAGCGCTTTATGAGCGCGAGATGGCGTTGCTTTTTGCCCAAGGGCCTCGCTATGTAGGCCATGCTCTAAGTGTGCCCCAAGTGGGCGACTATTGCACCTTATCCCAAGAGGGTGATGGTCGAGTGCTTGTTCACAACCCCAATGGCATTGAGTTGCTCTCCAATGTGTGCCGTCATCGCCAGGCAGTGATCCTCAAAGGCCAAGGCAATTTGAATGATCCAGCCCAATCCAATGGGGGCAACATTGTGTGTCCTTTGCACCGTTGGACCTACTCGCCGTCAGGACATTTGCTAGGGGCACCCCATTTTGATAACGATCCGTGCCTGAATTTGCAAAATCAAAGTTTGCAAAACTGGAATGGTCTATTGTTTGAGAGCAATGGCCGAGACGTCCATAAGGACCTCCAAAACATGGGTCCCAGGGGACAACTCGACTTCACAGGCTACCAATTGGCCAAGGTCCAATTGCATGAGTGCAACTACAACTGGAAGACCTTTGTGGAGGTCTATCTGGAGGATTATCACGTTGGGCCTTTTCACCCAGGACTTGGGCAATTTGTAGAGTGCGACGATTTGGCTTGGGAGTTCAAGCCCGAGTTCTCAGTCCAAACAGTTGGCATTGCCAACCGTTTGATGCGCTCTGGCTCACCCGTTTACGACCGCTGGCAAAAGGCCTTACTCAATTACACCCAAGGCAAAACCCCACAACAAGGGGCCATCTGGCTTACCTATTACCCCCACATCATGGTGGAGTGGTACCCGCATGTGCTCACGGTCTCGACCTTATGGCCGATGGGACCCAGAAAAACCCTCAATAAAATTGAATTTTTCTATCCCGAGGAGATCGTGGCCTTTGAGCCCGAGTTTGTACAAGCCCAGCAAGCCGCCTACATGGAGACCTGCATCGAAGACGATGAAATCGCCGAACGCATGGACGCGGGTCGACTCGCCCTCTTGAACCGTTCGCGCAACGAGACAGGTCCCTACCAAAGTCCCATGGAGGACGGTATGCAGCATTTCCATGAGTGGTACCGCCAGAAAATGCAACTCGGAACCTGAGGGTCTAGTGCGGCCGATTGAAGCAGGGTCTTATGATTGTTTTGCCTCGTTGACTCTCTTTGCGGCCCTCGACCTCAGGCGTGAGGAGTTTGTCTGAACCACACTTGAGTGGCAAGCCATTGACCCCATTTGATGCTTTTGACCCTTTTGATGTCTTTGCTCCAAGTCATCTGATCATCTGATCCTCTATTCGTTTGTCCCTTTAAGTTCACCAGGAGAACTGCCCTTTGACTCACCAACCCACTTTCTCGCTCACTATTCAAGTGGCAGAACTTGCACAGGCGCTCCAAGACTCTAAGACTCACCCTCAAGGGGCTCCATGGCTCATTTTTGATGTGAGCTACGATTTAGCCAATAGCGAATGGGGTAAAGAGCAATTTGATCAGGCCCATATTGCTGGCGCGCGCTATGTCGACTTGCACACAGATTTGAGTACACATGATGAGCACAGTGCCATCAATGGTGGACGTCATCCTTTACCCAAGCGGGAACATTTTGCGAAATGGATTTCCCAGCAAGGCATCACACCCGAGACCCAAGTGGTGGTGTATGACCGCAATGGCATGAACTTTTGTGCACGCCTATGGTGGATGCTGAAATGGTGTGGCCACAATAAAGTAGCAGTACTGGACGGTGGACTCAAAGCCTGGAGAGACAGTGGTGGAGAGATTAAAGCTCAGAGCCTTGAGAAATCCACCGTTAGCTCTGACTTGAGGGTCTCACCCCATGCATCCTCCAGTGCATCCTCAAGTGCATCATTCAACACGTCCTTTGAACTCGGCCCACCCCTGGTCCAATGGCGAGACCAGCAGTTTGTGCTTGAGCACTTGGAGAGTAGCGATCAAACACTCATTGATGCGCGTGCGACCCCGCGTTTCTTGGGCCTTCAAGAGCCCCTGGACCCGATTGCAGGCCATATCCCTGGCGCCTTGAACCGCCCCTTTACCCAAAACTTTGACGAACAGGGTTTTTTGAAACCTGCGGCTCAATTGAAGTCCGAGTTTGAGGCACTGTTGGCAGGCAAAGACCCCTCAAGTGTGGTTCATCATTGTGGCTCGGGAGTGAGTGCCATTCCCAATATTTTGGCAATGGAGTTAGCGGGATTGGGTCCAACTGCACTCTACGCGGGCAGTTGGAGCGAGTGGTCTCGCACGCCTGGCTTACCCGTCCAAACAGCCTGATCACACTGGGCCCATGAAGAGGCCGATGAATCAAAAACCGTCCTGAGCTTGAAGAGAACTCAAAGGCCCAATCCTCAAGCCCAATTCATCATCCACAGGGTCAACTGCACCAACCCCATCCCGGCAAAAAGCCAAGTGATTTGCATGAGCGTTTGAGTCGAGCTCAAGCGCTTTTGGAGTTGCGGGATCAAATCGGCCAAGGCAACATAGACATAACTGCTTGAGGCGATGCACAACAAATAGGGCATCCACAATTCATGGCCTATCAAGAGCCCATAGGCCAAAAAGCCCCCAACGCAGGTGACAAAACCCGAAAGTGCTAATTTAACAATGGCTTTGGCTTGGGCGTTACCGCCTCGCACGAGCACAACCAGGTCACCCATGTGATGCGGGATCTCATGCGCCAAGACTGCCAAGGTGGCCACCCAACCGAGCTTAAAACTCACCATGAAGGCTGCTGCGACCAAGACGCCATCGCCAAATGCATGAACACTGTCGCCAAGCAATACTGACCAACTGCCAGCAAAGGGTGGTGCTTGCATTGAGGGTTGAACCTGGGCATTTGATGAGTGGGGATGTGTGCGTGAATGGGGCTTCGCATCTTGAGGCAAATTTTGAGACACATTTGGGTTCAGATCTTGGCGCACCTCTTCGAGCCCCTCATCATGATCATGGGAATGATCTTGAAAATGATGATGAGTGTGACCATGCACTTCTCCAACCCCTGAGCCATGCGAGTGCTCATGCCCATGGTGCCACAACTCGGCTTTGTCCAATAAAAAAAAGAAGATCAATCCCACCAACAACACTAAAAACAAATCCCCTGCTCCCACCGAAGAGGAAAAGGCTTCAGGCAAGAGGTGTAAAAAGGCGGTGGCCAATAAAGCGCCGGCGGCCAAACTCAGCAAATGCTGTTGGAAACGGCCCCACAACGCCTTGGCAAATACATAAGCCAGTAACACACTGCCGACACCACAGGCCAGCGTTCCCAAAAAGATCTGTAAAAGCATCATGCTCTCTTCACCCTCTGGAGATGAGTCAAAAAGTCATGGTACAAGTTCGTGAGCGTGAAGTGCATCAATGCGCCTCATCCCAATTGGCCCCGTGTCCCATCTCAGCCAAGAGGGGAACTTTGAGGGTGGCCACCCCAGCCATCAAGGCAGGCACATTGGTTTGAACCCATTCCCACTCCTGCAAAGGCACCTCAAACACCAATTCATCATGAACTTGCATGATGATGAGAGTATCTTTGCGCTCAGAGTCCAGAATGTTTTGGATTTTGATCATGCTCATTTTGATCAAATCGGCCGCTGTACCTTGCATGGGTGCATTGATCGCAGCTCGCTCAGCAGCACTCCTCCTAGGACCATTGGGTGAACTGATCTCGGGCAGGTACAAACGACGGCCAAACACAGTTTGCACGAAACCCTTATTTTTAGCACTCTCGCGAGTACTCTCCATGTAGCGCTTAACACCACTGAAACGCTCAAAATAGCGCTCAATATAGAGTTTGGCTGCTTGCTGCTCGATCCCCAACGCTTTGGCCAGACCAAAAGCACTCATACCGTAGATGAGACCGAAATTAATCACCTTGGCATAGCGCCGTTGCTCCGAAGAGACCTCGTCGGGGGTGAGGCCAAAGATCTCGCTAGCGGTTGCTTTGTGCACATCCACTCCCTCTTGAAAGGCCTTCAAAAGTGCCTCATCCCCACTCAAATGGGCCATGATACGGAGCTCAATTTGGCTATAGTCAGCGCTTGCGATCACTCGACCCGGAGGGGCCACAAAAGCCTCACGCACGCGTCTGCCTTCGGCGGTACGTACAGGAATGTTCTGTAAATTGGGGTCGTTGCTCGATAGCCTCCCCGTGACAGCTACTGCCTGAGCGTAGTGAGTGTGAACACGTCCGGTGCTCGCTTGTGCCATCCCAGCGAGCTTGTCGGTGTAGGTTCCCTTTAGCTTACTGAGTCCTCGGTGCTCTAAGATTTTGGCCGGCAAAGGATAGTCCAGGGCCAACTTCTCCAGCACCTCCTCATCAGTACTGGGCGCACCTTTGGCGGTTTTCTTAATCACCGGTAAGCCCAGACGTTCAAAAAATATCTCTCCAATTTGTTTGGGTGAGCTCAAATTAAAGTCACTCCCGGCCAACTCCCGCGCCTCACGCTCGAGCTGCTCAAGCCTCACCCCAAGCTCATGACTTTGTTGGGCCAAGGTAGGGGCATCAATGAGTACTCCATTGCGCTCGACCCGAAAGAGAGCCTCGCTGCTTTGAATTTCCAACTCGTAAATGAACTTCAAGGGATCGTCGTTTTTCAAGATCGGCCACAAGGCTTGATGCACTTGAAGTGTCATATCCACATCCTCACAAGCGTATTGGGTGGCCTGATCCAATGCGACTTGGGCAAAGGGAATTTGAGTTGCACCTTTGCCGCACAAATCCTCGTAAGAAAGTCCCGTTTTAGAGAGATGGCGAAGCGCTAAATTTTGTAAATTGTGGGGACGGTGCACCTCAAGCACGTAGCTCTCGAGCATCGTGTCGTGGATAAACCCGGCTACGTTAATGCCGTGATTGGCAAACACATGTCGATCGTATTTGACGTGTTGACCCAGCTTGGGGTACTTGTTGTCTTCCAACCAAGGCTTGAGTTTGGCCAAGACCTCATCCCGGGGCAACTGATCTTGAGCGTCTTGGAGTTGGTGGGCAAGCGGCACATAAGCAGCAACACCGGGTGCAATGCACCAACTCAATCCAATGATCTGAGCTTGCATCTCCACCAAAGAGTCTGTTTCGGTATCCAGACTCACCAAAGGAGCGCTCTCAAGCATCCCTTGCCAGCGCTCAAAATCATCCCACGTGGTGATGCATTCATAACGAGAATTGTCCATACGGGACGTATTACCCTGAACTTGACCCAGCAAATCACTTCCCACTTCGCCGAGCAAGTCACTCCCCTCTGAAGAGCCTTGCTGTTCACCTTGCAAAGCCAATGTTCCCTGGCCCCCGCCTGGGGCTCCTGCTTGGCCCTTGGCCATTGGCCCTTTAGCGCCTTGGAGTTTCGCAGTCGTGCTGGAGATGAGTCCCTTAAAGCCATAGGTTTGGTAAAACTGCAGCAAAGCTTGGGGGTCAGGCTCATGGCGCTTCAAGTCCTCTAGAGCTTGCGCGTTGGGCCAATGGGGCAAGTAATCCTTCAAGTCACAATCGACTCGGATCGTGACCAGTTTGGCGGCCATGGGTAACCACTCTAAACTGCTTCGCAAATTCTCCCCCACGACTCCCGTAATCTCATCTTTGTGGGCCAAAATGCCCTCCAAACTGCTATATTTTTCAAGCCATTTAACTGCAGTTTTAGGGCCCACTTTGGGGACCCCAGGCACATTGTCCACCGAGTCGCCCACCAAGGTTTGATAATCAATCATTTGAGCAGGGCTCACACCAAATTCAGCCTTGACGCCAGCCACATCTCGTTTTTTCTGGCCCATGGTGTCAAAAATCATGATGGACTCATCCACCAATTGGCTCAAGTCTTTGTCGCCACTGGAGATGACCACTGAGTGGCCTTGAGAGGCGGCCCATTTGGCCAAGGTTCCCAAGACATCATCGGCCTCAACACCGGGTACGGTGAGGACGGTCCAACCCAGCAGCTTCACCAGTTCATGAATGGGTTCAATTTGACTGCGCAAATCGTCCGGCATGGGCGAGCGGTTGGCTTTATAGGCCGGGTACCACTCGTCCCTAAAGGTAGGGCCTTTGGCATCAAAGACACAAGCGACATGCTCAAAGGGATAGTCTTTTTGAAGACTCTGGAGCATATTGATCATTCCCCGAATCGCGCCAGTGGCCTGACTCGATGGGTCGCCAGCCACGGCACGCAAATCGGGCATGGCATGATAAGCACGGTACAGATAGCTTGAACCGTCAACAAGTAAGAGTTTAGAGGGTGAAGTCATGCATGCATTTTGCCCTGTTTTTGATGACTTCCTTGCGCAGAGATCCTTCAAACTTTCCTTTTGCCCCGTCTCTATACTTAAACCTGTAAAGCATCACAGGCGATGGCGCCAAGGGGGGCGCTCACTGCCCAATGAAAGAAGGACTCAAGACTCGATGTGGTGGCAATCCACTGCAAGCCCTCACTCCCTCTACAATGGAGGGATCAATGCCAGGGTTGGGGAGTTTCAAGTCACCAATGCCTGGCCAGACCAAGGCTTAATTATTTAGTCGCACGATTCAAACTTTAGACGTTGCTTATTCATGGCTGTATTCACCGAAGTCTCGCTCGAACAAGCCCAGGCTCTCCTCGATGAGTTAAATCTGGGGCCTGCGCTCGAACTCCAAGGCATTCAAGGCGGGATAGAGAACACCAACTATTTCTTAACAGCCCAAGGTGGTGAATTTGTACTGACCTTGTTTGAACGATTGAGCATGGAGGAGTTGCCCTTTTATTTGCAACTCATGCGCCATTTGGCCAAACGTGCCATTCCCGTACCCGCCCCTCAAGCCAATGCCCGCGAGGAGATCCTCTTTGAGGTGGCAGGTAAGCCCGCCGCTCTCGTGAACCGCTTGATCGGTAAGAGTGAACTCGAACCCAGCGCTGAGCACTGCAAAACGGTGGGTGACATGCTCGCTCGCATGCATTTGGCGGCCAGAGACTTTGAATTGCACCAACCCAATTTGCGCGGCCTTGCTTGGTGGAATGAAACCACTCCATTGGTGATGCCGTTTCTCGCCCAAGAGGAAGCCAGGCTCTTACAGCAGGAGGTGGCATTTCAAAACGAATTGAGTCAAACCCCCGCCTATCGGAGTCTGCCCCGCGGACCTGTGCATGCGGACCTCTTTCGCGACAATGTGATGTTTGAGGGAGCGAAGTTGACCGGTTTTTTTGATTTTTACTTTGCTGGCGTTGACACTTGGCTATTTGACCTGTGTGTTTGTTTGAACGATTGGTGTATTGACTTGTCAAATGCGAGTTTTGATCGCTCAAGACTCACGGCCTTTTTAGCCGCCTATCAGCGTGTGAGACCCTTGAGCGCGAGTGAGCGCCAACTCTTGAACCCCATGCTTCGGGCAGCGGCTTTGAGATTTTGGATTTCTCGCTTATGGGACTTTCACCTGCCAAGGCAAGCCAATTTGCTCAAACCCCACGATCCAAAACATTTTGAGCGCGTATTGTCTGAACGCATCGCCAGTCCCATTCACCTCC
>Ga0208618_1000720_pt1 | contig 14426 bp, 16 predicted proteins | sample CryBogCBE18Jul08_FD_184585 | JGI IMG/M metagenome (GOLD analysis project Ga0208618, IMG submission 184585) | Freshwater microbial communities from Crystal Bog, Wisconsin, USA - CBE18Jul08 (SPAdes) | ecosystem: Environmental > Aquatic > Freshwater > Lake | place: Crystal Bog, Wisconsin, USA...
GCAATGGGGCGAAGACCTCAAGCAGAGCGGCGATAAAGCGGGTGCTAAGGCGATGATCGCAAAGATTGATGCCATTGCTCCAAATACCTCAGCTGCGACCACCGCTCACAAGGATTTTGGGAGCCAATAAGCCGATAACCTAGGCTCATGAGCACCAAGGTAGCCGTAGTTGGTCAAGGCTACGTCGGGCTGCCTTTGGCCCTCGCTGCAGCCGAGGCGGGCTATGAGGTCGTGGGCATTGATTCTGATGCTAATCGAATCACCCAGTTAAATGCCGGCAAATCACCAATCGGAGATATTTCAGACTCGTATCTGGCGGCACAATCGATGTATAGGGCGACTTCGGATTTTTCCAATGCTGCCCACGCAGAAATAGTTGCTTTGTGTCTTCCAACGCCCTTGGACTCTGGGCGTAATCCAGATAATTCATATCTGTTATCTGGAGCAAACTCAGTTGCCCCATTTCTCTCGGCGGGATCATTGGTGATCAATGAATCGACTGTCTCACCTGGATACACCCGGGATGTCCTAGGGGAGATATTCCAAGGTTTTGATCTCGCGTATTCACCCGAAAGAATTGACCCAGCAAACAAGAAGTGGAATGTCAAGAACACACCAAAGTTAGTTGCAGGACTTACAGAGGCCTCTACTGCCCGAGCTATTAATTTCTATTCTAAGTTTGTTTCCACTGTCTCCTCATACAGTTCCGTCGAAGTCGTTGAGACAGCAAAGTTGTTGGAGAATTCATTTCGATTAGTAAATATCTCTTTTATCAATGAAGTCGCAGAATTTTGTGCAGCGATGAAGATCGATATCCGTGAGGTAATCGCGGCAGCATCAACTAAACCATATGGCTTTATGCCATTTTTTCCGTCAGCAGGTGTTGGCGGGCATTGCATCCCGGTAGATCCAACATATTTGGCCTCAAAAGCTCGGGAGATTGGTGCGTCAACCCGTTTTATTGATGTAGCAAATGAAGTAAATCTTGCGCGTCCGTCATATTTTGTTGGAGTTGCCTCAGGAATTCTTGGTTCTTTGTCAGGCAAGAAAATTCTCGTTATTGGTGTGGCTTATAAGCCGAATGTTGCTGATGTCCGTGAGACCCCGGCCGAATCTTTGATCAAGTTACTACGTGAGGCCGGGGCTGAGGTGGCCTGGCATGATGATCTCGTCAGGCAATGGCGTGGTGAATCCTCAGTGGCTTTGAGCGAGGAGTATGACTTGGCGATCTTGGTCAACCCCCATACTGACACTGACTTAAGTGATTTGCGAGGGGTCCCTATGATTGATACTCGTGGGGGCCTCTAACATGAGTATGCAGATATACGACTCTTCGATTCCACAGACTCCGGTGATCTCGGCCCTCAAAGGTGTGTGGGAGAAGCGATCTCTTCTCAAGCTTCTGGTGGCGCGCGATCTGACAGTCCGATACAAGCGCTCAGTGATCGGCATCTGGTGGTCACTACTCAATCCGCTATTTACAACTGCGGTGATGTTCTATGTCTTCAACACTGTCTTCAAGGCGAAACTGCCTGATGGTCAGTCATTTTTGCCTTATCTCCTATCTGGTGTCCTGACAATGACCTTGTTCAATCAGGGTCTGACTATGGCGGCTGATTCAATTGCAACAGGTGCAGGAGTTCTAACGAAGGTCTATGTACGGCCAGAGATTTTTGCTTTCAGCGCCACCATCTCATCGGCAATCAATTTCCTCTTTGGCTTAATCCCATTGACTGTGGTGCTCTTAATCTTTGGAAAGCACCCAGGAGTCAAGACGCCTTTGCTTTTGGTCTTCATGTTCTGCATGACTCTCTTTACAACTGGGCTTGGATTGATGTTGGCCATCGCCTACGTGAACTTTGATGACTCGCGGTCGCTGATCAATATCTTCTTGCTCGCCCTGCAATATATGACGCCAGTCTTTTATCCGATTTCTGCTCTTGGACCGCATACACAGCGAGTTATCCACTTGAATCCTTTAACCTCGTATCTGCAGATTTTCCGTGATGTTTACGGTGGAAATGCAGTAGCAACGGTGCATGAATGGTTGATGATGGTTGCCACATCGATCTTCTTCTTTGTCTTGGGCTTCTACGTCTTTGGGCGCGCTTGGCCAAAGGTGGTGGCAAAGTTATGAGCACTGAAAAGATTATTGAAGCCACTGATATTTCCTTGGCATACCGTCGCACACGACACCGTGTCTCATCGCTCAAGCAGACTGCGATCGACACCATCAATCGCCGGATCTCCTATGAAGATTTTTATGCTTTAAATGGTGTCTCTTTCGAGGTATCTCGTGGTGAAACTCTCTCGGTTATTGGCCGTAATGGCGCTGGCAAATCAACGCTCCTGAAGGTCTTGGCGCGAGTCCTGCCTCCAACTTCGGGTCGAATCATCGTCCGTGGATCTGTGGCGCCGATGATCGAACTCGGCGCAGGCTTTAACCCAGAACTCACAGGGGCAGAGAACATCATGTTGTATGGCACGCTGCTGGGTCGTGATGCCAAGACGATGCAATCACGTATTGAGGCGATCGCTGATTGGGCCCAACTTACTGAACATTTAGATATCCCGATCCGTTCATATTCATCGGGCATGGTAGCTCGCTTGGCCTTTGCGACAGCGACTGATGTGACCCCAGATCTCCTACTTATTGATGAGGTCTTATCTGTGGGCGATGAAGATTTCCAGACTCGATCCAAGGCTCGGACTGAAGTGATGATGAACAGTGGATGTGCTGTCGTCTTGGTAACTCATGACCTCAACGCAGCTAAGTCGATGGCCACTCGTGCGATCTATTTGGAGCACGGTTCCCTGAGGGCATCAGGCAAGCCAGCAGACGTTATCGATACCTATCACGCAGATCTAAAATAGAATTCGATTCGATCGACCTCAACCAAGAATCTGACTCTGATATCAGCAACTTATTGGCAGAGGCATTTTGGGCTCGGGGATTAAGAGCAGTTTAATTTTGCCTAAGTTAGTTGATGTGTCTCGCAAAATAAGCATCTGCCTGAAGCCAAGCTCCCGATTTTTTTTCTTTGAAGATTGGGTCCATTCCAAAGAAAAGAAAACCTAGGTCATGTAGGTACTCAAAAACCTCAAATCCCAAAGGTGCACCCTTGTACAGGGACTGAAATGAAATTTCTAAAGATATCGCAGATACTCTGGGCAATATTTCTAAACTACCTTTAAGAACTTCCATCTCGTTTCCCTGCGTATCAATCTTCAAGAGAGCGCGTTGAAAAATAGGTCTCTTGAAATGGCAGTCAAGGGTAATTTGCTGGGCTACAATTAACTCTCCAGTGTAATTTGCATCTGGAGCATTCAAAGAATGCAATTCCTCCATTTCAAAAAGCGAGGATGAGTTTCCGTTATTTGCGGCAACATGCAGAGTTACTTTGCCTTCACATCTAGATCCAACGGCGGATGTAACTATCGTTGATAGCAAGTTTCGTGATTCTTTTGAACCGCTTAATAAACCTGACTGGGGTTCAAAAAGAGTTGCTTGGAGATCTTTCCTTCCTACATACTCTCGGATTCTACTTACATACGAACCTTCATTTGCACCGACATCAATCACGTAGTCTATTTCCGGGGAAATATGATCAAGAAAAGCCCACTCGGCGGGTATGGCTCGAAATTTTCGAAACATCTTCACTCCTTTTACGAAATATCACCATTTTTTTTCTAATTGTCGACTATTATTGGAACGTGTTGTCGATTGTAGTGTACGGAAGAAACGATTCACATGGGTTCAACCTGCACAAGAGAGTCGCGATGAGCTTAAATTCTTTTGCCGAAAACCTTACCTTGAAAGATGATGAAATAATCTTTGTGGATTGGAATTCTGATAATCGCCTCGGGACCTTGCCGGAAATGTTCCAAGACACGTTATCGGAAAAATGTAAGAAATTGTTAAAAGTAGTGGTTGTGCCACAGACTTTACATGACTCTTTGATTCCAGAAGGACACAGACGACCAGTTATCGAATCCATCGCTAGAAATACTGGAATCTATCGAACTAATTCCTCTAACAAGTGGGTTCTGTGCACCAACACTGACATTCTAATTGATACTAGCCAAAATATGTCTCTCAGTGAACTTGTCGCCAACTATGAGAGTGGCTTCTATCAAGCATTTAGATATGAAATCCCGGAGTATGTCTGGTCAGGATTTGATCGAACCCAGCCAAGGGCAGCCCTAAAGGAATTCGAAAAATATGGAAGAACATTCGATGCAGAAGTTTCGAGAATTTTTTTTGGTAACGAAACACCAGACGCTCCGGGAGATTTCCAGTTGGCAGATCGAGATGCTTGGTTTGAATCCGGAGCATTTCCAGAATCAATGGTTTTAGGATCCCATGTGGATTCCATTGTCGCGCTTAAAATGGCCTCAATACGAAAAGTTTCAATTCTAAGAGATGACGTTAAAATTTATCATTGCAATCACCTGCGCCAACTTACACATTTGCACAATGTTGACATGAAGAAAGACTTCTTCAATCCCGATGAGGCAGTAAGGAATTTTGCTCGCGATAGCTCAGCATCCTGGGGTCTAAGGGATATACATTTGGAAGTATTTGATTTAAATTCATCCTTAGACTCAAAGCGGAGAAATGCGGCATTAAAATTAATTAATTCACTCAAATCTACAGAAGAATTCGAAACTAAAAAGATCCCATTCGTCATTGATGGTCCATTAAAGCCAGCCGCAGAAAGAACTGCCTTATGGCTTCTTGAATCCCTGCAAAATTTTCATAAAGAGGCTGTTATTTATGTGGGAAACACATTTGAGTTAGTTTCAATTTTAGAATTACTAATAGAACGCCAAGTCAAATCATTCAATTCCCTCGAGGCACTTAAGCAGCATTTATTTCAGCTAGAGCATTCTACCCACCTGATCTTTGATTTCGAAGGACTGGATAATTTACAGGAAATAGAGAAATTTATTTTCGAAGATTTTGATGTCTGGGCTAGTTCTGTTGCTAATGGTAAGAAACAAATCACATTGTCAGTAATTGGATTGGAGTATCCAAGCGATGTGAAATTTGCAAGAAAGTTCCAAAGCAGAACCGGGGATGCTTATACCCTGATTCAAACGGGAATTTTTGAGGCAAAGAATGAGAGATCTCTAAGTCTAAAAGGAGGTAAGTGGTGGTCAAGGTTCTTAAAACAATCGTAATTTTGCTATCAAAAAAAATCGCTCCTACCAAAGTGGGAAAATTATTTCTTAGATCTGGATATATCCTTATCGCTCTATTTTCTCAGGAATTGAAAGATTCAAAGGGTACTGTCCATAAAATTATGGAAGCGGCAGAGAATTATGCCCCTTGAATCATTAGAAGCGAGGGTACCTAGTACGCATATCAAGGATACGCCTGGAATCGCAATAATTATTGTTACCCTCGCTAGTCGCGCAAGTCTCAAAACTTCAATTGAAAGTGCACTCGCATCGGCGAATCGAGTTTCATTGGAGATCATCTTGGTGTGTCCAATAAGTAGAGTAATAATTCTACGGGGTCTATTGATAAAAAATTTTTCTTCGGCAGACCGAGAGAAAATCAAAATCATTCCAGAGGAAGGACCCGGAGTGTATGAAGCTATGAATCTCGGGCTCAGAAATTCGAATATGTCCCATGTGCTTTTTTTGAACGACGATGACAGATTACTCCCCAATTCGATAGATAGAATTTTTGCAGATGAGCTTGAGAATTGGCCAGATTTGATTGCTGGTGTAACTTATCTGGAATTTTCTTGCTGTGGCTTATGGCATCCTACTTTTCCCGAGGATTTACTTGGATCTCGCATTGAAGAAGGTGGGATGTCAACCTCTCATCAATCTCAAATTTGGAGGAGGAACCTCATGCTCGAACTAGGTGGCTTTCGACGAACCCTCAACTCGAGGTTCCCCATCCTAGGGAGTCTCAGAAAAATACATATAGCGTGTGATTTCGATTTTTTTGTCAGAGCTGTTGAGAATGGAATCAGCTATTCCTCTCACCAAATAGTTCTTTCTATAGTAGACGCCCACGGTGAATCAGGGATAGCGTGGCGTAAGACATACTGGAATTTAAACAAGGTGATTTGGTCAACTTACAAGCCTTCTTGGCTTTGGTTTGGGAAATTTGTTCGCAATATTATCTCAGCTGAGGTTTTTCACAGAAACTCTACTTGGGTACATGACCACTAGTAGTAGTAAGCCAAAAATCGTGCATCTCACACGTGAGATTGGATTGTCTGGTGGGGGAAATGCAGCCCTCTCAATGATTTCCTTGATCGATGAACTTGGTTATAGACAGAGCGTAATTCACCAATCGGGCGAAGGAATAAATACTCAATATTCCAAGAGTTTCAAAATTCCACGGGGATTTATTCAAAATTTTCTTGGATTCTTAGAGCGTGCCTTATTCATGAGATATCCGGTTAGAGATGATGGAACTTTAATAAGCAGTGGCGTTCTCTCGATGCCTCAACGTAGATTAAAAAAGACCCTATCAAAATTGATCCGAAACGAAGAGCACACATTTGTCATTTGCCATTGGATTAATCTTGGATTTATATCTCTCAGTACGCTAAATAGAATTAGCAAAATGAGGAAAGTTTCGCTTGTTATACATCTTCACGATCTTTGGTTTCTTCAAGACTTGGCCCATCAACCAAAATATGCAGGCTATGGAAAAGTACCTCAGCTCCCGAATTGGTCTTTAATGAGCCACCCTGGACTTTTTCAAAATATAATTCAAAGAAAATCGAGAGCGAGAAAAGAGAAGTTGAGGAAGAGGGCAATTTTTTCGGTCTCGAGTAAAGAATTATTACACTATTTGGAAACATCACCCGAATATTCCGATGTAAGCAAAGAATTGAACTTTATTTGCATTCCGATGAGTTTGAAATATCTTCTTGATGGTAATTTGATTAAGCAAGAAATAGCGCATAAGAATTTTCTTTTACTCATTGGAAATCACTCTTTGAGAGACCGTCGAAAAAACTTGCTCTCAGCAATCAATGGATACCTCATCTCCGAAATCAAAAATAAATACCCATTATTTGTCGTATGTGATTTTGATTCTATGACCAAAGAAGAAATTAAATTTTTCAAAGAGAAAAATGTGCTCTTTTTTGATATCCTCGACCATAGCGATGCCCTCTATGTGATGTCCCAAAGTCGAGTGACGATCGTTCCATCAACTTTTGAAACCTTTGGACTCACCATATTTGAAGCGAGTATAACGGCACCTCTTCTGGGGATAACAAGTGGTGCAGTTAGTGAATCACTACTTAGCAATCTAAAGATGGATTTTGTATCAGAGGACTGGGATCGCGCCGAGGCTTGGGATAGACTTATTGAAATGGATACATCCTCTTTAAACTTTAGCCAAAAAAACCTCAAAATTTTATTAAATCGAGAAATTGAAGTGTCTCATCAAGTTCAGGGCGCCCTAAAAGTATTAGGAGAAATGAATTGAAAAAAATAGGTGTTGTCGGATTGGGTAAGTTGGGTCTGCCGCTTGCCGCCCTTTTCGCGAATGAGGGGCATGCGGTCACCGCATATGATAAGAATGAAGACTTAATGACGGCACTGCGAATTGGCACCTACAAAACTGCTGAACCCCGCTTGTTGGAATCGCTAAAAAATGCAGCAAAGAATCTCACCCTAGTCAATAATATTGAAGAGGTTGTAACAACGTCTGATTTGATATTCATCATAGTTCCAACTCCGAGTTTGATCAGCGGCGAGTTCTCCAATGAATACCTGATCGAGGTTTTGCATGAGATTGGAAATTCAATACGTAACCGTACGAGGCCCATCGTAGTTGACATCGTGAGTACCGTAATGCCGGGATCTTGTGACGGCCTCTTAAGGGGCACTTTGGAAGAGTCTTCCAATAAAAAGATCGGTTCTCTACTGGGATTATGTTACAACCCCGAGTTTATTGCTTTAGGTTCAGTCATACACGATATGCAATATCCGGACATGTTACTTATTGGCGAGTCGGATGCTTGGGCAGGTGATGTTGTCGAAGATGCACTGAGAACTATCACAAAAAATTCACCTACTTCACGCAGGATGAGTCTTATTGAGGCAGAGTTAGTCAAAATTGCGATCAACAATTTCGTAACTATGAAAATCTCATATGCGAATGGGCTCTTTCAAGTTGCTCAGAGACTTGGAGGTATTGATATTGATATTGTGACTGATGCTATAGGACTTGATTCTCGAATAGGTAGAAAGTACCTGAAAGGTGCGGCTCCTTACGGGGGCCCTTGTTTTCCGCGAGATACAAGAGCTTTGTCTTTTTTGTATGCTCAGCTTGGATTGAGTGACGCCCTTTCTAGGGCCACTGAGGAGATCAATGATGAACATGTAGAATTCGTTTCGCAACTTGTGAGAGATAAAGCTAACGCAATCAAGAATATTGGGATTTTAGGCGTTTCTTACAAGGCAGGAACGCCAGTCATCGAAGAAAGCCCAGGAGTCGCGATAGCCCAGCATTTCATCAATCAGAAATTCAATGTTTACAGTTATGACGACGAAGGTGCTGCAGTACCTGGCCAATATTCAAATTATACGATTTGCGGAGACTTAGTTGATCTTTTTGGCATGTGTGATTTAGTGGTTATTACTCGACTTTTTGATAACCCAGATTTACTTTATACAGAACTAATAAAGTCAAATGTTCAGTACATAGACTTATGGCGACAATTCCCATTGAAACACTAGTATTATGAAGTCTGTCAGTGTTGTTATACCGAGTATCGGCAGGCTATCGATATTTAATGCGATCGATTCAGTGTTATGCCAAAGCTTAGAGCCGGAACAAATAATCGTGATCCTCTCAAGTCCCGGAATCCAGAGTACTCTCGTTAACCGATACGGTGGCAGAGCAAATTTAGAGATACATATAAATCCAGGAGGAACTGCAGCATCCAATAGAAATCTTGGGATTCTTTTGACCACCGCAGACTTTGTTGCCTTTTTAGACGATGATGATTTTTGGCACCCAAAAAAATTGGAGATCCAGATGCATTATACTTCTCATGACGTAATCTCCTGTAAGGCAAAATTTGTTGGATTCCTAAATGGTGTGCGACCGACTCGGCTCTTTGAGGTAGGAGTTTTGAGTTCTCTGTATCCCTCGCGCATTCCTATAAGAAGGAAGTTTTCGCTACCCACTCCAACGCTGGTAATCAGGTCAAGTATCGCCAGGGATGTACTTTTTGACGAGAGACTCAAAGAACGAGAAGATATTTGGTTTTTGCATAAGCTTGAAGAGGCCGGGTGTAAATTTGTTCAAATTGAGGACGTTCTGGTTACCGTGAATACCAGGAAGCCTCTGTCTGATCGGCAAGTAAGCTTATTGTCGGATATTGATTGGTTCACCCGCCTCGAACGTGTAAGGAAGGGATTAGGTGCCAACTTTTTTTGGGGCGTCGCCTTACGAAATCGGGCGTTTGCGGGAGACTTTAAAGGATTATTTAAACTAATCATTTGGTATTCCAGGAATAAGGGTTAAACTAATCATCTTTACTGTCAGGAGAGGCTTAATGAAGACAGCACTGGTTCTTGGTGCAGGTGGATTTATCGGAAACCACATGGTGAAACGGTTAAAATCTGAAGGGTACTGGGTCAGAGGTGTTGACCTAACATATCCCGAATATTCCCCGAACCTAGCTGATGAGTTCGTAATTGGAGATCTTCGAGAACATGAAGTTGTCCGCACTGCACTTCTTTTGCCTCTCCCGGGTTCGGATGTGTTTGATGAGGTTTATCAATTTGCCGCTGATATGGGTGGAGCAGGATTTGTCTTTTCTGGTGATAACGATGCTGAAATTATGCACAATTCAGCCACGATCAATTTAAATGTACTTGAATTCCTTCATCAGTTAAATGTGAAGACTGGATTAAACAGAACGAGAATTTTTTATTCGAGCTCTGCTTGCATGTATCCTGCGTACAACCAAGAAGATCCAAATAACCCAAATTGCAAGGAAGACTCCGCTTATCCGGCTGCTCCAGATAGCGAGTATGGCTGGGAGAAGCTTTTTAGCGAGAGACTTTATTTTGCTTATAATCGTAACCACGGGATACCTGTTCGAGTGGCTCGCTACCACAATATTTTTGGTCCTGAAGGAACATGGGAGGGTGGTCGCGAAAAGGCTCCTGCTGCCATCTGTAGAAAAATTGCTAAGGCAAATCCAATTGATGAAATCGAAGTTTGGGGGGACGGCGAACAGACTCGTTCTTTCTTATATATTGATGAATGTATCGAAGCTACTCGAAGACTTATGACACACCCTACATTTTTGGGACCAGTGAATATCGGATCTGAAGAAATGGTGACCATTAATGAATTAGTAGATATTACTGCGAAAGTTGCGGGGAAGAGTATTTCCAAAAAGCATATTTCAGGTCCGCTGGGAGTCCGAGGTCGGAATTCAGATAATTCGCTAATTAGAGAAATTCTAGACTGGGATTATGAGCAGAGTCTAGAAGAAGGAATTGCTCGGACATATGCCTGGATTCAAGATCAAGTAGCTAAAAAATTTGCTGAGACGGATTCAATATCAACTTCAGCCTAGCGCCTACTTCGTCAATTTCGCCGTCTCGCACAAGTGTGTAAATTTTTAAAGTGATCATTGGATCAGAGTGACCCAAGAATTTAGCCGCGGTTGTGACGTGGACGTCATTTGTTTTCAAAAAATATGCGTAAGTTTTTCTCAGTGAGTGAATTGTAACTCCATGGGGTGCGAGTGAATTTGCTAAAGCTTTTCTAGTCTTGGGAAATTGAACAAAATATCCAAAATATGGAACCTCTCGAACACCTGATTCGGTTTTTGTAGGGCCATACATGCTTTTGTTAATATGGACTTTGCCTTCGTAAATATCGTCAGAATTTAATGCAACTGCCTCACTCCATCGCAGCCCATGCAGTGCTAAGAATTTAATGTGCGAGTCAAATTTCCCAAAATTAGTAGCTGAAACCTGTTCCCAAGTAAGAAATTTTTGAGGTTTTGGGCGAGGTTTTGGTGCCTTAATTGAGGCAACCGGTGAGGTATGCACAAGGTCTCGAGAAAGAGCCTCTCTGTAAACGACTCTTATAGCCATCAATGTTTGAAAATAATTTGGAGCCGCCAGCGGTGCCAGTACATCCAGAAATTCTCCTTTTGTAATCTGGCCAATTTCCTTTTGACCAAGCAAGGGAGAAACATTTCTGTTGTAGGCACCCTTGTAATTGGACAAAGTCTTCTTGGAGACAGCCATAAAAGTCCAACAATGGGCTGCAAAATCGTCGAGTTTCACAGTTTCTCCTAATAGCAAGTTCTCTTAAACTTGTGTGCACGTATGTTATAATTAAAATACGTGCACGTCAACCAAGGAAAAGCCATTTGGAAAACTTATGGTTGGCCTATGGAAATTGAGTTTTCAGGGGACGTCGCGATAAGCACATCGGAAACCACCGCGGGGAGTCTGGTTATTGCTTCTCGACTTGCTAGAGATCAAATAGAGCTTCTAATGGTTCAATTCGTAGAATTCAACGGCAAGGCTCCCCACTACTTAGGAAAGGTGTTGGGAAGTTTGGGTGATTTCCACCCTTTGGACGCCATTGAATTGCGGTCAAATTTTTCATCTGAGTGGGGGGCGATTATGACCCAACACGTAATGGCTATTCACGACCATCAGAACCGAGACGATTCCGATGTGATTGCCTACACAGCGTGGCGCTACTCAACTCTGACAGCATGGGGTGAGGCGTCAGCCGCAAGAGAGCTTTCCCTCGTGCTTAAGATTCCAGTCAGAACAGTCCAAAATCGGATCCGGATAGCTCGGGATAGAGGAATCCTTCCATCACCAGGTACCGGTGCGCGCTTCGGTCGTTAGATTCTTCAGTTAGATAGAGTCCTACGTGAATGACACCGAAGACAAATTGAGTCTTTCTTTCCCATTGGAAAACTACAAACTGGGCAAGGTAGGCTAGTGGCAAAAAGGTAACGCATCGCATTGCTTATATTTTCACTTAGGTCGGTAATCGCCCAAACAAGTGCATCCATTCTGTCTGGTGATGGACCTCGCTCATTGGGTAGCCAATTGCACATCTGATCCTCAAGTTCCGGAAACGGCCCAAGATGGTGGACCTTTTTTGTTGCATAAAGCGCAGCTACTGGTTCAGCTCTAATATCTTTTCCTTTGCTGGCTCGGACTAGACGTGTCCTTACGCTCCGATCAAGATTTTTGACTACCGCTTCGACCATTTCGCCACCACTATTCGACTCCAAGATGATGGCATCAGCGCTCCATTTTTTCGCGAGATCGATGGCTTTTTGACCCCACATATTAGGCTGACCCCGCAAAGAACCATCTTCAAGGACGTAGAAGTGCTCATCTATCGATATTCCGACAACCACGATCCCTGTTAATGCCGAATCTGGATTACTCGTATTGGCTGGATCAACCCCCACGACCACTCGATACCACGGTCTCTGTGCTGGCTTTTCGACTAAGCGATTGGCTTCTATGTGGCCTCGGAAGAAGAGCGCATCTTCAAAATTATCGAGTAGCTCCCCATAGAGTTCCTGCCGCCCAATTTTGGTTCCATCAAAGCGTGAGCGTAAATTCTCGATCATGCTCGCAGGAAGATTTGCGTGATTATCAAAGGTTGATCCGCGTCGGATCACCCTTCCTGGATTCGAAATATTTATTAACTCGCGCATCAATGAAGTCTGTTTAGGAGTTGTGGTGATCATTAGTTGCGGATGTATGCCTAGTCGCATTGCCGGGAGGAGCAAGTCATAGCACTCAGGCCGTGAGTAGGCTCCAAGCTCATCACACCATGCTCCATGAAACTGTGGTCCGCGAAGGCGATCAGGTTCCTCGGCAGAATAAAGAAAAAGTTGTGAACCATTTTCCAGAGTGATCTTTGGAGCTGACCTCACATAGTTATATCGAACTTCATACCGATCTAGCACTGATAGAAGACCTGATTCACCCTCTACGCAGGTGTGTTTTGCATCGCTCATCGTCGGAGCGACAATTGCCCATCGAGAGTGTGGATTGCGAATTGCCTCCCAACTTAGCCATTCGGCGGCAGCTCGAGTTTTTCCTGCACCTCGCCCAGCCATGAAGATAAAAGAATCCCATGGCTGATCTTCTCTACCAGATCCTTGATCACAAAAGGCGGGTGGCACTTGTTCGGGGCGAGCCTGGAGATTAGTCCAGATCAGTCTCTTCTTGGCCATTCGTATTTCTCTGGAGAAGTTCGTACTGTCGATTGAGTTCTGAAACATCATAGGTAGTCACCTCCATCGATATTTTCGTTGGAGTATCAAGACCAAGGAGCTTGGCTCGCCTCTCCACAACCTTCAAATAGATGGCTGCCGCCTTGTCATTTCCGATGCAGGCTGAGATGAAGTAGCGCTCAGCCAAGGTATCAAGCTCTTCAAGATCCATGAGCCGCCTGGAATCTAAATCCTTCAGGATTTCATTTTCACCATCACTCATCTGCGGCCTCTTCTATTTTGAGTTCAGCAGAAGTTTTCTTTGCATACTTATGGGGGAAACGGCGCTCTAGGAACCAGGCTGCTGCTTTCCAATTTCGGCCATTGATAGCTGAACTTCTGATTTGCTGGAGAGCTTCAGCTTCGGAGAAATCCGAAGAATCTTCAACAGCCCGAACAAGATCTTTGTAGATCTGTTCAGATGCTGAATCCTTTCCTTTGCGCATCCACCGAAAGAAGGTACTTGCAGCTATCCCATTGTTGAGGGCAGCTTGGTCATAGGAGTATCCGCGAGCAATGTCTTCGCAGATACTTTCAATCAACTCATAAGAGATTTTGTCGGGTCTTGCCATGCTGAATCCTTTGTTCGAAAATGATGAGGGAAATAAAACGACATGGAGAAGTGATCTACTTTTTCATTACGTATAAGTCTGTTTCTCTAAGATCTGGCCTTATATTTCGCCGCACTTCTCTAAACAGCCCGACATTGTTGGAGTTCATCAGAGGACTGTCGGTCCCTCTCTCGCGACAAATCAATTTTAGCAGGAAATAATTTTTAATGTTTGTTGTTGGCGTGGACTCGAAAGTGAGAACGTAATTTGTAAGGTATTAAATACGTAAGCATTACGTGTAAGCATTACGTGTAAGCATTACGTGTAAGCATTACGTGTAAGCATTGATTTCGTGGAGCCATTGCATGTACGTACCCATTACGGTGCAGCTGAGTTTTGGGAGTTTTGGGAGTTTTGGGAGCAGTGAGAGTCCATTGCCCATGTTGAAATGTGCCTACTCATGGGGTATGAGTAGGCATGCATAACTCTTTCTATGGGGCCTAAAGAAGATTTTTGATTGATGACATCGGAAGGTTTGGATATGCTCCGATGGCTGGCGAATGTGCCCGCACTCGTTGATTGACTGTAAGAACGGCGG
>Ga0208618_1000726_pt1 | contig 14348 bp, 13 predicted proteins | sample CryBogCBE18Jul08_FD_184585 | JGI IMG/M metagenome (GOLD analysis project Ga0208618, IMG submission 184585) | Freshwater microbial communities from Crystal Bog, Wisconsin, USA - CBE18Jul08 (SPAdes) | ecosystem: Environmental > Aquatic > Freshwater > Lake | place: Crystal Bog, Wisconsin, USA...
TTTGCAAAGATGGGCCAAGAAGTAGATCCTAAGCCTCAAGTCAGCACTGCAGTGCTGACTTGAGGCTTAGGATCTACTTCTTGGCCCATCTTTGCAAAACCCATGAAAGTCAACCAACTCTAACCACTCCATACTGACGGTTTGATCTTATTAAAAAGTTGCAATGGCGGCTATCCAAGAAAATCATCCGTAATAAGCGGGCAATCACCGCTTAAAGAGGGTTCTTTTCCCTTACTCAGGGCAGTTTAAGTGGCCTTGTCGAGCTTGGTGGGGGCGCTAATTATTTGCTCAGTCATTCACAGGAGTGTTCGCCATGGCTGGATATGGTCTCGTTGTGCTCGTTTTTGCCGTCGCGGTTGCAACTTTGGGATATTACTGGCTTCGCAACGACTAAGACGAACAAGGCTCGTTTTTCACAAGTCTTGTCTATTACTCTTTCAAAGCCCTAACCTGGCTTATCTCTGTTGTCGGTGGCTAAGAGTAAATCTTGGCCTTTCCCCACTGATCACCAAGACTGAGGCCTTGAAACTAGAGTAGACTGATCAACCGACCGCTACACCTACAATGTCTATTGCCTGAGACTCTTTTCTTTGTTCTTGTCAGCGCCAAGTAACAGAAGTTGTGGAGGGGTAAAATATGCTGGGTCTTGGGGGGACGTCACCCGTTGCTGGCCAAGCCGATGATGTCATAAACTGTTCAATTTCAAAGGCTTATGAAGTTATCGGTAAAAACTTTTTCGAAAATTACCCAAAGTGGTGCCCTCAAATTGTCGAGTTGGAGCAAATCTCTCCTTCGCCAATTGGGCCTGGCACCAAGGGCAGACAGGTGACGCGGGATCGAGGAATAGATAGCGAGTCAATATTTGAGTTTAGCAAATTTGAGCCTGTAAATGAGTTAGAGATTAAAGGCGTATCTGAGCCTTTTCGGTCATCTTATGTTCTCGCTTCCGAAGGTCCGGACAAGACAAGGGTGTCCTTCACTTTCGAGTTACAAGAAATTGATTTGATGATGCGTCCTTTTCAGAAACTGATCAAGACAGCATTGCAAGACGGCGCAATCCAAACAATCGAGAATATAAAGAATCTCTTGGAAGCCTCGCCAGCTTGACGCTGGGACAGGTCTATCGAGATTTAGAGATGGAGTAGGGGAATGTTTATCGTTCAAAAAGACAACGGCGTCATTCCGCATGTACTGACGCAAATACTCGATTCATGCGTGAATGGCGTGACGCTGACGGATCCGGACATGGAAGATGCGCCGATCGTCTATGCAAATAAAGCTTTTGAAGACATGTGCGGCTATCCAAAAAATGAAATCGTTGGTCGTAACTGTCGTTTCCTGCAGGGTCAGGATAGAGAACAGCCCGAGATCGATAAATTGCGTGCAGCGATTAAAAAAGGCGAAGCGATAGAGGTGACGCTGAGAAACTACAGGAAAAACGGTGAGTTGTTTTATAATCGTTTAGACGTAAAACCATTGCTCGATGATCGCGGTAACATCGTTTATTATCTTGGCGTGCAATATGATGTAACAAATCAGATCCAAGCTCAGCAGGAAATCGAAAGTTTGACGCAACAGCTTAAGATCTCAGCCAAGTAAGGCGTAGAGATCCATACCTGTATGCTCAAATCTTGAGCTGGAATGCCGTCAACACATTTTTTTAAGATTTGACGGCAGCTTCCAGTTCGAAGAGAGGTATGATTTCAGGCATCCATCTCCTCCAGCTGTAATCTGCGCATTGGTGCAGGATTATTGCTCAAACTTTTGACGGGATCTTTTTCGATCAATCTTACCAAAGAGCTTGGGAGCCCCCTGGTGTCGCCGACATAGATATAGTCCAGCGTCACGCCTAGTAGTTCTTTCAGTCTTATGGCGTAGGGTATGGGTATCTTGCCTCTACCTTTCTCCCATACATGATACTGACGATGTTCAGCGCCAATGGCATGAGCGATTTCCGCTTGGGTTTTGTAGTTTCTCGCGAGTCTCAAGATCGCCAGTCTTTTTCCGATCGATTTTGCGTCTGGATAGAGTGTCATGTGCATATTCCAGCATTGATGCTCTAACGGGAGCTTTTATTGCTATCTAAGAAGAAGAAAGTTTTTTACCAAGGGCTTATTTAAAATATTTTGATAAAATTGATGTCGCTTAATTATTGTAATGCCTTGAAGGAAAGTTTTTACTCAATTGCAGCCAAGCAGAACGCAATTGGCAAAATTTCAAGTGAAAATGGCTGGAAATAATCTTACGCGTGACTGGTAGAAGTGACCTGTATTATGATCATGTATATTTTTGCATAGTGTGTTTTCCGTAAAGTCAAATTTGTTTGAGATTATCCATTTGTCTAAAAAATTCTGCAAGTTGCATTGATCAATGATCCCTAAATTTTGCCTCGTCTTTCTAGTTAATTGAATCATTACTTGCTGTCTGGCGCTGAACCGATCATATTGTGATTCTGTAATGATTATTTGGTTTTATAAATTATGATGATTAATGAACCTTGCGATAGCGCTGCTGCTCCTTGGCGTTTTGACAACAGCTACATACTCTTGCCCAAAGCCTTATATCACGAGGCGCTTCCGGCTAAGCCGCCATCCCCTCAACTTGCTATCTTTAACTATAAGCTGGCTGAAGAACTTGGTTTCAATTTCAGTCAAAGAGATGAGGCGTTAATTCTAGATGTTTTTTCAGGGCGACATCTCCCAAAAGACGCCGCGCCAATTGCCCAGGCCTATTGTGGGCATCAATTTGGACATTTTAATAAGCTTGGCGATGGGCGCGCTATCCTGATTGGCGAACATGTAACGCCGAAAAACGAAAGAGTTGATATTCAACTTAAGGGCGGTGGATTAACGGCATTTTCGCGCTCAGGCGATGGCAGTGCCGCGCTTGGACCAATGCTGCGAGAATATCTTATCAGTGAAGCTCTTCATGCTCTGTCAATTCCAACAACGCGTAGTCTCTGCGTGATTGCAACTGGCGCGCCCGTTTATAGAGAAAAAATATTAGACGGCGCGGTTCTTACGCGCATTGCCTCTAGTCATATTCGTGTTGGAACTTTTGAATATGCAGCGGCGCTGCGAGATCGAGACCTTTTACGACAATTGGCGGATTATACAATTGCGCGTCACTATCCGCAGGCGGCGCATAGCGAAAATCCTTATGCTTCTTTATTAATTCAGGCTATCGAACGACAGGCGTCTCTCATTGCGTCCTGGATGCATATTGGTTTTATTCATGGCGTTATGAATACCGACAATATGGCGATTTCTGGCGAAACGCTTGATTATGGCCCTTGCGCCTTTCTTGACAGTTATCGTCCCTCTACAGTTTTTAGCTCTATTGATCGCCATGGGCGCTATGCCTATCAGAACCAACCAGCTATAGCGCAATGGAATTTGGCAAGATTTGCAGAAACATTGTTGCCGTTAATCGATCAGGATCCAAAAAAATCAATCGAAATTGCAGAAGCCGCAATAGGCACATTTAGCGATTGTTATGATCATTTCTGGCTGAGTGGTATGCGACGTAAACTGGGCTTGATTCTCGAAGAAGAGGATGACGCGGCGCTTATCCATGAATTATTGACATGGATGGAAGGCGCGAAAGCTGATTATACGGACACATTCCGCTTTCTAAGTAATGAAGGCAATATTATCCCTCTGATCTATCAAGATGGCGCCTTCCTATCATGGCAAGAAAAATGGATGTCACGAGCATCACGAGAAAATCACTCAAAATTCGAGGCTTATTCGCTGATGCGGAGGACAAATCCGGCAATTATCCCGCGCAATCATTATGTTGAAGAGGCTTTGTCGAACGCAGTTGAGGATAAAAATTTGTCAAAATTTACAATCTTACTTGAAGCGCTTCAGGATCCGTATGACCTGGACAATAAATATTCTGCGTTTCATCATGTTACAGCGCCGTCAAATGAGACATATCGGACCTTTTGCGGGACGTGAGTCTTATTAAATTTTTAAGTTTTTTGGATCCTAAATTTACGCTTATTTATAATTCTAGCCAGTAGAGTAGGAGACAAATATTATTAAAAGAGATGAAATTTCACAAACCTGATTTGTTGAAAATGTCTAAACAACCACGTTCTTAATCGGAGGATCACATGAATAGAACAATGCTCATAAGCATAACAACTCTCTCAGTTTTTTTCGGCGCTGACGTCTTGCCAGCTCTTGCAAAAGAGCCATCCTCTGTGGTGTCTGCTCTTGATAGTGATAATGATCAAACGCTCGATTTGGCCGAAGTTAAAAAGGCCGCCAATGATCTCTTCACAACTTTGGAAAAAGATGGTGATGAGACGCTTGACGCCAAAGAGCTTAAAGGCCGAATTGATAAGAAGTCTCTGAAAGTTGCAGACCCAGATTCTGATAAAACAGTGTCGCGCGATGAGTTTCAGAATTATGTAGAGAAAATTTTTAAGGATGCTGATCCCGATAATGATGGCACGGTTGATGAAAATGAATTATCGACCAAGCAAGGAAAATCCTTACAGCGTCTAATTCAATAAAACTTAAAGCTTCAGTCTTATCTTCATAACAAAAAAGCCCGGCTTTTATTGGTCGGGCTTTTATCATTATGCAAATTGAAATTAATATTTGGCGATCACGCTTTCTTCTTTGCCAAAATTGAAATGATAATTCACGCCGGCGCGAGCGATAACGCCATCAAATTTTATCTTTGTGACCGCAATATTGCTCCAAATGGCGGTGCCTGACGAAAGACCATTGCCATAGGTTCCTCCATCGGGGGAAAGGCATGTCGCCGCACCGCAGAGTGTGGTTACAGGGCTTGATGCAAGGCTCGCATAGCCAAGATCGTAATAAAGCCCTTCCGCCTTGGCGCTCCAGTTCTCAGCAAACATCCATTCTAGGCCAGCGCCGGCTGTCCAGCCGGTTTTCATGCCGGAATAATTAAGCTGACCCGGGATGGCAGGGTTGGAATATGAATTGAGGGTGGTTGCAGCGTTAAAATAAGTATCCGTAGCTGTCGATGCCGACCAATGTGTCGCAGAAGCTGAGATGTCGCCAGTTGCAAGACCGCCCGTTCCAAATATGAGCAAGCTTGGCATGATGGGATAGCCGAGACGCCCTCGGAAAGTGCCAATCCAATTTATTGAGGAAGATATGGTTCCGCCGCCCATTGACGTTCGGGTGAAGGAAAATTGAGCCACTGTCGCATCAGATTGCCCGTAAGAGTGATCAGCCATGCCGCCTGTATAGCTGCCTATTCCATGAAACAGCGTTCCTTGAATATCGCCCTCTAATCCAAGCACAACATTGGACTCATCTTGATAATTATATCCGATCTGTCCACCACCGATAAAACCACGACGGTTCACATTAGCGACGCCTGTACTGGCGCCAGCCATTGATCCAATCACAGAAATAAGCGGATTATTGTTTGCTGTGGGATCGATTGTTTGAATGAGATTATTGACGTAATTGGCGTAAGGATCGCTCAAGCCAAATGACGTTGTATTGACAGCTGTCGTTGAGCCCCAGCCGTAGCCGGCGTTTAGGCCTGTGTAGAAGCCGCTCCATTTTTTCTGGGTAGGCGTATGATATTCTTTCTCTGCTTCTTTTTTATAAAGCGCTTCAGCTGAGGCGATCCAGCTTGAGGTATTTGGATCATTGCCATAATCCCATTTCATGCCGGCAAAAAAGGCTGTTGGCGGTCCGACCGACACCATTTTTGGATTGTTGAAATAGGCAAAGGGAATATTACTGGGTTGAAAGAAAGAACCAAAACTTTGTGTGCGGGTATTGGTAACATTTTCAATTAAGGCATAGGCTTGGACATTAGGTAGAAAATTATAGGATGTGCGCAGATTTAAGACGCCATATGAAGATAATTGTCCAAATTGATTAGCCCAATCGCCCTGCAGGTAGGGTCCTGTTGCAAAAACAAAATCGCCGCCAATTTTCCATTTTTTTGTAACGGAATAATCTATGCCCGTCTTAAAGCGATGTTTCGCATTGGAAGGCAATGTTGCGCCTGGCGTTACGAGAATGGCGCTGATGCCTGTTGCCTGAGCAACCGGATTATTTGGCGAGCCAAGAAAATTATAAGAATTAAAATAGGCATCAGTCAGCGTATAATTCATATAGGCCGCTGTGCGATCGTCATTATACCGCATGGAGAGTTCGACGCCTTGCCGGACTGTATTACCAGCATTGGTGAAATAGCCGCGCCCCTGAAACTGGCTTGGAATATTTAGAATATCGTTGAAGACATTGGTGCGAAACAATCCGGCAGTCCATTGAACAGCGCCGGGCAGAGCAGCAAGCAAGACTGGCAGTTTTTCTGCGGGCTTAAAGCCGCCACGAATGCCCGTATCGATTGTATTTGAGGTGACCTGTTTGAGTGGCGGGTCAGAGACAAGGAAAGAATCGATCAGGCATGGGTTGTTTGGATCTGCGCAGCCAAACTCAAGAGGCGTTGGAGTTCGGTTGGCTTCAGAATAGCTGGCGTAGCTTGCAATTTCCGGCGTGAGTTTATAGGTCACACCGCCCATGGGATTGACGTGATTAAAAGTTGCAGCGCCATTTAATCTTGTTGCGCGATTATCAAACATATTGATTTGAGCTTGATTGAACCGCAGTCCGCCATTGATGCTTAATTTGTCTGTCAGCTCGAGTGTATCGAGCGCATAGGCGCCAAGATAATAATTAGCGACGTTGAGACTGACGGGTGCGACGCCGTTTGCTGGCTCATTAGTGTAATAATTTAGGCCTGTAACAGTGAAGTCGCGATTGATGAGACCCCATTGTTCTGAAGCCTGAAAACCTGTGAAACCATGCTCAAGGTTCAAACCTCCGGTGAATTTATTCTGAAATCCTAAAATTCTATCGGTATTATTTATTTGTGTTGTAAAGCCAATCGTATTTGTTTTTGTCCAGGTCCTGTCAATGACGCCATAAGCAGGCGAAGTTGCGTATGGGCTCGCGTTTTGAAAGAGGTTAGGAATATTTGTAGTTGCGCCATCCTGCGTTGAACAAAATTCAGCATTTGGGTCGCATTGGAACTCTGTAGTATTGCCATCTGTTCGCGCTTGGTTAAAGCCGCGGTAATGAACGTCGGCAAGTAATTTTGTTGTTGGATTGACCTGAACCTGACCATTGAGGTCAACCATGGCAAGCTGGTTCTTATAATTCTGGGGCGTTGTATAGACTGAACTCTTGTTAGCTGCCGCCATTTCCATTGGCGCTGGGCCAGTTGCGCCAAAATAGTTGCCGCCAAGCGTTACATTGGCATGCGCCTCGCCTTGTTCAGCCTTATAGCCAACATCGCCATAGAAACGTTTGACCTGAGAACCTGAGAAGTATCGATAGCCTGAATCGCCTGCAGCTTCTCCTGCGCCATAGATGGCAAAGTCGCCGACCTGCTTGCCATATTGAACTGTGCCGAGGCGGCGATTGAATGAACCGCCGCGCGCATCGACTTCGAGGCCTTTCCAGGTAAAGCCATTTTTCATATCAAGCACGACGGCGCCGCCGATCGCGTTAAGGCCGTAAAGCGGATTGCCGGTTTCGATCGCCACGCGGTCAATCGCGATGCTTGGGATGAGATCCCAATTGACCGTATCCCCCCACATTTCATTGATACGAATGCCGTTTTGGAAAACAGCCAGTCCTTGCGGCGTGCCTGAGTAGGGCGAGGCGTTAAAGCCGCGATAATTGAGTTCGGGCAGAAATGGGTTTCCGCCAACATCATTGATCAGAACTCCAGGCGCAGCGCGTTGGAGAGCCTCGCCAACATTAAATTTTCTGACATTTGCGATTTCAGAACCTTCAACAACATGAACGGCTGCGGGAACCTGATAGGTGACAAGCGGCGAGACATAAGGAGCAGGCGTGTCATTGCCGCTTGAGCCTGGAGACGGCTGACTCTGAGACGGCTGTGAAGGGCCAGAGGCGACAGGTCTTACAGGCGCTGCGACTGGACGCGCCGGCGCGCGCGATTGCGAGCGTAAAGGCGTTGCGCCAATTTCAATTGTCGGCAGAGATTGTTGCCCATAGGCCGGCAAGGCAACGCTGACTGCAAGCAGCGAAATAGAACCAAGCTGTTTTGTGCATAATTTTCTTTTGCGCGACTGCAAGGCTTTTTCCTGTGCCTATCGTTATTTATCTCTCTAATGATGGGGAATAAAATGCGGTATCTTCGAGCGCGACGTCAATGAGCGAAAACCAATTTTATCAATATGTTGCCTGTTGGTCACAGTAGACTTTTTCCCACAAATCCATGGGAATTTTTCCTGAAATCAAGCTTGGGTTTTTGACAACAGCGCCCTTTTGACAGGGCCTTTGCGCAAATTCGTCAAAAGCATGACGGTGAGAAAAGTTTTGCAGCGCGTTACAAAATTACAACAGCCATCTCAAATCATATTTTTATATTCATAAGCTTTTTGAGAGAGCTCATTTGTCGTTCGCAACCCGAGCTTATTTTTGATGATGGAGCAAGCATTGACGACAGTTTTATAAGAAACCCCTGTCTGGGACGAGATCTCTCTTGGCTGCAGGCCATCTCCGAGAAGTTTCAAGATCTCACGCTCTCTTTCATTGAGAATGCGCCAGATGTCTGTCTTTATTGCTCCGCCTTGTATGGCGAGCGCTTCAGTCATTCTTGGAATCAAAAAGGCGCCGCCGCTCATCACCTTTCTGACGGCCTCAAGGAGTAAATAGGGATTATCGTTTTTTGTGACATATCCTTTTGCTCCTAATGCGAGGGCGCGTGAGGCAAAGATCGGATCGTCATTCATGCTAAAAATAATTATTTTAGCTGTTTTGTCTGCTTGAAGGATTTGTTGCATGAGATCATAGCCGGAATGCTTTGGCATCGCGATATCAAGGATGCAGAGATCTGGCTGAATCTTAAGAAAAGAATCAAAACCTGTTTCCGCGTCTTTAGCGTCAAAGAGCTCTATGTCGCCTTCTGCCGCAAACATCGCATTACATCCGGCAATAATGACAGGATGATCATCAACGATGAGGACTTTCATGGGTGAGGGACCTTGCGTCTGGAAACAATATCTACAATTGGTTATCTTTGTCGTCCTGGCGAGTAAAGCCGGATTTTGCGGGAAAAATTCCCAATGTTCTCCAAGCTTTCCCTTCGAACAAAACTCTCTGTGCTTGTTGGCGTATTGATTGCCTTAGCGGTTGGGCTTTGTCTGTCCTTGTTTCTTGTTAACGCCGCCTCGCGTGTGCGTTCAGAGTCTGACAGTGCTTTCAAACTAGCCCATGATTTTGTTCAAAGCGCAATAATTGGAATTCAAGATTCAAAAGACCCCGGAGAGGCTTTGCAGCGCGTTGTTGAAGAGGCCAATAGTTCCCGTCATATTAGAATATATTCTGAGAAATTTACCTCCACTGATCGAGAGTTACGAGAGGTAACCCCTCCGCCAGCATGGTTTTCCCGTCTTCTCGCCGCAACCTCTCAAAGGGATGAGATTGAGATTGCCATTTTCGGTCAGCGCTTTGACAAAATTACGATTGAAACAAGCTCCCTCGATGAAATATCTGAAATTTGGCAAGAAATTAAATGGATATCCCTTGCGAGCCTGATTATTATTTTTATCATTAGCATAATGATTGTATGGGTCGTCTCTAAAACCTTGTCGCCAATAAATGATTATGTTGCGGCTCTCAATCGTCTAGACTCTGGAGAGAGAAATATAAATATTTCGAATAATAGGACACCAGAGTTTCAAATCATTTCTGATAGAATTAATACGCTTGCCAAAACCTTGCATGCGCTTGACGATGAAAACCATATTCTTATTCAGAAAATGATAAAAGTCCAAGACGACGAGCGTAAAGATCTTGCAAGAGATTTGCATGATGAATATGGGCCAGCGCTTTTTATGGCGCGTGTTGGCATTGGTGAGGTGCGTAAGAAGGTTGATAAAATAAGTCAGTCTTCTTCTTTTCACGAGGAGTGGGCCATAGTTGATGGCACTTTGGATAAGCTGCAGCAGATTAACAGACGCATTCTTGGACGCCTGAGGCCCGCGGCCCTGGAGGAGGTTGGTCTTTCTGGCGCGGTTGAAGCTATGGTTCAGTCATGGCGCGAGGCGCATCCAAACATCGCGCTTTCCTGCGCGCTATCACAGAATCATTTTGTGCTGGACGAGCATAGAGCCTTGACAGCCTATCGGATCATACAAGAAGCCTTGACGAATATTTATCGTCATGCACATGCGACACAGGCAAGCGTTCAGATAAAAGAAGATAAAGTAGAATACAAGAGCTGCTTGAAGATTATTATCGCTGATAACGGAAAAGGAATTAATCTGGATATATCGCAGGGTGTTGGTCTGCGAGGCATGAAGGAGAGAATTTTGAGCGTCGAGGGGGAATTAAAGATTATAAATAATGGCTCAGGAACAAGAATTGAGGCAATTATCCCTCTTTCTTAGGTTTCAATTACAGCTATAACTTAATGGTATTTATATGTTCCGCTTTAGGGGATTTGTGATGAAAGCATGCAGATTTTTATTTTTATTATTTTTTTTCGCAGCATCTGTCGTTGAGCTAAAATCAGCTTTTGCAGAAACGGTAAATATTGCTGTGGCTGCTAATTTTACCGATCCAGCAAAAGAAATGGCGCAAATATTTAAAGAAAAGACAGGTCATGACGCCATATTAAGTTTTGGACCCTCAGTTCAGCTTTATACGCAGATTAAAGAAAGTGCGCCATTTCAGATTTTCCTGTCTGCGGATGGCGAACTCCCGAAAAAACTTATTGAAGAGGGGAGTGCTGTACCAGACAGTTCCTTTACCTATGCTATTGGCAGGCTTGTTTTGTGGAGTAAGAAATCAGGGTTTGTAAAAAATGAAGATGTTCTAAAAAAAGGAAACTTCACAAAATTATCGATCGCAAATCCTGCGTCAGCGCCTTATGGCGTGGCTGCTGTTGAGGTTATGAAGGCATTGAATGTTTATGATGCGCTTCAGTCAAAGATTGTTCAGGGTAATAGTATCGCCCAAGCATTTCAATTTGTAGATAGTGAAAACGCCGAACTTGGTTTTATCGCACAATCACAAATTATGACCCGCGCAGATGGTTCTGGTTGGCAGGTTCCTCAAAAACTCTACAAAGAGATGCGTCAGGATGCGGTTTTGTTGAAATCTGGGGAGAACAATGAAGCTGCAAAGGCTTTTATTACTTTCCTCAAGGGATCCGTTGCAAAGAATATAATCAAGAAATTTGGCTACGCCATCGCTGGCAAACCATAGTTATCGTGGCTGATGATGATCCAAGGCCTATCAAATGATATTTTGACGTCAATTTTTCTGAGCATGGCGCTTGCGAGCGCGACAACGCTTATTCTTCTTGTCCTTGCAACGCCCCTGGCCTGGTGGCTTGCGCATTCGCGCGCGCGCTGGAAAGAGGCGATTGCGGCCGTTATTTCTATTCCGCTTGTCTTGCCGCCAACCGTGCTAGGTTTCTACCTGCTCATCGCTTTGGGTCCGAATGGACCTGGTGGCATGCTGGCTAGTCTCTGGGGCGCGCGAACTTTAGCCTTTTCATTTCCAGGTCTTCTTATTGGGTCTGTTCTCTATTCCATGCCCTTCGTCGTTCAGCCAATTCGAAACGCCTTTGAGGCTGTTGGCGAACGACCGTTAGAAGTGGCGGCAACATTGAGAGCCTCGCCTTGGCGAGCTTTTTGGACAGTTGCCGTGCCACTTGCGAGTCCTGGTTTTTTGACAGGCGCGATTCTTGGATTTGCGCATACAGTTGGCGAGTTTGGCGTTGTTTTGATGATTGGCGGCAATATTCCCGGGCAGACAAAAGTCTTGTCTATTGCTGTGTTTGATTATGTCGAGACATCGCAATGGGGAACCGCGCATCTTCTTGCTGGCGGCATGGTCGTTTTTTCTTTCTGCGTCATTTTCTCCATGATGTTGATTGAAAAACGCTTGCGACAGGCGCGCCTATGACAAAAGATAACAAAATAGAGTTTCTGTTTAAAACGCCGCTCGATCATTTTGATCTCGATGTGGCGTTAGATATTCCCGCGCGAGGCGTAATGGCTCTATTTGGTCCTTCTGGCTGCGGAAAAACAACTATTTTGCGCTGTATATCAGGACTTCATCAAGCGCCGATTGGCCGGGTGGTCGTTGATGGAGAGATATGGCAGGCAGAGGGATATTTTCGTCCGACGCATACTCGGGCGATCGGTTATGTCTTTCAGGAGGCAAGTCTTTTTCCCCATTTAAGCGTACGCAAAAATTTACTTTATGGCCAAGACTCAAGAAGCCCTGTTTCAACGCAAGCTTTCGATCACATCGTAGATTTACTTGGGTTGGGCAGATTTCTTGATCGCTCGCCACGCAATCTATCAGGTGGAGAACGCCAAAGGGTTGCCATTGGTCGCGCGCTCTTTTCCTCTCCTAAACTCTTGCTGATGGACGAGCCGCTATCGGCGTTGGATAAGCCGGCCAAGGAAGAGATCATGCCTTTTATTGAAAGGCTGCACGAAAATCTTCAATTGCCAATTATTTATGTCAGTCATGACATAAACGAAATTGAGCACATTGCTGACTATCTCGTATTGATGAATGAAGGAAAGATTGTCGCCTCAGGAGCCCTGGCAAATATTCAAAGCGATCCAAATCTTCCCCTTGCGGCTTATCATGATAGCGCAGTCAGTCTTGAAGGAAGTCTTGTTGATTACGACGCGCATTTTGGCATTGCGAAATTTGAGGTTCATGGCGCTTTTCTTAATGTTCCGTCCTCTGCGATTGAGATTGGCGTCAAGCGACGTCTCAAAGTCTATGCGAGCAATGTTTCCTTAAGCCTGGAAAATATCAAATCTAGCACAATAGAAAACCTTATCCCTGTGTGTATTATTGGGATGAAAGAGACCAATCCATTCCAAGTCACGGTTGTTTTGGGGCTAGGAAGGCAAGGTGATGGCGCGCACATTCTTGCCCGTATTACACGACGCTCTTGGGAAACCCTTAGCCTCTCAATTAACACCTCGCTTTATGCTCAGATAAAGGCTGTCTCTCTCGTCAGAAATCAGCGGTAAGAAAGCGTCAAAATAGAAGTTCAACGTTTCTTGCAAGCCTTCTGTCAACTATAAAGTAGTTGATGGCTATTTTTTTACTAAAAAACTGCGGTGAGTAATGCGGTCAAAAATGCGAAGAATATCTTTTTTAAAAAATTATAGCCCCAGATAAAATAAAATCCGGGGCTAAGTTTCTTCTCTCGTTAATGACGCAGGACTTCTTGCGAAATCAATAGTGCGTCTTTTGGGCGCGCGTTTTGTAGTTCCCATTTTGTTTGGGACGCGGTTAAAGGCCTTGAATTGCGGCTTGAGCGAGACCAACCCCAACGCCTGCGACAAAGAAAAGCGCTGTGCCCAAAAATGTGCTGCGAATGATTTTAGCCGTCTCGTTCATGACGATCTCTCCTTGTTGATCATTGAATGCCGCGCAGATTAGCGAGGCATAGGAAAATCCTATGTGCGTCTGCGCACATGAGGCGACATCGGTTGGTTCAGCTTGCAGATAAGTGGCCATAACTAATCTCCTGAGAGTTTTTTTTGAGGATGAATTTGACCCGCGCGCCACACTAGGCCTGCGTTGTTTGTGTTTTTGAAACACTGTTTCTCTGAGTGCGGAGTGCGAAGGAGCTTTGTTCTGCAGGCGCAGGCGCGACAGCATCTTTGCCTGGCGTCGATCCATCGTAGACAACAGTCAGAATAACGCGATCATTAACGGGGGCGCGGGCAGATAAGGAACAGCCAGCAAAGGCGAGGCTGCCGATAAGAGGCGCAAAGGTTCTCAGCGGCTCAATTAAGAGCCGTTTTTTGTGTTTGGCTGACATTGGAGCACCCAAAAGTAATAGTTTAGGAAAACACTCGGGATTACAGAAGGTTATTTGATCTGACGTCCCTTGCGATGAAAAGAACATAACAAGAACATGCGGGATCTGCAAGAACCAATCTCATCAGCAAAAGAGTCGTGGTTAAGAAATTCTTACGCAAATATCTGTGCGATACTTTGCCTTGATGGTTATACGCATGCACAAACAAATAGTGTGTAGAGTGACGTCAGTCTCTTGCACGCCACTTAAGGCGGTGCGTGTTCGATAATTTCTAAAAATTTCTTTTTTCAAAAACAAGGCCGTCAGACGGAGAAGACGTCTGACGGATCAAGCATCATTGATGGGGTGATGTTATCAGAGGTCATTATGCCGAATTAATAACCCCAGTAACGATAGGCGGGATAAGCCCAGCCGCCGCCATAGCCCCAGCCGCGACGCCAACCACGATCATGATCCCAATCACCGCGGCCCCAACCGCCGCCATAACCGTGGCC
>Ga0208618_1000732_pt1 | contig 14291 bp, 13 predicted proteins | sample CryBogCBE18Jul08_FD_184585 | JGI IMG/M metagenome (GOLD analysis project Ga0208618, IMG submission 184585) | Freshwater microbial communities from Crystal Bog, Wisconsin, USA - CBE18Jul08 (SPAdes) | ecosystem: Environmental > Aquatic > Freshwater > Lake | place: Crystal Bog, Wisconsin, USA...
TTGCTCTAGCATTAAAAAAAAGCTTTCAGGTCTGGCAATCCCCGCAAGTGCGTGAATTTTTTTGTTAAGAGGGAGACGAAGATCAATTTTTTCTCCGTACCTGTTGTAAGCATAATCAGATAGAAGTCTTTGAGCCTTAAAACCTTTGGGCGCCTGTCCCTCGTTGGTACTCAGAATTAGTTCTGAATCACAGTTTGGATACTTTATTGGCCAGTGCTCTCTGAGTGGTCCTGCAGGCAGTAAAAAACCATTACCAATGCCTGAATTATCAAAAATAATAATATTCAAGTCTCTTGCTAAGGCCTGATGTTGTAAACCATCATCGCTGATGATGATATCAACATGAGGATATTTTTCAATCAAAGCTCTGGCAGTTGCTGCTTTTTGAGAGCCCACAAAAACTGGAACATGAGTCTTTGTGAAAATGAGCTTGGGCTCATCCCCGCAAATGCGAGCAGGCAGTTCCTGAGTTACCTCTGTGATACCAATCCCCTCTCGACCGTATCCCCTGGAGATTACGCCCACAGAGCGGCCACTAGAAATTAAATATTTGGTTAATTCAATCACGATGGGGGTTTTACCTGCTCCGCCAACAACGACATTTCCAACCACAATCACCGGTCTATTTATCTTTTCTCTCGTCCTCAGACCATTGGTGTAAAGGTGATGATTTAACCAAAGATAAAGTGATGTTAAAAGTGACAAAGGCCAAAGAAGGTAACTCAGTACGCCTCTTTTTTGCCAACCCTCAAGAAAAGTAATGCGAATTTGATTTTTGAAAATATCTAAATTAGCAAATGAGCTCATCTTGCTGTGGCCTTGCTCGTGGTTTGAGACTGCGAAGCGAATGTGATTTGCTGTAGATTGCTTCTTTGAGAAGCTTCCAGGGCTTGGATGACAGATTGATGTGTTGTTTGTGCATCCGCGCTGATGACCACTACTGGGTTATCCATACCTGAGCTGGCTTGCCTGAGTGCATTAGAAAGAGTATCTACATCTTTTGACTCAACTGGGGTGCTTTGGACGAAATATCTTCCATCAGCTGTGATTAAAAGATTGATTTGATTGATATGGTCTTTGTGTGCGGCTGAATTAGAGGAGGGTAAGGTCAAATCTAATTCTGTTAATTTGCTGTAGGTGGTTGATAGCATCAAAAATATCAAAACAACCAATAAAACATCAATGAAAGGAATTAAGTTGATTTCTGGCTCAGCAATATTCTTTTTGGAGAAACGCATAAATTTTTATTATTAATTGTTGAATTTTAGAGATGCAGTCAAAGCCTATCTCGCAAAGTAAATATATTTAACCTTGATCTAACTTTCATCTCATTTTGAGCAGATGTTTTAAAAGCTTCTCACTAGAGGATTCAAGGGTTAGAACAAAATAATCAATTTGTGTTCTAAAGTAACGCCAAAAAATGAGCGATGGTACGGCGATGATCAAACCAAAAGCGGTGTTGTAAAGCGCAGTGGAAATTCCATGAGCCAATTGAGCGGGGTTGCTGCTCGTGCCAGACTGAGACCCGAAAATATCAATCATACCCACCACAGTTCCAAATAAGCCGAGTAAAGGGGCTGCAGACGCAATCGTTGCCAGTGCAGCCAAATATCTATCTAATTGGTGGGCAATGATACGTCCCTCTAATTCAATTTCTTGTTTTAACTCTAGCTCTTGAGCCTTAGGGTTTGCGCTGAAGGCTCTAAGCGTTGCAGACAAGATGGATCCAAGTGGAGAACCTCTCTCTAATTCGTCTACATCTATTGAGGAGGGAAGTCCGGCGTCAACTTTATCCAAAACCTCACTTAATAGGGAACTTGGGATGACGAGCTGCGCTCTAAGTTGGTAAAGCCTCTCTATGATCAGGGCTGTAGCGATGACAGAACAAACCAAAAGAGGCCATATGGGCCAGCCAGCAGATTCAAGAATTGAAAACAAATGCGGTCTCCCCAGGCGAGTTAAATGCAAAATCGATGAGCTAATCCGCTATTATCTACCAGGGAAGTTTTTTTCAGTGCTTTGTTCAGCTTAAAAACCAGTCTTCGAATCTTATGATCTGACAGCTCGATGTTAGGCTCAAGTTTTTGGGCACCATGAACCTCCTAAAATCAAGTTTTCCAATGCATCTTTGGCGCTATAACCCCTGGTCTGTTTGATCTTCTCCAATCCCAAATTAGGACGGTAAATTGCGGTTGATAAATCACATTTTTTGTGGATAACTTTGTTGGTAACTCTGATTTGACGGCCTAGAAGCCGCATGTTTTGTTTGTTAGATTGAAAAGATTACTAATTAATCATTTAAATACTTAATGAAATCAATGACTTATGTGATGAACTCTCGCTTCCTGAGTACAGTGCTGCCCGTTACTTTAAGTGCTTTAAGAATTGTGTTTAACTCAAAATCCCAATTACTCCTTTAAAGTCAACCGAAGTCTATTTTTTAGAACTTAATATGCAATTTAACAGTCCTTTGATTTTTGACAACTCAGCTCCAGAGAGAAGAATATGGGGAGTGGGCGCGCTTTGCAAGGCTGTGTCTGACACTCTTCAATCCAGGTTTAATCCAGTTGCTGTGAAAGGCGAGATAACTGGATTTACAAGAGCAACTAGTGGACACTGCTACTTTTCAATCAAGGATGCTGAGGGGCAACTTCGGTGTGCGATGTTTAAAAGATCTGCTTCTCAGCTAGATTTTCAGCCCAGGGACGGGCAAGCAGTAGAGGTGTTTGGAAAGCTTGGGATTTATGAAGCTAGGGGAGAGCTTCAAATGGTTGTTGAGTCCATGCGTAAAGCTGGGCTTGGCACCCTTTTTGAGGAGTTTTTAAAGCTTAAAGCCAAGCTGGAGGGGGAAGGCTTATTTAATGAGGAAAGGAAAAGAGAGATTCCTCAAATGCCGCGAAAGATTGGGGTTGTAACTTCCCTTAACGCAGCAGCACTGCATGATGTGTGTATTGCGCTCAATAGAAGGGTTCCTCATATTGAAGTGTTGATCTCGCCTGCAGTGGTTCAGGGCGTGGAGGCACCGGGGTCGTTAATCTCGGCGCTAAAGAGTTTATATGTTATTGAAAATGTAGACGTCATCTTGTTGGTAAGAGGGGGCGGGTCCATAGAGGATCTTTGGGGGTTTAACAACGAACAACTCGCAAGAACCATAGTTGAGAGCCCAGTGCCCGTTATCAGCGGGGTTGGACATGAAACGGATTTCACAATCGCAGATTTTTGTGCAGATCTAAGAGCTCCTACACCAACGGCTGCAGCCGAACTTTGCGCACTTCCCAGGGATGTTTTATTGGAAAGGTTAGTGGGTTTATCTGAGTGGATGACCGCCCAAGTCCACCTCGTTATTGACCGAGAGTCTCAAAGACTAGATTACCTTCAGCAGCATTTGGGGCGACCATCTGAGTGGCTCCATGCTCAAGAGGTATTGCTTAACAGGTTCTTTAACCGCTTACGTGAAGGAGTGCGCAGACCCATTGAGCAAGCCAACAATAAAACTCAACTTCAAGCTCTGAGATTATCAAATGCAATTAAAACCACGCAGCAGTCTCGAAAAGACAGACTTCAGCGTGCCTCAATTAGGCTAGAGTTGCTTGACCCTTCATTGGTACTTAAGCGAGGCTATGCTTGGCTGAGCAACAAGCAAGGCGTTCCAGTGACGCAAGTCAAACAACTCGACGTGGGGCAGGTGGTTCAAGCAACCCTGGGCGACGGGGAGGCCGATATGAGTGTCATTTCAAAATCTGTTACATCAAAATGACTTACTTCATTTTCAAAGGTTTAAAAAAGTAAAAAAATATACTTTCACTTAAAAGTATTAGAATTTGCGCTTGAGCATAAGTCGTGATTTTGGCTTTTGTTTTAAAAACCAAATTAAAGATTTAATCCCTTTATTTCACTCATCTTTATTTTTAAAGGCTATCTGAACATGGAACATCAATTACCCCAATTGCCCTACGCTATTGACGCTTTGGCTCCTCATTACTCTAAAGAAACACTGGAGTTTCACCACGGTAAACATCACAATGCTTATGTTGTTAATCTCAATAACCTACAAAAAGGCACCGAGTTTGAAAACATGAATTTGGTGGATATCATCAAAAAATCCTCTGGCGGTATTTACAACAACTCAGCTCAAATTTGGAACCATACGTTTTTTTGGAACTGTATGAAACCAAATGGTGGCGGTGAGCCAAAGGGCGCACTTGCAACTGCAATTACAGCCAAGTGGGGTTCATATGCCGCATTCAAAGAGGCGTTTGTAAAGTCTGCAGTTGGAAACTTTGGTTCTGGTTGGACTTGGCTTGTTAAAAAAGCTGACGGCTCTGTTGATATTGTGAATATGGGCGCTGCAGGTACTCCGCTAACAACCGCTGATACCGCATTACTCACAGTCGATGTTTGGGAGCATGCTTACTATATCGACTACAGGAATTTGCGTCCTAAGTTTGTTGAGACCTTCTTGGACCAGTTGGTCAATTGGAGTTTTGCAGAAAGCAACTTTGCTTAACCCGCTGAGTTGAATTGAACGACAAATGCCGACTTTTAAGTCGGCATTTGTCATTCATGGAGTCACGTTTTTACAAATCTTCTGTGCAAGACAGCCTACTTTCGTAGATCGGCTACAAGTGTGTTTGCTGGTAAAGTCTATTGTGTTTTGAATGGAGCGCCCACCAACTTTGAGCCTGCTTTGAGCCCTCTTTTCGCGAACCAACCTTGGTTCATCTCTAGTACGAAGGGTACTGCTCTTTTTGAGCAGTGGGAATCGGTCGTTTGAGCCTTCATCTCCTCAATATTTGCGATTGTGCCATCAGCATCGACGAATGCAGTTGACAAAGGGATGAGCGTGTTTTTCATCCAAAAGCACTGGGGACCACTTTGTTCAAATACAAAGAGCATACCCTCATGTTGAGGCATCTGGGACCGAAACATCAAACCAATCTCACGTTGATTATCAGTACTAGCAACCTGAGCGTCAATTTGGTACATTCCCGCTTGAAGAGTCACTCTGGGTAAGCCTGACTGAGGCTCACCCTTGTTTGGGGCTTGTGCCCGAGCAAGAGAGGAACCAAATACTGAGGATAGCAATGCTGCCAGAAAAATATACTTTTTTAGTTTTGTGAAATCAAACATGCTTTATATGACTTTATAGGACTGAATTTAAATGTAGGAGATTGGGGAGGGGGCTAAAATGAAGATTATTATTCAATTCCAACTTACTTTGTGAATTGAGTGTTGGCCTTTCAAGAAATTCTACGGAGATGTTAAATGTTTAAACACATTAAAGTGCCCGGTTCCGGTCAAAAGATCACCGTCAATGCTGATCATTCACTCAATGTACCTAACCACCCCATTATTCCATTTATTGAAGGCGATGGAACTGGGGCGGATATCACACCAGTCATGAGGCGAGTCGTAGATGCGGCAGTTGAGAAAGCATATGCTGGAAAAAAAGCAATCCAGTGGATGGAGGTCTACGCAGGAGACAAGGCAGTAACGCTTTACGGGCAGGGGTCTTTATTACCTGAGGAGACTTTGCAAGCACTCTCAGAGTATGTGGTCTCAATTAAGGGTCCACTCACTATTCCTGCAAGTGGCGATATCCGCTCGCTCAATGTGGCCTTAAGACAAGAGCTTGATCTTTATGTCTGTTTAAGACCCGTTCGTTATTTCAAGGGCGTTCCCTCGCCAATGCGTGAGCCTGAAAAAACCAACATGGTGATCTTTCGAGAAAATTCAGAGGACTTATATGCCGGTATTGAATTTGGTGCAAAGTCGGATGAGGCTAAGAAGTTAATTCACTTTTTAACAGATGAGATGGGAATTAAAAAAATACGATTCCCACTGACCTCTGGAATTGGTATCAAGCCCGTCTCCAAAGAAGGGACCGAGCGCTTTGTCCGCAAGGCAATCCAATACACCATTGAACACAACAAGCCCAGTCTGACTTTGGTTCACAAGGGCAATATCATGAAATATACGGAAGGAGCCTTTAGGGACTGGGCTTATGATTTGGCAAAAAAAGAGTTTGGCGCGATACCCATCGACGGTGGGCCAATGTGTAAGTTCAAAAACCCGAAGACAGGTAAAGAAATTGTCGTTCAAGACACTGTGATGGACACGTTTTTACAGCAAATTATCATTCGTCCCATTGAGTTTAGTGTCATAGCCACTTTAAATCTAAACGGGGACTTTATTTCAGATGCACTTGCAGCGCAGGTTGGGGGGACCAATATCGCGCCCGGGGCAAACATGTCTGACTCGGTTGCTTGCTTTGAAGCAACGCATGGGCCCGCGCCTAAGTTTGCTGGTAAAGACTACGTTAATCCTGGCTCAGAGATCTTGAGCGCAGAGATGATGCTCAGACATATTGGTTGGTCTGAGGCCGCTGATCTGATTATCCATTCGATGGAGAAGTCTATCCTCAGCAAAAAGGTAACGCATGACTTTGCGATGAGAATTGATGGCGCAGTGCAAGTCAGTTGCTCAGGATTTGGTCAAATATTGATCGATAACATGTGATGACTAGCTAAATACACTTAGGATTTAAATCCGGATTTTTTTGCGGCTTCCCACGCAATCATCGCTTTTTTTCGATCAAGTCCCCATCTGTAGTTACTAAAATCTCCAGACTCTCTTATAACCCTGTGGCAAGGTATTAGGTACGCAATTGAGTTTTTAGCTATTGCGGATCCAGTGGCTCTTTGAGCTTTGGCAGAAGACACATCTTTTGCGATTTGGCTATATGAACAAAGCGATGAAGGGGGGATCTTAATGAGCGCCTCCCAAACTTTAATTTGAAAAGGAGTCCCTTTTAAGATAACCCGCAGGGGGGGACTTTTTTGATTGCTCGAGTTATTGTTAAACACCGTTTGAAGCAGATGATGAGACTCTTTGTGATCGTGCTTGAACAGGGCGTTGGGCCATTCCTTTTTTAGCTCATCCAGAGCCGCTGAATCTGAATCATTAAACATTAAATGACATATACCCCGATCCGTCCAAGCAATGATGGCACGACCAAACGGTGTTTCCCCCGTACCGTAACTGATCAATATCCCCTTTGCGCCTGATTTGACCTCGCCAGGTGTCAAGCCAACCGTGTTAATCATTAAATCATGCAGCCGACTGGTTGCAGATAAGCCAAGTTCTTCAGTAGTTTCTTCTATGTTTTTAAAATTTTTAATGGCTTGAAGCGCATGCTCTTTTGTTAAAAATTGCAAAAACTTCTTAGGAGAAATACCTGCCCACTCGGAGAACACCCTTTGCAGATGAAACTCACTCATGTGAACCGCTTTGGATAGCTCTTCAAGTGAGGGTTGATTTCTTGCATTGATGCTTAAAAACTCAATAGCCTGTCGCACGGTGGTGAAATGGCGATAATTTGTATCCAGAGAACCGGAGCTGCCATCTTCTTTGTAGGGTGAAGGTATTTCTTTCATTTGAATTTGAGCAATATTGTTACAAGTAATGGTACCCAAATTAACTTGTATAAGACCACCTGATTCTTGCTAATATTGAGCTTAGTGGTGCGCTCAAAGTAAATTTTTAGGACGTTAGTGAGCTAGTGAGTTCTTGTTTGAAATGTTCAAGCGCTCGTGTTCACAATATTGGCGCTCGAGCTAAAACCGTGTGCTTGGTGTTGTAAATTTTGAATGAAAGATGACAATGAGGAGGACGCCACATCTCCTTGAAGACTAGAAACAAGACTGTTATAGCTTGCGTTTAGTTTATCTATGTAGGGATTGGTGATTTGGTTGTCTTTATTAGGAGGAGGTATTAAAACGTCGTCCTTAGAGTAAGTTACAGTTTTATCCCCCGGCGTGATAGTCGTGGTGATTGGGCTTGGAGTGGGGGGGCTATCGACTTGTTTTGCAAGGTACTCAAGTTTTGAATTTAGTAGATCATATGAATTTTGATCGTAACCCCGGTGGTAGTAATTATTGAAAGGGGCGGTGATACCAGTCATACTATTTTGATTAAGCTCGTTAATCTTTGTCGAAGCGTTAGGCATCTGATTAACGCTTTTAAGAGTTTCAAACATTTGGCTCATAAAGGCATGAAACTGAGGAAGGGAATATAAGCTGCTTAAATTTAGGGAATGATTTATGCCAATATTGGTCTTTGGTAAGTGATCGTAGGTACCAATGGTATTTTTGGCAGTTGTTGGGGTTTGAGTCAGGCTAACCGACTGAGGGAGACTTGAATTTTGCGCAACTTTTAAATTGTCAGTCAAAGTTTTGCCTGACGAAAGTTGAGATTTCAAAGCCAAAAGTGTAGCTTGTGCCAACTTTGGGGTCAGATCCATATAGACTCCCGCTGCGTCGGTCGCTCCGGAGTTCGCTGTTTTTGCACCCTCACTGGGCTGCAGCGAGACTGGCGCAGGGGCACGTTTAGACCATTCAGCCACGTAGGGGTTAGGCAGCAAAGCGTTAGTAGATTGGTAGCGAATCGATTCAACTGACACGGTTGTGTGCTCTTTATGTTGTAAAACTCAATTGTTGTGTGGTTTTTAGCTCTGGCTCAAGAGTACTCAACCTGAACAAAACACATTTGGGTTTCATCATACACTTTTTGAACTAAGTCGAAGGGATATGCGTGGATAAGGGATAAGCATCAATAATACTTAGGTATTAATAAAAAAGTAATTGATATTTTGCACTTTAAAAACTGCGATCCAACACAATATGAGTAATACGTTTAGATTAATAGCCATTGAGTTTAAGTTATCGGTGGCGAGAAGCTCTGGTTTTTCTAAACCATTAAATTGATACGTTCGTTGGAATTGATTAATACGCAACAATGTTTTTTTGGCTACAGTAAGCCGTAGCAAAACCCGAATCGTTAGAATGTTCCCATGCCTAGCCAAAAATCTATTATTTTGAAACATACTTCCCCCCTTTGTGCAAGCGATCCCAAAAAGCCTGCCCCTGCGAACACGCCGTCGTTGCCAAAACAAAGACCAGAGAATGATGACGGTGGGACCTTACTTTTGGAGAGAAACCCCCTTAGAACTGAGCCACCACAGATGTATCAGGTTGTTTTGCTCAATGACGATTACACACCAATGGAGTTTGTGGTTTTGATTTTGCAGGAGTTTTTCAATAAAGACCGTGAAACTGCAACTCAGATCATGCTAAAAATCCATCTTGATGGCAAGGGCGTTTGTGGGGTTTACTCTAAAGATGTTGCAGCAACCAAGGTGGACCAGGTAACGGAAATGTCCCTTAAAAACGGTCATCCATTGCAATGTCTTAGTGAGCCTGTTGAGTGAGATAGTTGAATATTTTTTGTTTTTTTTATGAGTATTCATAGTGAAACCTGAAAATGCAAGTGATTTCGTATTAAAGTAACATCGTAATGAACGAGAAGAGGAAAAATTCATGATTGCCCAAGAATTAGAAGTGAGCTTGCATATGGCCTTTGTCGAAGCTCGCCAGCAGCGACATGAGTTCATCACGGTCGAGCATCTTTTACTTGCCCTGCTTGACAACCCCAGTGCAGCAGAGGTTTTGCGCGCATGCGCCGCCAATATAGACGATCTTAGAAAATCGCTTTCCAATTTCATCAAAGACAACACCCCGCAAGTTGCTGGGACAGATGAGGTAGATACCCAGCCAACCCTTGGATTTCAAAGAGTAATCCAGCGCGCGATCATGCATGTCCAATCCACCGGCAACGGTAAGAAGGAAGTAACGGGCGCAAATGTCTTGGTTGCAATTTTCGGAGAGAAAGATTCTCACGCAGTCTATTACCTACATCAGCAAGGCGTTACGCGTCTAGATGTGGTCAATTTCATCGCGCACGGAATTAAAAAGACTGACCCACCAGAGCCGACAAAGACCTCAGAGGCGTCCACCTCTGAGTCAGACGAGTCCGCTGAGAAAGGTGAAGCAAAAGCATCTCCACTTGAGCAGTTCACACAAAATTTGAATGTGCTCGCAAAGGACGGGAAAATCGATCCCCTCATTGGGCGAGACTATGAGGTTGAGCGCGTCATTCAGATCTTGTGCCGCAGAAGAAAAAATAACCCACTACTGGTGGGTGAAGCCGGAGTTGGTAAGACTGCAATCGCAGAAGGCTTGGCTTGGAGAATCACACAAAAAGATGTCCCCGAAATATTGTTAGAAGCCACCGTATATTCTCTTGATATGGGCGCACTTTTAGCAGGTACCAAGTACCGTGGTGACTTTGAACAGCGTTTAAAAGGCGTTCTCAAGGTTCTCAAAGACAAACCCCATGCAGTGCTCTTTATCGATGAGATTCACACTTTAATTGGTGCAGGCGCTGCCTCAGGAGGCACTTTGGATGCTTCAAATTTATTGAAGCCCGCACTAAGCTCAGGCCAATTGAAATGTATCGGTGCCACAACCTTTACCGAGTACAGAGGAATTTTCGAGAAAGATGCCGCTCTGTCTAGGCGTTTTCAAAAGGTGGATGTGGTTGAACCCTCAATTGAACAAACCGTTGATATATTAAAGGGTTTGAAATCTAGATTTGAAGAGCATCACAACGTCAAATATGCTTTGACAGCTTTACAAGCAGCTGCGGAGCTGAGCGCAAAATACATCAACGACCGGCATTTGCCTGACAAAGCGATTGATGTGATTGATGAGGCCGGTGCTGCTCAAAGAATTCTGCCCCCAAGCAAACGTAAAAAGACGATTAATAAGACAGAGATTGAGGATATCGTTGCAAAGATAGCCCGTATTCCGCCTGCAAGCGTCTCTCATGATGACAGAGGTAAGCTCCAAACTCTGGAACGTGATTTGAAGAACGTTGTGTTTGGTCAAGATAAAGCCTTAGAAGCACTGGCATCGGCTGTGAAAATGGCTCGTTCTGGTCTTGGTAAGGAGGATAAGCCCATTGGCGCTTTCCTCTTTAGTGGCCCAACAGGTGTGGGTAAAACCGAGGCCGCCAAACAACTGGCCTACATCATGGGCATTGAACTCATTAGATTCGATATGTCTGAGTACATGGAGCGTCACGCTGTGAGTCGCTTGATTGGTGCCCCTCCTGGGTATGTTGGATTTGATCAGGGAGGACTCTTGACTGAGGCTATTACCAAGAAGCCCCATGCAGTTCTGTTACTCGATGAGATTGAGAAAGCTCATCCAGATATTTACAACGTACTTTTGCAGGTGATGGATCACGGCACGCTCACCGATAACAACGGACGCAAAGCAGATTTCAGAAATGTAATATTGATCATGACCACCAATGCGGGCGCCGAGGCCTTGAATAAATCCACCATTGGATTTACCAACTCCAAGGAGGCTGGCGACGAGATGATAGACATCAAGCGGTTGTTCACGCCTGAGTTCAGAAACAGGTTGGACGCTATTGTGAGCTTTAAAGCTCTTGATGAAAAAATCATTTTGCGAGTGGTTGATAAATTCCTACTGCAACTTGAAACACAGTTGGCAGATAAGAAAGTCGATGTCACTTTCTCAGACAAAATTAGGCAGTACCTAGCCAAGAAAGGGTTTGATCCTGCAATGGGTGCTCGTCCCATGCAAAGACTTATACAAGAGACCATTCGACGTGCTTTGGCAGACGAATTACTCTTTGGTAGGCTAATGGATGGTGGAAGACTAAGTGTGGATATAGATGACAAAAACGAAGTCACACTTGATATTCAACCCTTGCCCAAGAAGGACTCCAAATCCTCTAAGGCTGAGCCCGCTGAGCCTGAAGAGGCAGAGGCAAGTTAATTTAACTTAAATTGAACTTGAAGTAACGGGCTTTGCTAAGTTAAAGCTAATGGGGGGGAATAATTCCCCCCTTTTTTTTTAAACCCCGCTGAGTCGGGGTTTTGTTTTGGTCGTTTTAAGTTGTTGTATTGTTTGAAACCTTTTTTACGATAAAAATACAACGTGGCTTAAAATGTTGCACATACATTAAAAGATAAAAAGGATTTCACCGTGGCAGGTCACAGTAAATGGGCAAATATCCAGCACCGCAAAGGTCGTCAAGATGAAAAACGCGGCAAAGTATGGACGCGTGTTATCAGAGAAATCATGGTCTCAGCGCGATCCGGTGGTGCTGATCTTAGCTCGAACCCGAGGTTGCGTTTGGCAATTGAGAAAGCCAAAGCAGTCAATTTGCCGGCCGATACGATCAAAAGAAACATCGACAAAGCAACCGGACAACTTGAGGGCGTTCAGTATGAGGAGATACGCTATGAGGGGTACGGCATAGGCGGGGTAGCCCTGATTATTGATACCATGACCGATAACAAGGTGCGTACAGTCGCAGAGGTTCGCCACGTGCTCAGCAAAGGGGGAGGCAATTTAGGGACTGAGGGGTCAGTCGCATTTCAGTTTAAACATTGCGGCCAACTCATTTTCGCGCCCGGGACTCCTGAGGATAAGTTGATGGACGTCTCACTTGAGGCAGGTGCCGAGGACATTCTCACTGAGGACGATGGCGCCACAGAGGTGATCACGTCTACACAGGACTTTGAGAGCATTAAAAACGCTTTAGAAACTGCAGGCCTAAAACCAGAGCTTGCTGAGGTGACGATGCGTGCTGAGAACACCATAGAGCTCAGCGGCGAGGATGCTCAAAAAATGCAAAAAATATTAGACGCGTTGGAGGACCTCGACGATGTTCAAGAGGTTTATCACAACGCAGCACTTATTCTTTAAAAGATTATTTAAAAAAATTACAAAATACTATTTATGAAAATTTTAGTGATCGGCTCTGGCGGACGTGAGCACGCTATTGCGTGGAAACTCTCCAAATCAAAGAGGGTACAGACCGTATACGTCGCACCCGGTAATGGTGGTACAGCCAGAGATAAGAATATTATTAACATCCCGATAACAGATGTTGTCAAGCTCAGGCAGTGGGCACAGCAAGAGCAGATTACCCTCACCGTTGTTGGTCCAGAGGCCCCTTTAGCCCTGGGCGTAGTCGATGAATTTAGGGCCCATCAGTTGAGAATTTTTGGTCCAACGAGGGAGGCCGCACAGCTAGAGAGCTCTAAAGCTTTTTCCAAAGCCTTCATGATTCGACACTCTATACCCACAGCAAAATACGAAACTTTCACAGATGTTCGTGAAGCGCATGATTACGTTAAGCGAATGGGTGCTCCTATTGTTGTTAAAGCCGATGGGCTCGCTGCTGGCAAAGGGGTCGTGGTCGCTATGACGCTTGAGGAGGCGCACTCGGCGATTGATTTCATGCTTGGCGACGCGCCCAGCGGAGTTCAGCATAACGGCCAAGCCCGCGTAGTCATTGAGGAGTTTTTACAGGGTGAGGAGGCTAGTTTTATAGTCACATGTGATGGGCTTCAAAACGTAGCTCTCGCCACATGTCAAGACCATAAGCGTTTAAAGGACAAAGACCTTGGTCCCAACACTGGGGGGATGGGCGCGTATTCTCCTGCTCCTATTGTGACTCCACAAATTCATGCGAAAACGATGCGTGAGATCATCATCCCAACGCTTAAAGGTATGGCAGCCGATGGGGTACCTTACAGCGGCTTTTTATATGCTGGCCTCATGATCACCAAGGACGGCGAGATCAAGTGTTTGGAGTTTAACTGTAGGTTAGGAGACCCAGAGACGCAACCCATCATGATGAGACTTAAAACTGATCTCGTTGATCTTTTGATGAGTGCAACTCAAAGTCAGGTGAAACATGTTGAGAAAGTAGTTGATACATCTCCTAAACAAGACCGTGAAAAACCAGGCAAGCTTTTCTTTAACAATCATGTCTGGCCCTCGCTTGAGAGCCTAGAGCTAGACTGGGACAGGCGACCAGCGCTTGGAGTCGTTATGGCGGCAGAGGGCTATCCACAAAATCCAAAAAAAGGAGCCAATATCTCGGGTCTGCCAGAGGACTCAGAGGATGTGATGGTATTTCACGCGGGCACGACACAGGAGGCGGGGGAGCTCAAAACCTCTGGTGGACGAGTGCTTTGCGTGACAGCTCTTGGGGGTACTTTGAAGCTTGCCCAACAACTCGCTTACCAAACTCTAGAAGGCATTGCATTTGAAGGAGCTCAGTACAGGACAGACATTGGGTACCGAGCACTTCAAAATGTTAAGCCGCATTGAGATAAAAAGAAGGCCCTAAGTTTCATGCATTTTTTGCGCTTTTGATCAAAATATGCTCGTAAATGAATCTCCCTGAGGACAAACTGCGTACATACTTTTTAGTTGCAAAAGATTGGATGTAGAAAAGTATTCACAAAAAACATTTACTGTGACCCCAAACTCAACCCTTAAAACCTCACAAAGTAATGCTTCAGCTCCAAATGATTTTGTAGCAGGCGTGGGGCGCGAACG
>Ga0208618_1000734_pt1 | contig 14243 bp, 10 predicted proteins | sample CryBogCBE18Jul08_FD_184585 | JGI IMG/M metagenome (GOLD analysis project Ga0208618, IMG submission 184585) | Freshwater microbial communities from Crystal Bog, Wisconsin, USA - CBE18Jul08 (SPAdes) | ecosystem: Environmental > Aquatic > Freshwater > Lake | place: Crystal Bog, Wisconsin, USA...
TGTTTTCAAGGTCACCCAGAGGCATCACCAGGACCGCATGACATTGCGTATTTATTTGATCGATTTGTGGAGCTCATGAATGCTAGCAATAAAGGAGGCAAATAATGCCTAAGCGTAGCGACATTAAGAGCATTCTGATTATTGGTGCTGGCCCGATTGTGATCGGCCAGGCTTGTGAGTTTGATTATTCTGGGGCGCAGGCTTGTAAAGCATTACGTGATGAGGGATTCAAAGTCATTTTGGTCAACAGTAATCCTGCAACCATCATGACCGATCCTGAGATGGCAGATGTAACCTACATCGAGCCGATTACCTGGGAAGTGGTGGAGCGCATCATCGCCACTGAAAAGCCTGATGCCATTCTTCCTACTATGGGTGGTCAAACGGCATTGAATTGTGCGCTGGATCTCCATCGCCACGGTGTGCTTGAAAAGTATGGCTGCGAATTAATTGGCGCTTCCCCTGAAGCAATTGATAAAGCAGAAGACCGTCAGAAATTTAAAGATGCGATGACCAAAATTGGTTTGGGCTCAGCGAAGTCAGGCATTGCTCATTCCTTAGATGAGGCGCATACCGTTCAGCAGCGTATTCAGCAAGAAACCGGTAGCTCTGGATTTCCAGTAGTAATCCGTCCTTCATTCACGATGGGTGGATCGGGCGGGGGTATTGCCTATAACCGCGAAGAGTTTGAAGAAATCTGTAAACGCGGTTTGGATCTTTCGCCAACCCATGAGCTCTTGATTGAAGAGTCACTCTTGGGCTGGAAAGAGTTCGAGATGGAAGTAGTTCGTGATCGTGCTGATAACTGCAACATCGTTTGCTCAATCGAAAACTTAGACCCTATGGGCGTTCATACTGGTGACTCGATTACGGTGGCGCCTGCTCAAACCCTGACCGATAAAGAATACCAAATCATGCGTAATGCATCGATTGCGGTATTGCGCGAGATCGGTGTAGATACTGGTGGATCAAACGTTCAGTTTTCCATTAACCCAGTAGATGGGCGCATGATCGTGATTGAGATGAACCCGCGGGTATCGCGTTCATCGGCTTTGGCTTCTAAAGCAACTGGTTTCCCAATCGCTAAGATCGCCGCCAAGTTGGCAGTGGGGTATACCTTGGATGAGCTTAAGAATGACATCACAGGTGGAGCCACACCTGCCTCCTTTGAGCCATCAATTGATTATGTCGTGACCAAGATTCCTCGCTTTGCTTTTGAGAAGTTCCCGCAAGCAGATTCACGTTTAACCACTCAGATGAAATCCGTCGGCGAAGTCATGGCGATTGGCCGCACCTTCCAGGAGTCCTTCCAAAAAGCCCTGCGCGGTCTAGAAGTTGGTGTGGATGGTTTGGATGAAGTGTCTACCGACTTAGATGACATCATTCAGGAGATTGGTGAGCCTGGCCCAGATCGTATTTGGTATCTAGCGGACGCCTTCCGTATGGGTATGGGCTTAGATGAGATCTATGCTGAAACTAAAGTCGATCCCTGGTTCCTAGAGCAAATTGAAGAACTCATGACGATCGAGACTGAGCTTAAGCAACGCAAGATCGATAGCCTATCCGCTGCGGAACTGCGTTTTGTTAAACAAAAGGGATTCTCGGATCGTAGACTCGCCAAATTACTCGGTGTTGATGCGTCATCTGTTCGCTCTGCGCGCCATCGCCTCAAAGTCATTCCGGTTTATAAGCGGGTAGATACTTGTGCAGCAGAATTCGCTACCAATACTGCATATATGTATTCCACCTATGAAGCGGAGCATGGTGAGTGTGAGTCCAATCCCACTAATCGGGACAAGATCATGGTGCTCGGTGGTGGACCCAACCGCATCGGCCAGGGTATTGAGTTTGATTACTGCTGCGTGCATGCTGCACTAGCGATGCGAGACGATGGTTATGAAACCATCATGGTGAACTGCAATCCTGAAACCGTTTCTACTGACTATGACACTTCAGATCGTCTTTACTTTGAGCCATTGACGCTTGAGGATGTTTTAGAGATTGTCGCTAAAGAAAAGCCTAAGGGTGTCATCGTTCAGTATGGTGGTCAAACCCCACTCAAGTTGGCATTAGATCTTGAGAAAAATGGCGTACCCATCATTGGTACATCACCAGACATGATTGATGCAGCGGAAGACCGTGAGCGCTTCCAGAAACTTCTACAGGATCTGGGCTTACGTCAACCACCAAATCGGACTGCACGTGCTGAAGATGAAGCACTCAAGCTCGCTGAAGAAATTGGCTACCCCTTGGTAGTGCGTCCTTCCTATGTTTTGGGCGGTCGTGCTATGGAAATTGTTCATGATGGCCGAGACCTTGAGCGCTACATGCGTGAGGCTGTCAAAGTGTCTAATGACTCTCCCGTACTATTGGATCGTTTCTTAAACGATGCAATTGAGTGTGATGTGGATTGCATTAGTGATGGTAAGCAGGTGTTCATTGGTGGAGTGATGGAGCATATTGAGCAGGCTGGTGTTCACTCTGGCGATTCTGCATGCTCATTGCCACCATATTCTCTATCAGATGAAACCGTCTCTGAGATCAAGCGTCAAACTGCGGCGATGGCCAAAGGGCTCAATGTGGTCGGTTTGATGAATGTCCAGTTCGCAATACAGAACGTGGATGGCCAGGATGTGATTTACGTACTCGAAGTTAATCCACGTGCCTCTCGTACCGTTCCCTTTGTTTCTAAGGCGACTGGTTTGCAGCTTGCGAAGATTGCAGCGCGCTGTATGGTTGGTCAAAGCTTAGAACAGCAGGGTATTTTGGCGGAAGTGAAGCCACCGTATTTCTCGGTTAAAGAAGCGGTCTTCCCATTTAATAAATTCCCTGGCATTGATCCAATCCTGGGACCCGAGATGCGCTCTACAGGCGAAGTGATGGGGGTTGGTAAAACCTTTGGTGAGGCGCTCTTTAAATCCCAACTGGGTGCTGGTACTAAATTGCCTAAGACGGGTACAGTTGCTTTGACGGTGAAGGACAGTGATAAGGCAAAAGCAGTAGAAGTGGCTAAGCTTTTGCATCAACTGGGCTTTCCAATGGTGGCTACCAAAGGTACCGCAGCAGCGATTGAGGCAGCTGGTTTGCCGGTTCGGGTTGTAAACAAAGTCAAAGATGGTCGTCCACATATTGTTGACTTGATTAAGAACGGGGAAATCTCTCTGGTATTTACTACTGTAGATGAAACCCGCGCTGCAATTGCGGATTCTCGCTCGATTCGAACGAGCGCTCAGGCTCAAGGGATTACCTACTACACCACCATCAGTGCAGCTCGTGCGGTGATGGATGGCTTACTTGCATCTCAACATGGTGGAAATGAGTCGCTTGAGGTGTATTCCCTACAGAATTTACATCTCGTACTGAATTAATCTAAAATCAGGCCTTGCGCGATTTGCGCAAGGTAATTGATTCTTATTTAGGTTGGCGGTATGAGCACTATTCCCATTACTAAGCGCGGTGCAGAACTTCTCAAAGAAGAGTTGCATCGCCTCAAACACGTTGAACGTCCTTCAGTCATCAATGCGATCTCTGAAGCGCGTGCGCAGGGCGATCTATCTGAAAACGCTGAATACGATGCTGCCAAAGAAAAACAGGGTTTCATTGAGGGCCGCATTCAGGAGTTAGAGAGCAAGTTATCTGCTGCACAAGTGATTGATCCAGCTTCTCTCGATATTTCTGGCCGGGTAGTCTTTGGTGCAACAGTCGATTTGGAAGATCTAGAAGATGGTACCAAGTTCACTTATCAAATTGTTGGCGATGATGAGGCCGATATCGCAAGCAACTTGATCTCGATTAGCTCACCCATTGCTCGTGCTTTGATTAGCAAAGAAGAGGGTGATGTGGTTAAGGTTCAGGCTCCTGGCGGTAATCGGGAAGTTGAAATCTTAGCGGTTCGTTATATTTAAGAGCTCAGTGTCGCAGTCTAGAGCGCCTACTTTCTTCAATGTTATTGCTGGCCTCTGGGTTGGTAGCATGTTGGCTGCTGGCTATCTCGTAGCACCAGCATTGTTCTCAATTCTCACTGATCATCAGGTTGCCGGCATGATTGCTGGGGACATTTTCAGAATCGAAGCCTATTTGAGTTTTGTAGTGTGCTTAGTACTCTTGGTGATGGCTAATCATTTTGTCAATCATGGGCAATTGCAATATAAGTTGATTCGCTGGCTTTTATTAGCGATGTTAATTTGTGCTTTGATTGGTAGTGTGATCTTGTTGCCTTGGATGAGCGCTTTGAGAGATCAGGCTTTATTAAACGGAATGCCCGTCATGCAGTCGCCTTCAGCCAATCTGTTTGGTCGCCTGCATGGCGTTTCTAGCGTCGTGTATTTAATTCAAAGCCTCTTGGGCATTAAGCTTGTTTGGGAATCCGCTAAAAGTTCTCATTAAGAGCTTAAGCTCAGAACTCAACCCAATAGTTTCTTTTTAGTACTACTCATTCTGGCTTTACGTTTCTTGATTGGGGCAGGTGCTGCAGTAGCCTTGCGATAACCCGGTGAGGACCAACCAATTTTGGATTCTGCTGCTTCAGAACGTAAGGCTCTCTTCTTTGGCGTTTTGCTTGCAGTCTTCACAGCGGCTGCACGTGTGAAGGGAGACTTGCTCGCGCTTGAGCGACGATCTGATCTCTCTGAAGTACTGGTGCGTTTACCGGCAGTCGATTTACGAGGTGCCTGCAAAGTCTTTTTAGTTTGTTTACTTGAGCGACCCAGATGTAAGAGGTGTTCATCGATCTCTTGTTTGGGTTTCCAGAGCACGAAGAGCTTACCGATATGTTGGACAGGAGCAGCATCCAATTGATCACAAAGTGTTTCATACATGACGATGCGTGCTTCACGATCGTCGCCTAGGACGCGGACTTTAATCAAGCCATGGCTTGCAATTGCTAGTTTGGCTTCTTTAATAACGGCAGCACTCAAACCAGTGTTGCCGATCATGACGACTGGGCTAAGACTATGGGCTTGGGCTTTAAGGGCTTTACGTTGGGCGGGGGTCAGGGTAAGGGCGGTCATGTGTTGATGATAGAGCATGCAGCTTCGAATTGAGCTTAGATGAGGCTATTTGAGAACAATTTGCGGAGATTCTTTGCCTTGTACTCTAGAAACAAGGAAAATACCTCACTGAAAGTGGACAAGCTGTGGCAAAAAATAAATTTAATAAAAGTTGGTTGCAGGATCATTTAACGGATCCGTATGTGAAGATGGCCCAAAAAGAGGGTTATCGTGCTCGTGCGGTTTACAAGCTCTCTGAGATTGACGAGCAAGATCATCTAATCAAAGCAGGCATGACCATAGTTGACCTTGGTAGCGCACCAGGCAGTTGGTCTCAGTACGCCCGCAATCGCTTGACCGAATTAGGCAAAAGCAATCCTGCAATTGAATCTGGCAAGCCCGATGGCACGATCATCGCTATCGACTTGTTGCCGATGGAAGATATCGCAGACGTTAGTTTTATTCAGGGGGACTTTCGGGAGGATGAGGGGCTAAAGGCCTTAGAGGCTTTGTTGCCTGCTTCAGATCAGGGCAAGGTCGATTTAGTGCTTTCAGATATGGCACCCAATCTTTCTGGGGTCGGAGTAGCTGACTCCGCCCGCATGGCTTTCTTGGCGGAAATTGCCCTAGAATTTGCCGTAAATCACCTTAAGCCTGATGGGGCTTTGTTAATTAAGTGCTTTCATGGCAGCGGCTATAGCCAGATTGTGGAGACCTTTAAAAAGGTCTTTAAAACGGTATCTCCCCGCAAGCCCAAGGCTTCGCGGGATCGTTCCTCTGAAACCTTTCTGTTGGGGCGGACACTGAAAGCCCCCAAATAGGGCAATAACCCCCCGATTTACATGGGTTTATTAAATAAATTGGCTCCAAGACCTTGAAAAAGCCTAGTAGTAGAATCAAATACTTAGGTATCAGCAATGCAATTACTCCCGGATTAATCCGGCAAAGGCCTCGTTTTGAATAGCAATATGTTCCAAAAAGTGGGTATCTGGCTCGTTGTGGGTCTCGTCCTATTTACGGTCTTCAAGCAATTTGATAAGCCCAAAGATCAGCCGCAAGTAACTTACTCGCAATTTATGGAAGATTCCAAAGCGGGCAAGATTAAACGCGTCGATGTACAAGGTCGCACATTACAAGTCACACCAAACGAAGGTGCCAAGTATTCCATTATTTCTCCTGGTGATATTTGGATGGTAGGTGACTTAATGAAGTATGGTGTTCAAGTAACCGGTAAGGCGGACGATGAACCCAATATGTTTGTCTCTGCTCTCTACTATCTTGGACCTACGCTACTCATTATTGGTTTCTGGTTTTTCATGATGCGTCAGATGCAGGGCGGCGGTAAGGGTGGCGCATTTTCTTTTGGAAAATCCAAGGCGCGCCTCATTGATCAAAATAGTAATACCGTAACTTTTGCTGATGTAGCAGGTTGCGATGAAGCCAAAGAAGAAGTCTTTGAGTTAGTCGACTTCTTAAAAGATCCGCAAAAGTTTCAAAAACTGGGCGGCAGAATTCCCCATGGTGTCTTGCTGGTAGGCCCTCCTGGAACCGGTAAGACCCTGCTAGCACGTGCTATTGCTGGTGAAGCTAAGGTACCGTTCTTCTCCATCTCAGGCTCTGACTTCGTTGAGATGTTTGTGGGTGTCGGTGCATCCCGCGTACGCGATATGTTTGAGAACGCTAAGAAAAATTCTCCTTGCATCATCTTCATTGACGAAATTGATGCGGTAGGTCGTCATCGTGGAGCTGGCATGGGCGGCGGTAATGATGAGCGCGAACAAACACTGAACCAAATGTTAGTGGAGATGGATGGTTTTGAAAGTAATAGTGGTGTGATCGTTGTTGCTGCTACTAACCGTTCAGATGTTCTGGATCGCGCCTTACTTCGTCCAGGTCGCTTTGACCGTCAAGTCCACGTTGGCTTGCCTGATATTCGGGGTCGTGAACAAATTCTGCAAGTACATATGCGCAAAGTGCCGATTGATCCAGATGTCAATGCTGCCGTCTTAGCGCGTGGCACACCTGGGTTCTCCGGTGCCGATTTAGCAAACTTAGTGAATGAAGCCGCTTTGTTCGCTGCACGTCGTAATAAGCGCGCAGTTGATATGAAAGACTTTGAAGACGCTAAGGACAAGATCTATATGGGTCCTGAGCGCAAGTCTGCAGTGATGCGTGAGGAAGAGCGTCGTAACACTGCGTATCACGAGTCTGGTCATGCTGTTGTGGCTAAGGTATTGCCCAAGGCAGACCCTGTTCATAAAGTGACCATCATGCCGCGTGGTATGGCATTGGGTGTGACTTGGCAGTTGCCAGAGTTTGACCGCGTCAATCTTTATAAAGATCGCATGTTAGAAGAGTTAGCCATTCTGTTCGGTGGCCGAGCTGCTGAAGAGATTTTCTTGCACTCAATGAGTACGGGTGCATCAAATGACTTTGAGCGTGCTACCAAAATGGCGCGTGATATGGTGACCCGTTTTGGTATGAGCGATAGCTTGGGTACGATGGTTTACGTTGATACCGAGTCTGAAAGTATTTTTGGGCGTACAAGTTCCAAAACGGTTTCTGAGCTCACTCAGCAAAAAGTGGATGCAGAAATTAGAGCTCTGATCGATAGTCAGTATGCTTTGGCACGTTCGATTCTGGAGCAGAATCGCGATAAGGTTGAAGCCATGGTTGCTGCTTTGCTCGAATGGGAAACCTTAGATGCCGATCAGATTACCGACATCATGGAAGGTCGTCCACCACGGACACCTAAGCCACCTCCTGCAACAACTGTCTTTGGCAATTCAGCTGGAACAACTACCCCAGTAGTAGAGAGTTCATCTTCTACGGTATTTGGTAATGGCCCAGCACCAGGAAGTGCGCCAGCAACCGCTTAATTCAGAGCAAGTAGTTCAGCCCGCAACTTGGCGTTGCGGGCGTTTTCTTTTTGAGCCCCGCAAACGCCCATTGGTAATGGGTATTCTGAATACGACACCGGATTCTTTTTCGGATGGCGGTCAGTTTCAATCAGCTAAAGCTGCATTGGCGCATGCAGAGCGGATGATCGAAAGTGGAGTTGACATCATTGACATTGGTGGCGAATCTACTAGACCCGGCGCCGAACCCGTTTCATTGCAAGAAGAGCTTGACCGCGTCATGCCGGTGATTGAGTCTCTCGTCAATTGTGGTGTGGCATTGTCGATCGATACATACAAACCTGACACTATGCAAGCCGCGCTCGATGCGGGTGTCGATTGTGTTAATGACATTTGGGGTCTACGTCAAGCTGGTGCTGCGAAAGTCGTTAGTGATCATTCAGAGTGTGGAGTGGTCTTAATGCATATGCAACGAGATCCACAAACGATGCAATTTGATCCTCACTATGATGATGTGATTGCACAAGTGAGTGCCTTCTTAGTAGAGAGGGTAAATACCTTAAACAAACTAGGTATATCAGTAGATCGAATCGCATTCGATCCCGGTTTTGGCTTTGGTAAAAGCCTGGAGCACAACCTCACGATGCTCTCGCAATTTGAACGCTTTACCCAATTAGGCTTTCCTGTTCTTGCAGGAATCTCTCGTAAATCGATGCTGGGTAAACTCACTGGGCGAGAACCGGATGATCGCTTAGCAGCCAGCATTGCAGCAGTGATCATGGCAGCAGATCGTGGCGCCCGTATTGTTAGAGTGCACGATGTAGCTGAAACAATCGATGCCCTGAAGCTCTGGGAAGCAGTCTTATAATTCATCTTATGAAAAAACAATACTTTGGTACTGATGGTATTCGCGGGGAAGTAGGTCAGTTTCCGATTCTTCCGGATTTCATGACCCGCTTAGGTTACGCTGCAGGTATTGTTTTGACGAGTCAAGCCAAAGCGGACGAGCGTTGCAAAGTGTTGATTGGTAAAGATACTCGTGTCTCAGGCTATTTATTAGAGTCTGCGCTAGAAGCAGGTTTTGTGGCTGCTGGTGTTGATGTGATCTTGTGTGGCCCAATGCCAACCCCTGGCGTTGCTTATCTCACCAAAGCATTGCGCCTATCTGCAGGAGTAGTCATCTCCGCTTCACATAATTTATATCAAGACAATGGCGTAAAGTTTTTCTCGGCGCAGGGTGATAAGTTGTCAGATGATTTTGAATTTGCAATTGAAGCTGAGCTCAATAAACCCCTAGGTTGCGTTGACTCAGAACATTTAGGCAAGGTCTCGCGTTTAGATGCTGCAACTGGACGCTATATTGAATTTTGTAAATCTACTTTCCCAGACAATCTCAACTTACGAGGTATGAAGGTAGTGGTCGATTGCGCTAATGGTGCGGCTTATCAAATTGCCCCTAATGTATTTCGGGAACTTGGGGCAGAAGTTATTGCGATAGGCGTTGAACCCAATGGCCGCAATATTAATGATCATTGCGGTGCAACTGCACCTGCAGCTTTGATTGCTAAAGTCAAAGAAGTGGGAGCGGATATTGGTATTGCTTTAGACGGCGACGCCGATCGCTTGCAAATGGTCGATAAAACGGGTCGCCTATTTAATGGTGATGAATTGCTCTACGTATTAGCAAATGACCGCTTGCAGCGCGGCATTGCTATTGATGGCGTGGTGGGCACCCTCATGACTAACCTGGCAGTGGAAAAAGCCATAAAGGCACTGGGTGTTCAGTTTGAGCGATCCGCTGTGGGCGATCGTTATGTTCTGGAGTTACTCAAGCAAAAATCATGGATTTTGGGTGGCGAGGGATCGGGTCATTTATTGTGCCTAGATCAGCATACGACCGGGGATGGCACGATTGCCGCCTTGCAGGTCTTAGCAGCGATGAGCCAGCAAAAGAAGGGCCTATCCGAACTCTTGGATACAGTCACGTTGCTCCCTCAGATTTTGATGAACGTTAAGGTGAAGCCTAATTTTTCATGGCAATCAGACGCCCAATTTACAGCAGCTGTTTCTAAAGTTGAGAAAAATTTAGAGGGCGAGGGTAGGGTCTTAGTTAGAGCTTCGGGAACAGAGCCCGTGTTACGGATTATGGTTGAGGCTCAAACTGAATCAGTGGCTAGAAGAGAGGCACAGTTTTTGGTAGATTCGCTTAATTATTGAGTAGCAAACGTATTTATTCCTCAGCTGATTTTTTGAAGAAGAAGTTTAGGATCTTGCCGGCAATATTTTTACTTGCCTCTTCCAATTTCTTGTTCTTATCCTCACCACTGAGAGATTTCTCATTTTGAGCAACTCTTTCTGCCAATAAATCTGACATATGGTGAATTAACTCAGGATTGGATGCCAATACTGGGGATATATCTTCTTTTTTGATTTCCACCAAAACAGAGTTCCGTTTGGTATAGACATCTGCAGAGCGAGGAGCGCCTGTAAGAAGGGACATTTCACCAACGCAATCGCCCGGCCATAAGGTGGCGACAATAATTGGATTTCCTTCTTTATTTAGCACACTGACCTCTAACGCCCCTTCGGAAATTAAGTACATGCTATCGGCATTTTCATTTTTCTTAATGAGATGATCGCCAGCACGGGAATAAATTGTTTTTGTATTTGTGGCAATACTAATAACTTCATTACGCGCTAAGACCTTGAGGATACCAAGATCATACATATTGAGTAGTCGGTTCGTATTACTGGAAATTTCTTGATCAATCGGCAATACAACACTTGATGAGCTTAGTTTGAAAGAGGCAGCTTTTAAAAATCTTAGCGCCGTCAAAAGCACTAGATTATCGCTATCCGTAATTGGAATTTCAGGACGGCACTCATACTCTAGTTTATAGGTGACATATCCCTCTTCTAATTTAGCCGCGCCGCAGGAGTACCAAGCATAAAAGTCTTTATTGCTCGAGGAAACTTTTTCTAAGGCTAGTTTGAAAATTTCGATTACCTTATCAGCGTTATTATCTGAATCCAGTTGGACGGATACACTGCGCCTTGCGCCGCGGTTTTTACCCTGCTTAGTCAGGTTGATGTAATTAATGGAGAGAAATTTGGTATTAGATATAACCCGTTGATGATCATCAGAGATACTTCTTAGGGTCATTCTTCTCTGCTCCATTCCCATTACCTGATAGGTCTCAACTTTGCCATCTTCACTGAGTTGAAGATAGTCGCCGATATTGACCAGACCATCAGTTTGTAACTGAATGCTACCCATTACATCAGCTAATCGATCTTTAAATAAAAGTAATAAGCCGATACCCATTCCGCTAGTTGCGGCAAGAAGGTTTGAAAAATGCTGATCGTAGAGCAGTATGAAACCAATAAGCGCAAAAAAGCCATAAATAACGACTGTTAAAGCCTGAATAATTAGTTTTGGGACTTTTGTTTGTTCAGAAATGCTATTAAAGTTAATTGCTGTTCTACGGACAATTTGATCCACAGTAGTTGCGAAGAAAATCAACTGTAAAACCGCAAATAGGTCAAATTGATCAAAGCTTAATCCGTCAGATAGATCCCCCTTTGTCCAGCCCCAAAAACTATCTGTGAGATAGTAGATAGTGGCCATTAAGCCAAAATCAATGAAAATCAGGCCAATTACCCCTGTTCTGGGGAGAGCTCGGATTTTTTGATCTGGCTTTTTTGGCATGGAATTACTGGAATTGAATTGGAAGATTTTGATATATTACCGCAATATTTAGAGTAAATTTCTTAATACCTGAGAGGGTTCTGCAGTGTTGTTGTCATTAATTTTCATTGAGTAATCATAAATTTATGATAAAACGAGTTCCATTGCATGAACAGTTATTTTCAATTGTGGCCCACTTATAAAGACTCTTATGGATTTAGCTGCAGATAAACAGAAATGCCTTGACTGTCTAAGAGACTCTTGTAAAAAATTGGGTATCGTTTTAGCTGATGACAAATTAAACCCTATAGCTGACCTCATTATTCAGTCTATGACAGGGCCTTGGAGATCTTTTCACACACCAGACCACATTTTCCAGGTTGGCATGGGTGGAGATGAAATTGAGGTGATCTCTGCTTTATTTCATGACACGGTCTATGTGCAGGTCGACCAAGGTATTAACGTCAATATGGCGAGGTATATATCGCCTTATATTCTTGAGCATAATCAGCAATTGATGATCACCAGTGATCCTGAGCTACTTTTAGATCCCATTTTTAGGCTATGTTTAACAATATTTAGTTTCGAGCAAGGTAAGCCGCTCTTTCCGATGGCTGGCCAAAATGAATTTCTAAGTGCTCTGCTTGCAGGAAAAGTACTTGAGGGAATTCTTCCTCTGAGTATCTTGGCTCAAATTATTGCCTGTATTGAGGCGACTATTCCCTTCAGGGGTCCTGATGCACAGGGTGTTGCCTGCTCTGAAAAGTTATTAACGAACTTAAAGAAAGCGAATGATGACTTTAAGTTCCAATGGTCTGACGAAGATCTTTATAAAATTGTGGAGCGCGGTGTTCGCTTAAGTAACCGTGATGTTGAGAACTTTTCAAGTCAACATGCTGCCCACTTCTTAGATAACACTTGGAATTTAATTCCAGAAACGAATCATGACCTGATGAGGGTCAATACTTATACAGTTCAGGGCTATCGAATATCCTTGCAAAAAATGGAAGGTTTCTTAAATTTTCTTAAAGCAGAAATAGTTTTTAGACAATATCGGTCAGAGCCTTCCGATGTTAATTTTGAATTAATGGTGAGTAGAGCTGCAAGAAATTTAGAAATTGCCCGTTTTTATTTAGGAATGAAGTTAACTTCGATTGCCTTATTAGAGGCAATCTCATTGAGAATAGGCCGGGATGTTCCAGTGGCAATGTTAATGGGGGAGTTGCCCATTGAAAATATCCCCTCTATTGGTTTAGAGCAGCTTTTGCCGCCGGTTCAAAATCCAATCCAACCCACCGGAGATGCCGAGGCTGAGGTTCTTTCCCTATTAGAGCTTGGTAGAACATTTGATTCTGACTACGATGTCAAAAATTCTCCCATTGCCACCTTGATGGCTAAGACTATTGGGTTTGAGGAGATGCAGAAATTATTAGTAAAAGCACGACTATTTTTTAAAGGCGAATTAACGTCAGAAGCATTTTTAGAAGCCTGTCCAAAAAATTTAGTCGATGCCATTGTTGGCTCGATTTTGGAGCTTTTTGCTATTAGGGCGAAAGCACTTCATTAATAAATTAATGTTTTATTGTTAGTTATAATAAATATAGTATTCTATTTTCGATTTGATATCCCCATAACCCAGATCATCTAAGGTGAGATATGTCAGACAATCCAATCCATAAGCTTGCAATTTCTCCTGTTCCAGTCCAGGCCAGTGAGAAGTGTGATCAGGTCATTACCCGAATTCGTAATGATGAGAGCTTAAAGCTACTGGTGGTAGTTGATGAAAATGGAAGGCCAATCGGGGTTGTTGAGCGTCTTGAGATTTTGACTGCAGCTGCCAATCCTTTGGCATATGCTGTCTTTCAGAATCGCCCCATTAGCTCTCGAATGAATACCCATTTTGTAGCCTTTGACATCACAACATCTTTCGATACCTTGGCGAATGAATTGGGTAAAGAGGGCGCAAACCTTAATCAAGGGGGCGTAGTTCTGACTGACAATGGTATCTATTATGGAGTCCTACTTAATTCTGACTTCTTAAAGTTTATGATTGAAGTGGATGCTCAAAAATCAAAAGATTTGGCTCATGAAAAAGAGAAGTCAGACCAGCTGATGCTCAATATTTTGCCAATTTCAATTGCTGATCGTTTGAAAAAAGATGAGAAAAATATATCAGATACTTATCCAAGCGTAAGTATTTTGTTTGGAGATATCGTATCTTTTACCCAAATGTCCTCCAAAAAATCTGCCGATGATTTGGTAAAACTACTTAATGATCTATTTTCTAGATTTGATAAACGTTCAACTGCGCTTGGTGTTGAGAAAATTAAAACAATTGGCGACTGCTACATGGCAGTTGGCGGTTTGCCCATAACCCGAGCAGATCATGCTCAAGCTACAACAGATTTGGCTTTGGGTATGCTTGAAGATGTTAAGCAATTTAATAAAGATCATAATGTGGACTTCCAGATGCGTATCGGCATCAATACTGGGCCAGTAGTTGCAGGTGTGATTGGGCATACAAAGTTTTGTTATGACGTTTGGGGTCATTCAGTCAATACCGCGAGCCGCATGGAATCTACCTCCCTACCTAATCGCATTCAGATTTCTCCAAGTACCGTTCAGGCTTTGCATAATGAGTTTGAGTTGGAAGAGCGCGAATTAGTCGAATGCAAGGGTCTAGGTCCAATCATGACCCATTTTGTAAAC
>Ga0208618_1000737_pt1 | contig 14215 bp, 13 predicted proteins | sample CryBogCBE18Jul08_FD_184585 | JGI IMG/M metagenome (GOLD analysis project Ga0208618, IMG submission 184585) | Freshwater microbial communities from Crystal Bog, Wisconsin, USA - CBE18Jul08 (SPAdes) | ecosystem: Environmental > Aquatic > Freshwater > Lake | place: Crystal Bog, Wisconsin, USA...
GCAGTGGCCCGCGGGCTACGACACCTTCCTTGGAGAGAGAGGGGTGAGAATTTCAGGCGGGCAACGCCAGCGAATCGCTATTGCCAGAGCTATTTTGAAAAACCCTCCCCTGCTACTCTTGGACGAAGCCACCAGTGCTTTGGATGCCAATAGCGAGAGGATGGTGCAAGCAGCGCTGGAGCGCGCCATGCAAGACCGCACCACCTTGGTCATCGCCCACCGATTAGCGACCGTCAAAAAAGCAAGTCCACTCTTGGTGCTTGAAAATGGTCAACTGGTCGAGCAAGGTGAGCATGATGCCTTGGTTGCACACAATGGTCTTTATGCCAAACTGGCCAAACTGCAGTTCCAAGAAATGCAAACTCTCGCTACCTAACTTTGCCCCTCTCAATTGGAGACCGACCATGACGCTTAACTTGCCCATTCATGTTTTATTCTTATGCACTCACAACTCGGCTCGCAGCATTTTGGCCGAGGCCATTTTGAATGAACTCGGACAGGGAAGATTCAAAGCGTATTCGGCTGGAAGCACTGTGACTCCTGGTCAACGCCCCCATCCACTTGCACTCCAAGAGTTGAGTCGCTCAGGGCTCAGTATTGATGGACTTCACAGCAAGAGTTGGGAGGTGTTTAGCAGTGACAGTGCACCACACATGGACTTGATCATCACTGTTTGCGACGATGCGGCCAACGAGGTCTGTCCTGTTTGGCCCGGACATCCTGCCACGGCTCACTGGGGATACCCTGACCCAAGCCAAGCCGGGGATGAATCGCATCAGCGTGAGGCATTCAAACGCACCTTAATGCTCATGCGCGAGAGGTTGGAGCATTTGGTGAGTTTACCCAGCGCCGGGCTTGATCGATTGGTCTTGGAGGCTCACGCCAAGGAGTTGGGCCAGGGCTAAAGAGGGTTAAAGCTAGCCCTCAAGTTGTCCATTCAATTGGCCATTTTTTGGGCATGAAGTATCGCATTCAGCATCCCAATCAGCTTCCCATTCAGCTTCCCATTCAACACTCCAAATAGCATTCCATTCAAGAACACTGACTAGGACTGTTCAATCCTTCTGAGCTGAGCGTATTTATTTTTTTGCAACCGGTGAAGCTACCGATGGATTGCTTACGCCTGGAGCACTGGATGTGCTTGTTTGAGTTGCAGCTGAGGGCGGGACAAAAGGCCCAGGATCTGCACAGGCTGGTGTGCTCATGGGCTTACCTGTTTTGTGGTGACTCGCCACCGATTGCACCACTCGGTCTTGGGCACGGCACAAGGCATAAGCATCGACTTTGGCCGTATAAGCAGTTTTTGCTGCCGCCAAATTCGCAGCCTCTTGGGCTTCAGGAGACAAGGCAGGCAACTTGGCCAAGGCAAACCCAGTCCAACACAACAAAGTAAAAAGCAAGGTGGTTAAAGTTTTCATGATTTTGCTTTCAAAAGCATTTGAATTTTGAGTGTGCGAGTCTTGGCATCTTTTGTCTTGACTTATGCATTGTGAAACCATGACCGCCAGTAGATCACGGTTGCAGCACTTTCATGCGGAACCTTGAAGTGGGGTATGGACTTTTGAGTCCTCACCCGCCTCTTTTGAACGAAACGCAGGGATGAGGCCGTCTTGGATATCTTTGAGCCACAAATCGTGGTGCTGTAAGGCCCAGTTCTCATCGACCAGACCGGTCCGCATGGCGTCGTAGGCGCCTTCCATACCAACTGTTCCCAAATAAATATGCCCTAAAAACATACTCATCATTAACACGGTGGCTGTTGCGTGAACCATTTGAGCGATTTGCATATCGTTTCTCAAATACACCCAACCAGGAATGAGCTTATCGAGGAAGAATCCAGAACCCACGACCACTAAACCCAAAAAGAACACACCACCCCAAAAGACAATCTTCTCTCCGGCATTGAATCGGTGAGAGGAGACGTGTTCACCATTGAGCATACCGCCAGCTTTGAAAATCCAGACAATGTCCTCTTTGGCCGGCCAGTTGTCTTTTAAAAATGTGACAAACACCACCACCAAGGACACCGCAAAGAGTGGTCCAGCAAAATTGTGAGCGGTCTTTAACAGATAGGTCAACCAACCAAACAGTGACTTACCAAGCCAAGGTTCCAGTAAGAATTTCCCAAACGACATCACCAAACCTGACACGGCCAAGATACAAAATGCAATCGCGTTGGCCCAGTGTGCCGAGCGTTCAAACGGTGTAAAACGCTCGATCTTGCGACCTGTGTCCTGACCCTCAAGACGAAGTGGTCCTTTGGTTTTGTAAAAAAGCGCAATAGCACCCAAAGCAATCAAGATTAACGAGCCGCCATAGGGAATTAACCAACGGTTGCGCACTTGCCGCCAAGCCTCACCAGCATTGGTGGCGCGCATGCCTGGGTACTCCACAAACCCTTGAATCAAGACACCCGCCTCAGGAGCCGTGTCTTTAGGTAAACTGCTATAAGCGTTTTGCCCACTATTGACCGCACGCCAATGGGGTGCATTGTTCCCGGGCTGAACCGCCATGCGCTGGGCATTGGTCTGGTTTGAATAGTCACTTTGATCTGAAGCATCTTCCAAGGTGACACCCGTCTTGGAAGATTGGGCTGGGTTGGAGTTCTTGGGCACATCGGCAATGTTCACAGACTCAATGCCTGGGCTCACTGGCTTGGCAACTTGCGCCTGCGAAAACTCCATGCCACCCCCAAAGAAGCCCAAAACCAAAGCCCCATTCAACAAGAGGGAGTACCGCCAAGAAAGACGGTTTTTCAAACGAGTGGTGTCACTCCCAAAGCAAGCAATGGTTGTGGTGTCCGAAGGGTTGGTTACTGAAAAAACCTGCATCATGTGGTCCCCCCAAGTACGTTCAAGGACTGCGAGCATGGTCGTTAGCGCCATACTGCCCACGCGCCCTCAAGGCACTCTCCCAACTGGTTTTGTCCCCTGCTGTCCAGCCCGGCCTCACAAAAGCTTCATGGCCTGATTGAACGCCCTGATAAGCGGGTTGATCGTTCTTGGAGCCTAAAGTTTGCGGCGTTTCTGTACACGCCACGAAAGAGGCCATCAGACAACTGGTACTGAGGAGTTTGACCAGGCCAGCGAAGCCGTACCGGGCACTCATGATGACGCACCTGTTTTTTTGCTGGACGTGCCGTAGGCGGTACCCCAACCCCAGACTTCAGCGCCTTTGTCTCTCTTGACGACTCGGGTGCGAAAGATATCGGCCACCATGTCACCGTCACCCGCAAGGAGGGCTTTGGTTGAGCACATCTCAGCACAAATGGGCAACTTGCCTTCGGCCAAGCGGTTGCGCCCGTATTTCTCAAACTCCTCATCGCTTCCATTGGCCTCAGGCCCGCCCGCACAAAATGTGCACTTGTCCATCTTGCCGCGCACACCAAAGGTGCCCTGGGCAGGAAACTGAGGCGCTCCAAAGGGACACGCATAGGAGCAGTATCCACATCCAATGCAGACATCCTTGTCGTGGAGCACAACGCCTTCATCGGTTTTATAAAAACAGTTGACAGGACATACCGCCATGCAAGGCGCGTCCGAGCAATGCATGCACGCCACCGAGATGGACTTCTCCCCGGGCACCCCATCATTCAACGTCACGACACGACGACGATTTACCCCCCAAGGGACTTCGTGTTCGTTTTTGCAAGCGGTCACGCAGCCATTGCATTCGATGCACCTTTCTGCGTCACAAATAAATTTCATTCTTGCCATGGTCTAGTCTCCTCAGGCTTTCTCAATATTGCAAAGGGTCGTCTTGGTTTCTTGCATCATGGTGACGCTGTCGTAACCATAGGTGGTCGAAGAGTTGATGGACTCACCACGCACAATGGGCGCGGCACCCGCAGGATAGTAGGCAAGCAAATCTTTGTTCATCCAGCGACCTGAGAAGTGAAACGGTAAGAACACCGTATCCTCAGAGACCCTGGGGGTGACTTGGGCTTGAACGTTCATGCGCCCACCCGTGGGGGTGCTCACCCAAACTCGCTCACCGTCGCGAATGCCTTTGGATGCAGCCGTAGCAGGATTGATCTCGATGAACATTTCTTGCTGCAACTCAGCCAGCCAGGGGTTGGAGCGCGTCTCCTCCCCTCCTCCTTCGTACTCCACCAAACGCCCGGACGTCATCACAAGAGGGAAGTGCTCATGAACTTTGTCGGCCACATTCTTTTGCTGAACGGTTTTATAAAGAGTGGGCAAACGCCAGAAACTCTTCTTGTCGTCGTGCGTGGGGTATTTGGCAATGAGGTCAGGACGGTTACCGTAAAGCGGCTCACGTTGCTGAGGGATGGGGTCGGGGAAATTCCACACCACAGCCCGTGCTTTGGCGTTGCCGAAGGGGTGACAGCCATGGTTTTGCATGAAAACCCGAATCATGCCGCCCGACACATCGGTCTTCCAATTCTTACCCTCTGCCAAGGCTTTTTCAGCATCGGTCAACTCATCCCACCAGCCCAGTTTTTTGAGCAACACGTGATCAAGTTCAGGGTACCCCGTGGTGATATCCGCGCCCAATGAATGTGAGCCATCAGCAGCCAATAAACTTTGGCCCTCTCTCTCAACACCAAAATTGGCCCTGAAGTTACCACCTCCGTCCATCACGTGCTTGGAGGTATCGTACAAATTGGGGGATCCTGGGTGCTTCAATGACGGTGTGCCCCAACATGGCCAAGGCAAACCAAAATAATCACCGGTTGTGTCGTACCCTGTCTCTGGATCTTTGCCGCCTTTGGACTTGAGGGTTTTGACATCAAACAAATGCATGTTTTTCATGTGCGCTTTGAGCCGCTCTGGACTCTGGCCAGTGAAGCCAATGGCCCAAACGCTTTTGTTGATTTCCCGCAAAATGTCTTCAATCACAGGCTCGTCCATGCCTTTGACTTGCTGGAGTTTGTAGTTCTTGACCAACTCTGCGCCGAAGCCAAGTTTTTGCGCCAATTGATACATGATCATGTGATCACTGCGACTCTCCCAAAGAGGCTCAATGACTTTTTCACGCCACTGGATCGATCGATTCGATGCCGTGCAAGTTCCACTGGTCTCAAACTGAGAGGTGGCGGGCAATAAGTAGACCGCTCGATTGGGGTTCAAGTCCCCTTCTTGTCCCGGTGCAGCGGGCATCGCCGCCATTGCCGCTGTGGCCGACGGATAAGGGTCCACCACCACCAACAAATCGAGCTTATCCATGGCGCGCTTCATCTCCAGACCGCGGGTCTGAGAGTTCGGTGCATGGCCCCAATAAAACACACCCTTCAAGTTACTCGGCTGATCAATGAGCTCATTTTTCTCAAGGACCCCGTCAATCCACCGTGAAACCGTCAAACCGGGCTTGGTCATTAAGGCTGGTGAGGCAAAGCGACCCTTGATCCACTCATAGTCCACACCCCAGGCCTTGGCGTAATGCTTCCATGACCCTTCCACCAATCCGTAGTAGCCGGGCAATGAGTCTGGGTTGGGACCCACATCGGTTGCCCCTTGAACGTTGTCGTGGCCCCTAAAGATATTGGTACCACCGCCTGCTTTGCCAATGTTACCCAGCGCGAGCTGCAAAATGCAAGACGCACGCACCACTGCATTACCGGTCGTGTGTTGGGTCTGGCCCATACACCACACCACTGTGCCAGGACGGTTTTCATGCAACCAAGTGGCAACTTTGAGCACTTGATCGGGCTTGACGGAGCAAGCCTCTTCAACCGCTTCAGGGGTCCATTTCTTAAGCACCTCTTCTCGCACCTTGTCCATACCGTAGACGCGGTCGTTGATGTATTGTTTATCTTCCCAGCCGTTTTTGAAGATGTAGTAAAGCACACCAAACAAAAATGCAATGTCTGAGCCCGATCGAATTCGCACATACTCATCGGCCTTGGCTGCGGTACGGGTAAAGCGCGGATCGACCACGATCACTTTGCAACCATTTTCCTTAGCGTGGAGCAAATGCATCATGCTCACGGGGTGGGCCTCGGCTGCATTGGAGCCAATGTAGAGTGCGACTTTGCTGTTTTGCATGTCGTTGAATGAATTCGTCATGGCCCCGTAGCCCCAGGTATTGGCCACTCCAGCCACTGTGGTTGAGTGACAAATCCGAGCTTGGTGGTCGCAGTTGTTACTCCCCCAAAAACTGACGAATTTACGCAGCAAATAGGCCTGCTCATTGCTGTGCTTGGAAGACCCGATCCAATAAACCGAGTCTGGGCCGGATTCATTTCGCAGTACTTTTAGCTTGTCACTGATCTCACCCAAAGCCTGGTCCCAAGAGATGCGTTGGTATTTACCGTCAACCAACTTCATGGGGTAACGCAAACGGTACTCGCCGTGCCCGTGCTCTCTTAGAGCAGCGCCTTTGGCGCAATGTGCCCCCAAATTGATCGGTGAATCAAAGACAGGGTCTTGCCGCACCCAGACCCCGTTTTGCACAACTGCGTCAACGGCACAACCAACTGAACAGTGAGAGCAAACAGTTCTTTTGACTTCGACTTTGGATGCAACGGCTTCCCCAGAGAACCAGCCAGCTTGAGCCTTTTTAACTAGGCTCAGTTGACTCGCCGCCAGGCCCACCCCAACCCCCAAGCCTGAGCGTCGCAAAAAGCCCCGTCGATCCACGCTGGGTAAAGCATGGGATAAGCCACGGTGGAGTCTCTCTACCCAAGGAGATGAGCTCAAAGGGTTTGAACTCTTAGAGTGAGAGGGTTTGTCAGTTTGAGTGGTTTTGCGGGTCAACAACAACATGTTCTCCTAGAACCAAGGCGGGAGAGAGGAAAAATCCTGCTTCTGTAGAGCCTTAGAGAGATGGAATCACAATCAGTGACAAAGAAAAAAAACTACAGGTCAAAAATCAAAAAATGACCCTGGCGTATTCACGCCAAGAGGAGTGTTCACCTCAAACGCGGGTGCTGTGAAAGTAGCGTTTAACGTGATCGCTCAAATGATAGCCACCACCTCTCTCAGGGGGTGGAGGGGTGTTCTCAGTTGCCATGGCAATGGCAGGCTCCGAGCTCTGGTGGCCCAAGGCAACAGCGGTGACGGCGCTGGCCCCCACCAAGCCCAACAAGACTCCGCGGCGCGAGGCCTTGGATTGAGTGGGATTCAGATCTTTTGAATTTGTTTTCATATCAACATTATGTCAAAAGTTATGATGTTCATTTTGACCCTGAGCAAAAAACAGTCAATGGGTCCAGAGACGATTAACACTAGGATCAACCCTAGTTTGCTCAGTTTCAAATTTTTCCAAAAAAATCAAATCAAACTTTTCTGTCGTTATCAGACATAAGCATTTTACGAATAAAAACCACTTGAAGCTTACACCTGGCTTAACTCAAAAGCTTGCCGCTCAATGGCCATAAAAGCTTGCGTGAACTGCGCCAAGGCGGCATAAAAGCGAGCTTTGGGGTGGGAGATGATTTTCTCCAACGCCTGATCCACCCAAGGGTGCAAATGTTTACTGAAAAACAGTTGCTGCTGGCTGAGGTTGGCCAACTCCACATCGGGGGCCGCAATCAAGTAGCGCATGACCTCAAAAAGATAAGCCAAGTGATCCTCGGTCTCGGGCATGGTGGCCTCATCCCGGGTCAAGCCCAACACCATGAGGTCTTGACGCAATTTGGCCAAAGGCTTTTCATTTAAAAAACCACTGATGTACTGGGAAGCAAAGAGATCAATTTCTGGTTTACCCACGCCGCTAAAAAGAGCGTCGAACTCTCCCCGAACAGCGGGTTCGGCCATGTCGCGACAGACTCCCACAAAATCCCTCCACGGCTCCTCAAGGTAAGCACCGGGGTTGGGGGCTTGGGTAACCGACACGCGTATATCTTCCAAAAGAGAGGGTAGAGGTGGGGAGTAAAAAAGCTGGGCCAATAAGCCATAAACCTCGGCACGTGCGATCTCTTCATCGAGCCCCGCGAAAGCACTCAAATCCTCTATGGGCGCAGGCTGCAAGGACCCCATGTTGGCCGCTGGTATATCCGCATCACCAGGTGAGCTACTTGAGGAGGAGGGCTTTAGATTGGGTTTCACGTCACTGGGTTTGGATGATTGGTAGGAATTGGACATGGTTGGGGGTCTCAATCTCAAATTTTTTGTTCGTCACCTGAAGAGTACAGATCTATCACCCGACAATCCGCACACATCTTCAAGCGCTCTTTAGCTGCCCCTTGGAACATGGCGTGTCCGCTTAACAATCCCATCATATGCTCAACCGCTTTGAGGGTACCAAAGGGCTTACTGCAACGAATACAGGCAAAAGGCTGGGTCTCATTGAGCAACTGCAACTGAGTCCTCTTGGAGCCCCAAGTCAAGCGAGGAACAGTTTGCAGGGCATCCTCAGGACAAGTCTTCACACACAAGCCACACTGCACACAATTCATCTCTAAAAAGAGAAGTTGCGGCTTGTCTGGGTTGTCTTGCAAGGCGCTGGCCGGGCAAGCGCTCACACAACTCATGCACAGTGTGCATGCATCTTGGTTGACCACCACACCGCCCAAAAATGCACCTTGCGTGGGCAAATCAAACTGCAAAGCATCGTGAGCACTCGCACCGGGCGGACCCAATCCAACCGATGCTTCTGAACTAGACGCAAATTTCATCAAAGGACTCTCTTGCATCAAATGCCCCAGCGCCAATTCCATCGTGCTACGCTTGTCATCGAGTGCGACAAAGCGAGCCGGCTCGAAAGGAGTTTCGTTGGCGGGCGAAGATTTCAATTCCTTTCGCCAAGCCCCTTTGAGTCGGTCCATCCAAGGGCTCTGCGAGCCCGACAACCCTGTTGCGAGTTCTCGACTTGATTGTGCACATTCACTGAGGGCTTTGTCTAAGCTTTGGAGATCTTTGGCTTTAATGATCTCTACACCCAAATCAGAATAACCCATGCCGGCCACCAAGGCGTTGACCTGTTGAGCTTGCTCAACGAGAGCTTGCTCGTAGCTGGGCGCCTCCTCTTGAGTGATCAGTAAGACGATCCGCTTGGCACCCAGCGCTAAAGCGCTAAGCCACAGTTGAGCCCCCACACTGGCCATGTGCCATAAAGCAATGGGGATCATATTGGATGAAAGCCCTTGGGTCTGACCTTTGGAGGCCCCTTGCCCAAGCGACTGAATGAAGCTCTCGCCTTGGCCCTCTGAATGGAATAAAAGGACTGGGGCAGAGCCGCCTGCACCCAAGTAGGTGGACAAGGCAGTCTTGATTTTTTGTCCCTGATAACTCGCCTTGGGGTACACAAAGCCCATTGCACCTGTTGGGCACACCGTCGTGCACGCGCCGCATCCCACGCACAAATGGGGATTGACCACCACTTGTTGGTGCTCAAAGTCAGACGAGATCGCCTGGGCTGAGCAGACATCAATACAAGCCTCACAGCCGATTTTTTCATTCCTAGAATGAGCGCAGAGTTTTTTACGATAGTCAAAAAATTTGGGCTTTTCAAATTCCCCCACGGTTCCCTTGATTGCGAGTAAAGCATCCAGGAGTGACATGCGAGCCGTTGAGAAGTACCCCTGCGGGTGGGTGAACAAAGGCGAATGGGGTTGGGCTTGAAGGTCCAACACCAAATCAAACTGCATCTCCAAACAGTCCTCGGTGAGACTTTTAGCTGAACGATCGAAATCAATGGCCCCCACTGAGGCACACGCTTGAACGCAGGCACGGTGTGATGCGCACTTGGCCAAATCGATCTGGTAATCAACGCCAATGGCTTGCTCTGGGCAAGCGGCAATGCAGGCGTTGCACCGGGTACATAAATCCAAATCGATGGGAAGTGTTTTTCTCCAACGAAGGACAAATTCTCCTAACCACCCCGTCAACGACTCCAATTTCCCATTGAGCACGACAGGGGTAGGCTCGGCATTCAATGTTGCGCTAGGGCTAGAAGGTACCGCACCCGGGTTTGTAAAAAAAAGTGTTGTCTTGAATTCGCTCCCCAGGGCCTTTGCTGCGGCCATGGCTTGGTCCCAGGCACCCAGAATCAATACCCGACCCGAGCTTTGATAACTCACGCGAGAGACAGGTTCAGGCTCAGGCAGTTGCCCCATGGCCAATAGTGCCGCCACCTTTGGGCTAGCGCTCTCGCCTTGCGAACTCCAACCCGCTGTTTCCCGAATATTGACAAACCGAATCGGCCTCCACCCCCCAGTTTGCCCAGAGTCTGAGGCATTGGAGCGTGACGCTGATTGCTCCATGGCAAGAGCCACTTCTGTGAAAAGTGCTCTTTCTTGGGTACAGGCCACAAGCAACTCGTCTCCCGTAGGAGTTTCTAACGCCGACTTGAAAGCACCCATATCTTGTCGACACAACGCGCGGTGAAGGCTTAAGTTTTCCCCCAAAGCCTGACCCAACTCCGTGGGGTTGAGTTTCATGGTTTGGTTGCAACTGCAAATCAAAGTGCTCAAGGATCAACCTCACAAAATAGAGAACAAATAACACACGAACCCATGATCGCAACCAAGTAACGCTTTTGGGGGCACATGATTTTCACCCACTTGGTTACTGGACTCATTTAGAAACTCCGCTCTGGGTTTTTACAGCTTTCTCTGCAGTCCCCTGATCGTCACCTTGCACTTTAGCCTCCTCTCCCTCTGGACTGGGAACGTCTTCTGAGGTCACAGGCAACTGGACTTGACTCATGACTTGAGAGTTTTCAATAACCGACCCCTCTTGCGAACTCGGATACGGCTCAAGGCCCAAGACTTCTGAGGCCTTGGGGTTTTGTTTTTCTTCTTCCCAGTTGGGCGTATCTAAAAATGCACGGCTCGCCATGTTTGCAATTTCTTCAGCAGTGATGGGGTCGGGTATTGAATAGTCATCAATATAGATGTCCATTCGGTCCATCACATTGAAATGCGGATCTTTGAATAGCGTTTTCAAGGCTGCATTTTTAACGTGTGGCAAAACCTTGGCGTTCATGAACGGTCTAAAGTCCGAGTCTGGGGTGAGCTCAGAAGGGTCAGGCAATTGGGAGGGAGGCTCTAAAGCTTTTTGATGTGGCTTTAATCCTGAGTCCACAGGGGCTGAGCTGAGAGAGAGAGACTCACGGGAAGTGAATTCGCTCTGAGGACTTCCGAGTTGAGCGCCTGATTTCAGTTCTTGATTTGAATTCCCCAAAGGAGCTTGAACTTGAACTTGAACTTGAGCTTGAACCTGAGTTTTGGTTTGTGGTTGAGCACGCTCGTTACCGTGAGCCTGCGATTTTCGCAAAGACCATCGCTTTAAAAATCCGTCTTCACTCACGTGGACCTCCCATTTTTTTCAGGGTAGAGACCCTGGCGGGTTGACCAAAACGATCCTCCAAATTCACAAAGCTTTGTGGGCGACGCCGTTTCTTGGGCTCGTCCACCCAATGCTCACGGGTGAAGTGGTCAAGATAAGCCAACACCGCCTCGGACGCTGGCACTTGCTCCACGCACTCTTGAGCATCAAGCCACCGTGCGGCTTCATGGTAACTCAAAGTAACGATTTGCGGACTGGCCCAAGCATCAAACCAGAGACTGGTGTTTTCTTGTAAGGGCAAGTTGGCACCGAGATGCTGAAGTGTGGGCTGACGCTCAAGCACATCTCGGTCAACTTGTGCCTCAAGCGTTCTCCACATGACAAACCAACACGGCGCAGGGCTCTCTAGATTCAAGGCATAGCCTTGGACCTCATCGGGGTAGAGTGTTGTGGTGAGGCTTGGATACAACCACAAGCTTTGGTCCTCATCATGCATGAGTAAGCGAGGCATCACAAACTCAGTGGCAAAGTCAACCACGGGCTCGTTCTCAAGCTCTTCAAGCCACATCACATCGTGCAATGCCCAGCGCCACGTCTGCCATCTCGCAGCCTGACCCTTGACGCGCTCGTGGCGCATGACCACTTGAGCGTGTAGGCTTGGGTGAACCTTCATGGCGCCTCAGACATGGAGAACTCAGGTCTCTTTGGAGATTTTGATGGAGGGAAACACAGAGGAAAAGTCTCGTGACTTGGCAGCGATTTTGACAGCGACTTGTCGCGCCATGGCTTGGTAAATTTGGGCCACATCACCACTCGGGTCTGCCACGACCGTTGGTTTTCCGCTGTCGGCTTGCAAGCGAATTTTAATATCCAAGGGCAAGGCCCCTAAATAATCAATCTCCAACTGCTGGGCCATTTTGCGACCACCATCGATGCCAAAGATGTGCTCTGAGTGACCACAATTGGAGCAGATGTGAACGGCCATGTTCTCCACCAATCCCAAAATAGGAACGCCCACCTTGTCAAACATTTTGATGCCTTTTTTTGCATCTAGCAAGGCAATATCTTGCGGCGTGGTGACAATCACCGCACCCGTCATGGGCACACGCTGAGAGAGGGTCAGTTGAATATCTCCCGTGCCTGGAGGCATATCTACGATCAAATAATCCAAATCACGCCACTGGGTTTGACGCAGCAACTGCTCAAGGGCTTGGGTGGCCATGGGGCCCCTCCAAATCATCGCTTCATCAGGAGAGACCAAAAAACCAATGGACATCACTTGCACACCGTAATTCTCCAGGGGCTCCATGGTTTTGCCGTCTTCACTTTGAGGGCGCGCATTCACGCCCATCATCATCGGCTGGCTCGGTCCATAAATATCCGCATCAAGGAGCCCCACCGTGGCACCCTCACTGGCCAAGGCCAAGGCCAAATTGACAGCGGTCGTGCTTTTACCCACACCTCCCTTACCTGAGGCCACCGCTACGATGTTCTTGACATGGGGGAGCAACTGCACACCGCGAGTCGCGGCATGGGCCACCACTTGGGTACTCACGTTCACCTGAACTTGAGCAACACCCTCGAGTCCTTTTAGAGCTTGTGTGATCAAGGCCTTAAATTGAGGCCACTGGCTCTTGGCCGGATAGCCCAATACCAAATCAAGACTCACTTGATCGCCTTTGATGACTACATTTTTAATCGACTTGGTGCTCACCCAGTCTTGCCCTGCATTGGGGTCCTTGAGCTTAGACAGGGTCTCTAAAACGACAGATTCGGTCACTTGCATGAAAAGCACTCCAATGTCCCTTGACGGGGACTTTATTCAAACTATAGATGGGGCATAGTCTATCCAAAAGCCATAGCCCTATGGGTTGAACGGGTGAATCTGGCCCATCAACATATGAATTAAGCCCCTTGAGTCTGGACTCCATAGAGCTCAATGGGGGATTCTTTGGCGGTGCACTTCGGCCTTAAAATGTCGATACCTCAAAGAATGTCAACCTTTGGGGAGAGGCCCCTCAAGTGGGCTTCTTTTTTCTCCAACAAGTGTGCTTTGGCCATTTGGGGGTGCAATTTTTTTTATTTTGATGGGCTAACCAGTTCTATGACCGCGCGCCAACTCTTTGTCACCACCGCCTTGCCTTACGCCAATGGAAATTTTCACATTGGCCACATCATGGAGTACATCCAAGCCGACATCTGGGTGCGTTACCAGCGCATGCAAGGCCACCAGGTGTACTTCGTGTGCGCTGACGATGCACATGGCGCCCCCATCATGATTGCGGCACAAAAGGCTGGCATCACACCGCAAGAATTCGTGGCCAACATTGCCAAAGGGCGCAAGCCCTATTTGGAGGGCTTTCACATTGCTTTTGACAACTGGCACTCAACCGACGGCCCCGAAAACCACGAATTGGCCCAACAAATCTATCTCGACTTGGAGGCCGAGGGACTCATTGAGCGTCGCAGCATTGAGCAGTATTTTGATCCCGAGAGGTTGATGTTCCTGCCCGACCGTTTCATCAAAGGTGAATGCCCCAAGTGCGGCGCGGCCGATCAGTACGGGGACTCCTGTGAAAACTGCGGAGCTGTCTATAGTCCCACAGATCTAAAAAATCCTCGCTCAACCCTCTCTGGAGCTACACCAGTCTTAAAGAGCTCAGAGCATTTTTTCTTCAAACTCTCACACCCCCGATGCGTGGAGTATCTGAAAAATTGGACCCAAGACGGCAAACTCCAAAGTGAAGTGGCCAACAAAGTGAAGGAGTGGTTCACCCCCAATGAAAATGGCCTGAGCGGTCTCAGTGACTGGGACATCAGCCGCGACGCCCCTTATTTTGGAATCGAGATCCCCAACGCACCCGGCAAGTATTTTTATGTCTGGCTCGACGCCCCAGTGGGTTATTTGGCCTCGCTTAAAAATTACTTTATGAATGGGGGACCCTTGTCCCGGGGAGAGCAAAGAAGTTTTGAGGACTTCATGGCCAGCCCCGAGGTGGAGCAATACCACTTCATTGGTA
>Ga0208618_1000747_pt1 | contig 14127 bp, 17 predicted proteins | sample CryBogCBE18Jul08_FD_184585 | JGI IMG/M metagenome (GOLD analysis project Ga0208618, IMG submission 184585) | Freshwater microbial communities from Crystal Bog, Wisconsin, USA - CBE18Jul08 (SPAdes) | ecosystem: Environmental > Aquatic > Freshwater > Lake | place: Crystal Bog, Wisconsin, USA...
GGCATCTTCACAGGGCTTATGAGCGGTAGTGCAAATGCAGCATCGGGAAGACAAAAAATCAATGCGTTCGCAAAATCTAAATATGGCACTGAAGAAAAGTTAACGCCATATGACGATGTCACTACTTACAATAATTATTACGAGTTTGGCACAAGCAAAAGCGACCCAGCCATCGAGTCGCGCCTATTCAAGCCATCTCCGTGGACTGTATCTATTGAAGGTGCGGTTAAAAAGAATAAGCAAATAGGGATAGAAGACATTTTTAAGCTGGCTCCTTTGGAAGAGCGCATCTATAGAATGCGCTGTGTAGAGGGGTGGTCTATGGTGATCCCTTGGATTGGCTTTTCTCTTGCTAAACTAATTCAATGGGCCGAGCCAACCGCCAATGCTAAATACGTAGAGTTTATATCGTTAAATGACGATTTGATGATGCCAGGCCAGCGTATTCATGTGCTTGATTGGCCTTATGTTGAGGGTTTGCGGATGGATGAGGCGATGAATCCGCTGACCATAATGGCCGTGGGTCTTTATGGGGAGGTTTTGCCAAATCAAAATGGGGCCCCGATGCGTCTTGTGGTGCCTTGGAAATATGGGTTTAAAGGCGCTAAAGCCATTGTAAAGATAAGGTTCACGGAAACGATGCCTAAAACATCATGGATGAAGGCTGGTCCAAATGAATACGGCTTTTATGCGAACGTAAATCCAACCGTTGATCATCCGCGTTGGACGCAATCTTCTGAACGTCGAATTGGCGGAGGATTATTTACTCCCCGCATTAAAACGCAGATCTTTAATGGCTATGCAGAGCAAGTTGGACAGTTGTATTCTGGCATGGATTTGATTAAAAATTTCTAAAGTAATATGTCAGTTAAAATAAATAATTCATTGATAATAAATATTAAAGTATTAATTTTTACATTATCAACCATACCGCTATTTAGACTGATTTATCTTGGTCTTAATGATGGTCTTGGCGCTAATCCAATTGAATTCTTAGAGCGCTCAACTGGCACATGGTCGCTAGTGTTTTTAATGCTCTCACTCACCATAACGCCGATTCGTCAGTGGTCGGGAATAAACAGCTTTATCCAATTTAGACGTATGCTGGGCTTATTCATGTTTTTTTATGCCGGCCTGCATATCGTTAGCTATGTATGGTTGGATCACTGGTTCGATTTAATGGAGATTACCAAAGACATTGTTAAGCATCCATATGTGCTAGTTGGATTTACCGCATTTATTTTGTCGGTTCCATTAGCGATAACATCTACCAAGGCGATGATGAAAAGATTGGGCGGGCGCTGGAAGCTTCTGCACAAATTAGTTTATTTTATTGCTGTATTGGCTATTCTGCATTTTCTATGGCTCGTTAAAAAAGATCATACTGAGCCTTTGGTATATCTCACTGTATTTTTATCGCTTATAGCGCTTCGTATGGCTTACAAATATCGGCGCCATATCGATCTAACTGTTCCACAGTAGAAGTGGTATTGCAGATCATAGGATTAAGGTAAATCGATGTGAATATATCATTTAACATAATATACATTATGCGAAGTTATTGGAATGTAAAAAAAGCCAGCGAATATCGCTGGCTAAATGTAAGCGTTCTGCTGTGCTTACTTGTTATTGAAGAAAGCAATGTTCATGCAACGGCCATTTACAAATGTAAGTTCTGTAAATTTGTATGTTTTGTTTGGTGCGTAATTAACACGGCCATTGTAATACCACATCTCAACATTCACAGGCTTTGATGATTCCTGACCTTTGCCAGCTAACATTGTGTTTGCCCCTGTTGGTTTAACGGACTGTTCCTTTTTATCTGGATTGCCAAGCTTTTCTAAAATAACGGTATTTGATTTTCCACTAAAACTTCGTAAGAAGTCATCCTCTGTGTAAGTTTTAGCTGCATAAGCGTTAATGCTTATAAGAGCTAACAATACTGTTGCGAAAAAAGATTTTCTGTTAAGTGTCATGGTGATTCCTATAGTTGTTCAGACAAATGCTAGTGCGTTATTTTATTACAGATAAGCATTAAAAATTTAATTTTAATCCGTCGTATGAAACATGCATATTCTTAGGGAGCTCTGCGCTTAGCTTTTCGTACTCCAAATCATGTGTCATATGAATAAAGTAAGTATTTCGCGCTTTAATGAGACTCGCATAATCAATGCTTTGTTCCACATTGATATGCGTGTAATGGGGTTCATGACGAAGGCAATCAAGCATTAAGACTTCCAGTCCATCCAACAAGTCTAGCGAAGCCTTTGGTATGTCAGATACATCGGTTAAATACGCCATATTGCCTATGCGGTAGCCTAATATATCGCTGTAGCCATGTCTCACAGGTATTGGTGTTACTTTAACCCCAAGAACTTCAAATGGTCCTTTAATGGGATTTAGACTAAGTACAGGCAAGTCCCAAAATTCACCTGGCTCACGTATGGCGTATCCAAATTTTGATTGGATGTGTTGCATTGCATCTGATTTACCGTATAACGGAATCTGCTTTTTCTGGATTTGGCAAAACGCTCTCAAATCATCAATTCCATGTAAATGATCGGCGTGGGTATGTGTATAAAGTACGGCGTCAACGCAATTTAAGCCAGCCCTAAGCGCTTGGGTTCGCAAGTCAGGTCCTGTATCAATGAGAATCACTGCGCCATTATCCGTGGTAATAGCTGCTGAGCAACGAAGACGTTTATTTCGGGGATTATCTGATAAGCAGGTTGTACATTGGCATCCTACTATTGGCGTTCCCGCGCTAGAACCCACGCCTAGCATGGTTAGTTGCATGGCACGGCTCGTTTGAACAAAGTAAAAAAGTTTCTTGTGCTCGCTTCTGTTAACTCTTCGAGCGAGATATTTCTTAATCTAGCCACTTCTTCTGCCACATGTTTAACAAAGGCAGGTTGGTTAGTCTTGCCCCTAAATGGAATTGGTGCAAGATACGGTGAATCCGTCTCAACAAGAATGCGATCTAAAGGTACGTGTTGTGCTACATCTTTCAATGCAGTCGCATTTTTGAAGGTCACAATGCCGGAGAATGAAATATAAAAGCCCATTTCAATCGCTCGCATTGCCACGTCTAGCGTCTCGGTAAAGCAATGCATAACTCCGCCAACTTCTCGTGCATTTTCTTCTTGCATGATTCGCAACGTATCTTCAGCTGATGAACGGGTGTGGATTACTAAAGGAAGCTTGGATTTAATTGCGGCGCGGATATGTATGCGAAAGCGCTCCCTTTGCCATTCTAAGTCACCGCTGAGTCTAAAGTAATCCAGCCCAGTTTCGCCAATTGCGATGACTTTAGGGTGCTGCGCGAGGTCAAATAAAGTTTCGATAGTAAAAGGCGGTTCGCTTTCGTAATCTGGATGAACGCCGACTGAAGCGAAGAAGTTAGGATATTTGTCAGCAAGCGCTAAGACTTGTGGAAAGTCTTTTAACGTGACCGAAATACAAAGTGCGTGCCCTACACCATTTTCTTTCATGGCGCTACGAACTGCATCAATATTGGCTGAGAGTTCCGGAAAATTTAAGTGGCAATGCGAATCAACTAACATGGGTTATTAAATCGTATGTGTTGGATGGCTGGAATTGATTGAACTACCAAGTAGCGCTTCTATTTTTTCTTTTGATTGTCTGCCGCCAGCATCTTGGTGAAATTGCACGCCTACCCCTTGTGGCTTTCCATTCTGTGCCACTGGATTAACCCATACTACTTTACCTGCCACATTCATTTTTTCTGTATCTTCAGGCAGGTTAAGCATCATGAAAATCTCATCCCCCATTTTGTAAGGACGATTTGTTGGAATAAACAATCCTCCGCCAGTCACAAAAGGCATGTAGGCTGAGTACAAGGCTGTTTTTTCTTTAATGGCGAGTGATAGCACGCCTGGCTTATTGATTGCGCTTGTATGTCCTGCAGGAGTAGTTTCTTGAGTGCTCATATCGGCTTATTTAAATATTTGTGTGTAGTGTAAAAACAGGCGCTCTAATTGCAACTCATGATTCAATGGGTGATTTGCACTTTTTTTGGCATCATCAAGCATTTTTTGAAAATCTAACAGTGCTGATAAATTGAGTTGGTGAACCAGTTTTTTAATTACGCCCTCTTGGCTTTGATGATATCTCACTTTTTGCGTGAAATGACAAAGAAGAAGGTCGTATGACCATTTTTGTAAGGCGTTTATGGCATTCTCCATACCCAATGCCAAACATGCTGTGGAGAGGTGAAATACATCTGATTTAGGGCCCGAAGATAGTAATTTACAGATTTCAATAGAGGCAAGTACACCCTCTTCGGCTTCATCTGTTGCCATTAAAGGTGAACCGCCAGCGTAGCTCAACATTACTTCCGCAGCTTGTATGCCCTCTTGCTTCATCCAAGCAAGAGCTTCTTCAGTTGATGGAACAGGCATATCTATCTTTTGGCATCGACTCATAATGGTCGGCAAGATTTTGTGCGCTTGATGGGCAACCAAAATGAAGATGACGTTTGGAGGCGGTTCCTCGAGCATTTTTAATAATGCGTTCGCGGCGGCGGCATTGAGACCCTCTGCCGGATGAATCGCTACAATACGAAGTCCATCACTTTTGTGGCTTGAAAGGCTTAAGAACTCTCCTAAGCCTCTTATTTGCTCAATCACAATTTGCGTTCTTTTTTTAGTATTTTTTGTGCTGACTTCATCATCCTTGCTCACATCTTGTTCAGGTGAAATCAGTCGAAAATCAGGATGGTTATCTTGTTCAAACCACCCGCAACTTGGGCATACGCCACAGGCTTGATGCGCTGAATTTACTTGTTCACATAACAAAGCTTGTGAAAGAGAAATAGCAAAATCTAGCTTGCCTATGCCACTTTGACCGCGTAGCAATAATGCATGAGGCAAGCGCTTTTTGTCAGATATCAAATGCTGCCAAATGGATGTTTGCCATGGATAATTTTTCTTAACTATCATAGTGTTGAAATTACACTTTTCACTTCAGCCTTAACATCATCTAAGGCTTGATTTGAATTGATGATGCAGAAACGATTGGGATTCCTATAGGCTCTATCCAGATAAGCATTCCGAATTTTTGTGAAAAACTCTTTAGATTCACGCTCAAATTTATCTGGTGTTCTAGCGCTAGCTAAACGTGCCACACTAACTTCCACTGGCACATCAAACAGTAGCGTCAAATCAGGCTGTAAACCACCTTGCACCCAGGCTTCCAAGTCAATCACTTTGTTCGCTAAAACGCCTCGACCGCCGCATTGATAAGCATAGGTGGCATCAGTAAATCTGTCTGAAAGCACCCATGCGCCTCTAGCCAACGCAGGATCAATGATTTGGGCGATATGCTCTCTACGTGCTGCAAACATAAGTAAGGTTTCAGTTTCTGGGTGCATGGGCTCATTTAGGAGCAAGGTTCTTAATTGTTCTCCTAAAGCAGTGCCGCCTGGTTCACGGGTGGAAACGACTTCAACATCTTTTTTTTCAAGTAGTTTGATAATGTCTGGAATATGGGTGCTTTTACCAGCGCCATCCATGCCTTCTAATGTGATAAATTTACCGCGCACGATTTCCACCTAACTGATACTTAATGACCGCGTTGTTGTGCTCTGCAAGACTTGCGGAGAAGTGATGCGTACCGTCGCCCTTCCCAACAAAATAAAGCGCTTTGGTTTCTGCTGGGTGCAACGCGGCGTTGATTGCGCCTAAGCCCGGCATCGCAATGGGTGTTGGCGGCAAGCCGTCGCGAGTATAAGTGTTATAAACCGTATCGCTTAATAAATCCTTTTTGTGGATATTCCCATCAAAGCGCTCGCCCATCCCATAAATCACGGTTGGGTCTGTTTGTAGCCTCATACCTATTTTTAAGCGATTAATAAACACACCAGCTATTTGTGGTCGTTCAACAGCTCTTCCAGTTTCTTTTTCTACGATAGAAGCCATAATAAGTGCTTCGTAAGGCGTACGATAAGGCAAACCATCTGCTTTAGTTGCCCATGCTGTATTTACTTTGCTTTGCATGGTTGAGTAAGCACGCTTAAGAATATCCCTGTCGCTTGTGTTGGGGCTAAAGAAATAAGTATCTGGAAAGAATAGTCCTTCAGGCATGTTTTCAGTTGCGCCAATTTCATTCAATATTTGTTGGTCTGTTTCGCTCATGGTCATATGTTTCACTTTTTCTGAGGCGTTCAACTCTTCGCGCATTTGCGCAAAAGTCCAACCTTCAATAAAAGTGATGCTTGCTTGGGTGCTTGAACCTGATGTGATCATATCTAGCAGTTCTAATGGCGTAATGCCGCTTTGAACTTCGTATATACCTGCTTTTACATCTGAAGCCACCCCAAGCCCTCTAGCAATCACTTCGAAGCTTATAGCGTCTTGAATGATGTTTTGCTGAGCAAGTTGATGCGTAACAGCTCTAAAGCGGCTTCCAGCTTCGATATCAAAGCTTTCTTTTTCCGTTTTGAGCTGTATGCCCGAGTTGGCAAAATAAATCAGCCATGCCAGCGCTAAAATAACGCAGAGCAAACTCAATCTGATGGCTTTTATGATGAATCGCATCTTAATTAAGCAGCATTTCACGTAATTGAGAGTCTAGGCCTTGTTTTGCCCACTGCTTACCGTTAAAGCTCACTACTTGCCATGCACCAAACAAACTGTTGCAAATGATGATTTCATCAGCCTGCATAAGTTTATCAAGTTTCAGTGCTTCTATTTTTACATCGAGATTAAAGCGCTTTGCACTTTGAATAATTCGATCTCTTGCGATGCCAGCTACACCGCATTGATCCAGTGATGGCGTAATGAGCTTTTTGCCAAATCTTGCGAAAATATTGCTCATTGTGCATTCAATAACATTGTCATCACAGTCCATCATCAAGCCATCGGCAATTTTGGTGTCGCTCCATTCCATGCGAGCTAAAACGTTTTCCAAGCGATTAAGATGTTTTACCCCTGCCAGTTTTGTTTGAATGCCAAGTTTTAGCTCGCAAAGATGAAGATTTACGCCTTGCGTTTGATTGCTTAAAGGGTAAGTTGGCGGTGCTAATTTAAGAACAACTCTATTAGCTTGGATTCCAGCAGGTACGGCATAACCACGACTGCTTTCGCCACGCGTCACAATGATTTTAGCGACAGCATCTGTAGTTTGATTAAATAAAGTTTCAATGTCTGATAATAATTCTTCATTGCCTGGGCAAGTTATTTCTAGTGCTTGGCAGTCTTGAGAAAGTTTTTGATACTGTAGCGCCCAATGATGTGGAACACCATTTTTGACAAGAAATGTGCGAAAAACGCCATCACCATAAGCAAGGCCACGGTCAAGCGTAGAAACCCCGGCTGAGGGCTTGCCATTGATTAAGTATTGATTGTTTTGAGCTTCTAGATTCATGCTATTTAGATTGTTCGTCTTTTTAGTGCATTCTCATGTTAAGAACAGCCTAAAGCATGTTTTGAAATCCCGAAAGATTTGTGTCTAGCTTAAATCTTTCGGAATACGAGTGAGCCGTTTGTACCACCAAAACCAAAGTTATTTTTAAGGGCTACATCAATTTTCATATCGCGTGCAGTGTTTGCACAGAAATCCAAATCACATTCTGGATCTTGATTGAAAATGTTAATGGTTGGCGGTGAGACCTGATTGTAGATAGACAGTACTGTAAATACTGACTCTAAACCACCCGCTCCGCCCAACAAATGTCCAGTCATGGATTTGGTTGAGTTTACAACGATATTCTTTGCATGGTCACCAAATGCCGCTTTGATTGCATTGGTTTCGTTTGCATCACCTAATGGTGTTGATGTGCCATGTGCATTCACGAATTGTACTTGGTCAGGATTGACGCCTGCGTTGTTCATCGCATTTCGCATAGAGCGACGAGGACCATCCATGTTTGGTGCTGTCATGTGATACGCATCAGCACTCATTCCATAGCCGATTAGCTCAGCATAGATTTTAGCGCCACGCTTTTTAGCTGACTCATATTCTTCAAGCACCATGACGCCAGCACCTTCGCCAATGACAAAACCGTCACGGTCTTTATCCCAAGGGCGACTTGCAGTTGCTGGATCATCATTTCGACTTGATAAAGCGCGAGCTGACGCAAAGCCAGCAACAGACAGCTCTGTAATAGCAGCTTCTGCACCGCCAGCAACCATCACATCAGCATCACCGTATTCAATCATACGAGCTGCATCACCAATGGAGTGTGTGCCAGTAGTACAAGCAGTGACTATTGATACGTTCGGACCTTTAAAGCCGAACATAATAGATAGATTGCCTGAAATCATATTTATAATCGTGCCAGGAATGAAGAATGGCGATACTTTACGCGGACCGCCTTCATCGTATGTGTCATTGGTTTGTTCAATCAAACCAAGACCGCCAATCCCTGAACCGATAGATACGCCGATACGTTCAGCGTTTTCTTCAGTCGCTTCAATGCCTGAATCTTTTACTGCTTCAATTGCCGCCGCAAGACCGTATTGAATAAAAGTATCCATGCGGCGCGCTTCCTTGGCAGGAAGGTATTGCGAAACATCGAAATCTTTTACTTCACCTGCGACTTGAGATGAGAAATTACTAGGATCAAATTTAGTGATTCTAGTAATGCCAGACTTGCCAGCAATAAGATTAGACCAAGCAGGTTGTACACCGATACCAACTGGCGATACAACCCCTAGACCTGTTACAACGACGCGCCTTTTAGACGCGTTAATTGGCTTGGACAAAGCGACTCCAAGAAATAATGAGAAGTTTAATTACTTAAGGTTAGCTGTGACGTAGTCAATAGCTTGTTGAACTGTTGTGATTTTTTCAGCTTCTTCATCAGGAATTTCGCAGTCAAACTCTTCTTCAAGAGCCATCACCAATTCAACTGTATCTAGAGAGTCAGCGCCCAAATCATCAACGAATGAAGATGCGTTTTTTACATCCGCTTCGTTAGCACCAAGTTGTTCGATTACAATTTTTTTAACGCGTTGTTCGATGTCAGACATCTAAATCCCCTTTTATTATTTAAATTTACCGCTACTAAACTCACGACATTCTAACAAAAAGCGTGAGGAATTCAAAAAACTAAATTGTTAATGGCATTAGGCCATGTACATTCCGCCGTTCACATGCAAGGTTTCACCTGTAATATAGCCTGCTGACGGTGATGCTAAAAATGCTACCGCAGCTGCGATATCACTATCTTGGCCAAGCTTAGCTAAAGGAATGTGTTTCAAAAGTGCTTCTTTGTGTTCGTCTGGTAATGAGCGTGTCATATCAGTATCGATAAAGCCAGGCGCAACACAGTTTACTGTAATGTTGCGGCTACCTACTTCACTTGCTAATGATTTGGTAAAGCCTGACATACCTGCTTTTGCTGCTGCATAGTTAGTTTGACCTGCATTGCCCATGTGGCCAACGACTGATGAAATGCTAATAATCCGGCCTGTTCTTGCCTTCATCATTGGGCGTAACACTGCTTTAGACATGCGATATACCGAACTTAAGTTGGTCGAGATAACTGCATCCCAATCGCTATCTTCCATGCGCATGAGCAATGTATCCTTAGTGATGCCAGCATTATTAACAAGAATGCTTACATCACCATATTGCTCAGCGATTTTTTTTAAAGTGGCTTGAATTTGCTCGTTATTATTTACATCTAACGCAAGGCCGCAACCTTTTACTCCAGAATCTTTCAATGCGGCGCTAATGGCATCAGCGCCATTTTGTGTGGTAGCTGTGCCAACGACAATTGCGCCCTTCTTGCCCAGTTCTTGAGCAATTGCGGCACCAATACCACGACTGGCACCTGTCACTAATGCGATTTGACCTTCTAACATAATTTCACTCCCTCAATATTTATGCTGAGAATTGCGCTTGAGCTTCTGCCAAGGATTCTATATTGGTTAATGCGATACATGGCAATTCAGCCACGATGCGTTTTGTAAGACCTGCAAGTACTTTCCCAGGACCGCACTCCGCTGAAATTTGAACGCCTTGATTGTATGTACTTTGAATAGTTTCAACCCATCTGACGGGGCTATACAATTGACGTACTAATGCGTCTTTTATTTGACTCACATCATTATAAGCAAGCACGTCGGCATTATGAATTACTGGAATATTAGTTGCTGTTATAGGTACGTTTTGTAAATAGATAGCCAATGCCTCAGCAGCTGGTTTCATCAATGCACAATGCGATGGAACGCTCACAGGTAGTGCTAACGCACGTTTAGCGCCTTTGACTTTTGCTAATTCCATACCACGTTCTACAGCCCCTTTATTACCTGCAATTACTACTTGCCCTGGCGAATTTAGGTTAACAGCTTCCAACACTTCGCCTTGTGCGCCTTCAGCACAGACTTGACGTACAGTTTCATCATCAAGGCCCAGAATGGCCGCCATTGCGCCAACTCCTTCACCAACAGCATTTTGCATCACCTCAGCGCGATAACGCACTAATGGAAGAGCATCTTTGAATGTTAATGCGCCTGCAGCGACAAGCGCTGTATATTCGCCCAAGCTGTGTCCTGCCACTAGCGTTGGCACTAGAGATGATTGCGCCTGCCAGGCGCGCCATGTGGCAATACCTGCTGTGAGCATTAATGGTTGGGTATTGCTTGTTTGATTGAGTGCTTCGTTTGGTTCTGTGACCATAGACCAAAAATCTTGACCTAGCAGATCCGATGCTTCAGCAAAAGTTTGGCGAACGACTTCAATATCAGCCAAGTCTTGCATCATGCCGACTGATTGTGAACCCTGACCTGGAAAGAAAAACGCAAATTTCATGTGACCCTCTTAATACTTCATCAAGACAGAACCCCAGGTGAATCCACCACCAAAGGCTTCCATTAAAATTGTTTCGCCACGTTTGATGCGGCCATCGCGAACTGCAACATCAAGCGCCAAAGGAATAGAAGCTGCTGAGGTGTTACCGTGTTTATCAACGGTGGTCACTACCCTATCCATACTCATGCCAAGCTTCTTGGCTGTAGATTGTAAGATGCGAATATTCGCTTGGTGAGGCACCAACCAATCAACATCTGATTTTTCTAGGCCGTTCGCCGCAAGCGTGTCGTCAACAATGGCATCTAATGTATTGACCGCCATTTTGAACACGGCGTTACCCTCCATCAAGATAGTCTTGCTTCCTTCTTGGTTGGAGACGCCTTGAGGCACCATTAGCATATCTGCATAATTGCCATTCGCATGTAAGTGGGTGGATAAAATGCCATGCTCATCACTTGCTTGAAGAATGACGGCACCGGCACCATCTCCCCAAAGAATGCAGTTGCTTCTGTCTGTCCAGTCAGTAATTCGAGACATTGCATCTGCACCAACCACCAGAGCGCATTTAGCTGCGCCCGCTTTAATAAAATTATCTGCGGTCGCTAAAGCATAGACGAAACCGCTACAAACTGCCTGTAAGTCAAATGCTGGACAATTAACGATGCCTAGTTTTTGTTGTAATAAACAAGCCGTGCTTGGAAAGGTTCGATCAGGTGTCGTTGTTGCAAGAACAATAAGGTCGATAGATTGGATGTCGATATTCGCAGCTCTAATCGCTTCTTTAGCTGCTTCTAAAGCCATGTCGCTTGTGTGTTGACCTTCGGCGACGATGTGGCGCTCACGGATGCCTGTGCGAGTAAAAATCCACTCATCTGTAGTATCAATTGTCCGCTCAAGTTCTGCGTTAGTAAGTATTCTTTCGGGCAAGTAACTGCCGGTGCCCGCGATACGTGAATGCTTCATGCAAGAACTTTCAAATAAGTTTGGTTTTGACAGGGAATCATATTTTTAAACATGCTAGATGACAAGTTAATTTGTCACTGTATTTGGTGTTTCAGATTGCGCGTGTTCAAGTGCTAATTGTTCTGAGATGTGCCCCAAAACACCACTTCTAGCCTCTTCAACCGCTTTAATGATGGCATGTCTAAATGCAAAAGCATCAGCGCCACCGTGACTTTTTACGACAATTCCGCGCAAACCTAAAAAGCTAGCACCGTTGTAGCATCTTGGGTCTAGGCGTTTTCTAAAGGCGGAAAGCACGGGCATTGAAATCAAAGCCATTAGCTTAGTGATTGGATTTTTTTTAAACTCTTCCTTTAAAAAGCCACCCATGAGATTTGCAAGACCTTCAGAAGTCTTGAGAGCAACATTACCTACAAAGCCGTCACAAACAACTAGGTCAGTTGTGCCTTTGTAGATATCATCACCTTCCACGTTGCCGTAGAAGTTTAAATTGCTCACTTTAAGTAACTCAGCAGTTTGTTTAACGACTTCATTACCCTTGATATCTTCAGAGCCTATATTTAGCAAGCCTACTGTTGGCTTTGGTTTATTTCTAACACAAGACACCAACACGGAGCCCATGATGGCAAATTGCAACAAGTGTTCAGGTGTGCAATCAGCATTTGCGCCAAGATCAAGCATATGAGTCATGCCAATCTTGCTCGGTAAAACGCCAGCAATGGCTGGCCTATCAATGCCCGGAAGTGTTTTTAAAACGAATCGTGCTGTGGCCATTAAAGCGCCAGTATTGCCAGCACTTACGCAAGCGTCAGCTTCGCCATCCTTAACTAAGTTAATGGCGACGCGCATTGATGAGTCTTTTTTGTTTTTAAGAGCGCTTTGGGGAGATTCATCCATCATGACAAGTTCACTTGCATGATGAATACGCATTCTAGAATTGGACTTTGCTTTGTTAGCGCTAAGTTCTGCTTCAATCGCATCACTCAGACCAACTAAGATGACGTTGATATTGCTATCTTGTTTTAACAGCTCTAATGCGGCGGGGACAGTGACACGAGGGCCATGATCGCCACCCATGGCATCGATAGCAACGGTGATATCCATGCTTTAAAAATAAACCTTAAAACAAGCAATGAAATCTTAGGAAATAAGATTTCATACTCGCTTCAATCGCTAACTACTCGCCTTTAGCCGGCAATACTTTACGGCCACGGTAGTAACCGCTTGGGCTTACGTGGTGACGTAAATGCACTTCACCTGTTGTTGGCTCAACAGCCAAAGGTGGGTTCGTTAAAAAGTCATGTGAACGATGCATACCACGTTTAGATGGTGATTTTTTGTTTTGTTGAACAGCCATTTCTTACTCCTAAATATAATCTAACTTTTTACAACTTTAAAATCTCGCAATGCTGCAAAAGGGTTTGGAGCTTTAAGCTCGTTCACTTCTGCTTTTACTGCGCAATCTTTAATCTCGTGTTTTGGTGCATAAGGTAAAGCGAGCAAAATCTCATCTTCAACTAATTGCAGCACATCCATATCTGCTTCAGCAACTAAGTAATCATGATCCTCAACATCATCTTCTTCAGGAGGGATTTCTGATTCATCTTTTACCAAAATAAACTCAGAGCTAATATTCAAAGCAATCATCATAGGCTCCAAACAGCGCTGACAAGGTACGCCTATATTGCCTGTTAGGCTTAAATGCAACCTGGCTTTTTTATCAGCAGAAAACTCACCAGATAGGCGCCAATTAAGGCTTTCGGTCTCGGGAGTGAGTAAATCTTTAGCTCTTTGCAAATCTGAGTGCGCGATTGTATCACGAATCTCGAGAGATTTTCTTGCAAATTCAAGGCTATTGATGATGTGCTGTGCAGTCATAAGGCGCGCATGATATAATTAAGCTGTGGTTATGTCAAAAAACTAACCGATTTAACCGTTTATTTTTAACATCTTTAAACTCTTAACATTCAGGTTCAGTAGTGATAAAAAAAATTCTAGTTGCTAATCGCGGCGAAATTGCAGTGCGTATTGTTAGAGCATGTTCGGAAATGGGCATTAAGTCCGTTGCGATTTACTCTGACGCTGACCGCCACGCATTGCATGTCAAAAAAGCAGATGAAGCTTATAACATTGGTTCAGATCCAGTCGTTGGCTACTTAAATGCTCACAATATCGTTAATTTGGCCGTTGCGTCAGGTTGTGATGCTTTACACCCAGGCTACGGCTTTCTTTCTGAAAATCCAGAGTTAGCTGAAATCTGCGCACGTCGAGGCATTAAGTTTATTGGTCCTGATGCAAGCGTGATTCGCCAAATGGGCGATAAGATTCAAGCGCGTAATGCGATGGTGACTGCTGGCATTCCCTGCACGCCAGGCAGCGATGGCA
>Ga0208618_1000748_pt1 | contig 14079 bp, 23 predicted proteins | sample CryBogCBE18Jul08_FD_184585 | JGI IMG/M metagenome (GOLD analysis project Ga0208618, IMG submission 184585) | Freshwater microbial communities from Crystal Bog, Wisconsin, USA - CBE18Jul08 (SPAdes) | ecosystem: Environmental > Aquatic > Freshwater > Lake | place: Crystal Bog, Wisconsin, USA...
ACAGTTTGGTTGCGGGTTCTGGAATCGCACCAGAGACTAGGGCTTATGAGACCCTCGAGATACTCCTTCTCCAACCCGCGATAGATTGGTGGAGAATGTCGGACTCGAACCGACCACCTACAGCTTGCAAAGCTGCCGCTCTCCCAGATGAGCTAATCCCCCGTAATTCGTGTTAGTTATTCTTGTGTCAGGAAACTAACAAACCTCGTGTACACAGCCCATCCCGGTTTCGTGTACAGCGGATGCGGAATATTAAACGGGTCCGCATTACTTGGAGCGGGTAGAGAGAATCGAACTCTCAACTAAACCTTGGCAAGGTCTCGGGTTACCATTACACCATACCCGCAAATTTATAAAATACTTTCTAATAACTTCCTAACATCTAATGTAATAGGTTGTAAGTTATTTACTACTGTAGAATCTTTACATATCCAATTAACGACCGGCAGTCCTGGTTTTAAATTAAACTGACCGCTTTTTGTTTCAAGATTCTTATTACATTCGTCCCACGTTAATTGTGCTATAGCAAACCTATGCGGGGCTGACTGAATACACAACAAATAATCAAATGATTGATTAAACGTAGATTTATTAGTATTTTGAAGCGAGACACGTCCTGTAATTGTATTCTTTGGCGAAAACATATCAGCGACTGATTTAAATTCATATTTTGTATTAGTTTCTAAATCAATGCTATCATATCCTTCTTGGTCAACATATTTTAATCTTCCGTCTGTTGCTTTCTCTAATGCTAATGCTAGAACTTCGCCTTTGAGAAATCTATAAGATGGCTTATTAAGTTGTCCACCGAGTTTAACTAAACAATCGACTACAGGTTGATAATCTACATCCTTCAAAAAACTCATAAGTTCCTTTAAATTGGAGCGGGATAAGAGAATCGAACTCTTGACCGAAGATTGGAAATCTGCTGTTTTACCATTAAACTAATCCCGCATTGAAACTTTAAATTTTGGTGTGAAGAGAGGGAATCGAACCCTCACGCCTGTTCGGCGGCGGCTTTTAAGGCCGCTACGTCTACCTATTCCGTCACCCTCACCTTACGACCCGGTTTATTTGTATAATAATTACCAGCTTCGTGTTTTGCTTTTACACTTGTCGCTATCTTAGCACTATGTTCTGCGCTTTTTGCCTTACCTTTATTGCCGCTGCCAAATGTATTACCTTTACGACTATTTCGTTTACAGGCTTCTTTATAACCATATTTTGCGACCATTCGATCCCAAATAGTTTCGCTACCTTGGTCTAATCTATTTTCTTGTGCTGTCCCCCAGTATAAATGCTTAGGGTTACTACACTTACCATTATTACAAGCATGACAAATATGTATTTTATGACCACTCGGGATACTAGTATCAAGTAAATGAGCCATTAGCCCTTTACAATAACTAGAAAGCCCGCCATTTACTGGACCGCCGCGTTCAATACAAGGACTAGATAAATCCAAATGCGTTTGTCTAGATTCTTTTGATTGCGTAATGTAGTCTTCTATTAATACCATATAGATATTATATATTAGTAATTTAATAATGTCAAATATTTTGGTGCCCAGGGAGAGACTCGAACTCTCACGTCTTTCGACATCGGCTTCTAAGACCGACATGGCTGCCATTACATCACCTGGGCAATACTTAACCGTTTGCTACTTTTAAACCTTTAAATCTGTCTGCAGCGTAACTGGCGGCAAATCCAAAAGGCTTAACTAGTGGTTCTACATTACATACACCACGAATATAACCAATAGCTTGACTTACTACATTAGAGCTAGCATGAATTTCGTTAGGATTAATATCCAAGTGTACTTCTACCGCACGATCTTCTAATACTTCTGCTAATTTTAAATACAATTCACTAACCTTAAACACTTCAGTCATTAATCTAGTATTAGGTTTATCACAACGGTCATAATCTCGTTCTCTAGTTACTTCGCCAAATAACTTACAACCGTTGTTACCATTGATGTGTACAACGATAGCGGCTGTATAGTCAGCATACCATTCACGTCCACGCTTAATGCGTTCAGAGTCCACACCGATATAAATCTTGGTGTCAGGACCTTGTGCGTCTATGAATTCTTTAATATGTGGTATGTTGAACTTCATTATTCTCTTTCTTAAGTTAATTGGCGTCCCGGCACGGATTCGAACCGCGACTAGCAGTTTTGGAGACTGTCGTGCTACCGTTGACACTACCAAGACGTTGTACTACTATTTAATGTTGGTACCCGATGCTGGTTACGATCCAGCTACCCCCGCCTTATCAAGACGGTGCTCTGCCGATTGAGCTAATCGGGTATAATACTTGGTGGGTCTTGAGAGACTCGAACTCCCAACCGCTGGTTTCGAAGACCAGAACTCTAATCCATTGAGCTAAAGACCCATGTTTGGTAGTAGATAAAGGTTACGATCCTTTCCGTTGCAGCCCATCTGACCACTCTCCCAGGTTTATAAAACCCGGCCGCACACCAGTGCTATCTACCATATTGTTATTGGCGGAAAGTATTGGAGTCGAACCAATCCACCCATTGCTGAATGACAGATTAGCAATCTGTTGCCTTGCCGCTCGGCCAACTTTCCTTAATTGTTTGGCGGAAACGGTGAGATTCGAACTCACGGACCTTTTACAGTCGACAGTTTTCAAGACTGTTCCATTAAACCAGACTCTGGCACATTTCCGTATTGTGGCTCCGCATCTGAGATTCGAACTCAGCTAATCACTGATTAACAGTCAGGTCCGTGCGCCTAGCTCGGATTCTGCGGAATAGATTGTGGTCTGCGTGGGAGGATTTGAACCTCCAGCCTCCTCGTTCCAAACAAGGCCGTCTACCAGATTGACATTACACACAGATGGTGCCCCTTGATAGAATCGAACTACCGAACCCTGCTTACAAGGCAGGACCTTTGCCACTAAGGATAAAAGGGCTTTGATGGTACACCTAAGGAGAATCGAACTCCTCTTCCCGCCGTGAAAGGGCGGTGTCCTAACCGATAGACGATAGGTGCGTAAAACTTTGGCGGAACGGACGGGACTCGAACCCGCAACTTCCGCCGTGACAGGGCGGTGCTCTGACCAATTGAACTACCATTCCTAAATTGGAACAACGGGTGAGATTCGAACTCACGGTTTTAGGGATTTGCAGTCCCTCGCATTGGGCCACTCTGCCACCGTTGCATATTATTGTTAAGATTACTGTTATGTGTTTAAGAGTCAACTGTTTGACCCAGGGTTCCAGCCTGGCAGTAAACTCTCCTAATGTCGCTATGCTGTCTCAGCATACAGCGTTCTCCAGATCTTGAAGTAGTTCGATTAGGATAGTGATCTTCCTTAACAGTTAGGATTGCTTAATCTTTCTCACACAATCTTAACAATAATACCATACAACTAAGCACTCGGAGGTATCAGAGAGCAAATACATTGACCTCGCACAACTCAACGGATTTTTAATTTGCTCTTACCGTTTGTTGTTGGAATGCTTATGTGTATGGCGATTGTTTGTAGCGATGATCGTTACCTCGTCTACGACCAGCCACTCTAGAAGTGCTGTGTGCTCGTCCAGGCTCTACTACTCACGGGTTACAATCAACCATATTGAAACACACTACCTACGCACCATACGGCGTAGCCCACCCGTGGAACCTTTGATCAACTCCGGCCTAAGTATGTTTCAATATAGCGACCCTTTCCAGGGTGCTTATATTCTACCTAAATTGTTAATGAACTTTAATTACTTACAATAACAAGAAAAAAGGCAAATCGTCTTTAACCTATAAGGAACTTGTTCTGCAGGTTACTGAATATGATGGTGGGCACTAAAGGAGTTGAACCTAATCGCCAGCCGCTCTGCATATTATGGCAAGGGTTTTACAGACCCCCGCAGAGAATAGCACCCATTTAACGCTCTCTTTAGAAAGCGTGTAATAAAGCATACTAAGGCAATCATTTTTGCGCTGTGGAAAAGCGCCATGTCTTCGATCCGCGATGCCATTGACGGACCAGGTCTTTTAGTATGCTTTATTACGCTGTAGTTTTTTGCTCCACAAAAGGAGTTTCATCGTACAGGCCGCCCGTTTACTAGATGTTTTAAGTGCCTAGCGTGGACCTCGTTCCCACATAACACACTATACTACCTTACTGTTTATTTGTCAATCTTCTATTTGAAAATAAACAGCTTCTTTACGCTGCGAAGCAAGTAATACCTTTGCTCGCTCGATCTTATTCTGAATCAACTTCTGCTTTTGCTCATCACTGAGTGAATAATACGCCTGCTTCACAATACGATCATTTAATTTACTATAATCTATTGTCATTTTTCTTTCCTTTTAAAAACAAAAAACCCGGAGTGTTTAGTTCCGGGTCCTTAAAGTTTGTGATATTAAAATATTACTTAATCATCATATCCTTCTTGGACCCTACTATAATCTTTCCCTGCCTCAATCATATTAAAGCCACTATTATGAATTGTTGAGCGTAAAGAGGCTACCGGGCTCCAGCAGAGTGCTGAACCTTGTGCTATTTGATACGTTACGGACAATCTTGTATTTTTCATAATATGTTTATTATAATGCTTAATTAATTCTTTGTCAACCTTCTTTTTTACTGCTCTGAACTTTTATTTACCTAATGTTGCAAATATACGCATATTTCCGTTAAAAGTCAACCACTTTTGGTAAAATTAGTTGCCCCATCGTAAAAGAAAGAGTGATGAGTCAGTGTCGCGAGCAAAACTTACGCCGCATAAGTGTGGCTGATCTAATGTCCACATGGTCCAAGTCCAGTGTATATAATGTCTACCTACAGTTGATTCAAGCCAAGATTCCATAGTATCCACAGCAGCAATCCAATCTAGATTTCCATTGATTTCTATTATTGGCCATGGCGCTACAGCTCTATAAGGAAGTTCAGGATGTTTGTCCCAAAGTGCTCGCATAGAAGTATTTACGAGCCCAGAACTTTCATTATATGCTATTAATTGATTAGATCTTCTATAGATTTTTCGAACCCCACTGTGATTACTAACCTTGGTCTTGGGCTCAAATGTACGGTATGCACATAGTCTGTGCGTACAAATGCGCTAGGAGTTAGCAAATTTGATTCTGTAGCTGTAGCAGGGCCTAAATATTCCATTTTTTCTGCTACTGTTGTTCCTGGCATAGTTAGCCCAGTAAAAGGTAATCCAGTTCGAGTGCTTACTTGGGTAATTGAATATAATCTTTTATCGGTATGGTGAAAGTCGGTCCACCAAAGCATAGGATCTTCAGGATTACCTTTTACTAATACATTAAATCTACTTTTTAAAATTTTATGGTTTTCTTTATCCACGTGGGGTCTTCCATAACCTTGATTTTCTAAATTAGCTAAATGTGCGGTTATGATTAGATTAGATGTATCGCAATTATATTGTGACAAATAATTTAGCAATTCTTGCCCAGCACTTACTTCACGCCATTCGTGCTGTAACTTTCTTTGATCCCAATCTAAATTATGATAAAAATTTTCATTAAAATGATCCTTATATCGGGCAATGATCCAATCTTTAGATTCTTGGCAGAAATCAAACTCTGTTTTATGATATAACAGCATTATAATTTCCTACTAGTATTATCAAATTCTATCATAGTGACTCTTTTATTATCTAAAAAATATTTAATACCGTTAATAACTTGATTAACATCAATGACTGTACGACCTAATTCAACGCACCTGGCGTTATTTTCAAGAAACCCGGGTATCAGCAATAAACATCTTTCTGGATAAAATGGTTTATGATATTGATATGTTTCGTGTATTATTTTTTTATTAACTTGATATGGATTGGTGCTATAGTATCCAGCAATACTTCCAATAGTAATTAAAGTTACTTTTGAATCTTTTAAATCTTTTATGATATTTGCTTGTATAGTACCTGAATAGGCATTATTGAATACTATGTCCGCTGATTTCATTATAGACAAGCACTCGTCGTACTTTGTAGTTAAATCGTATCCGTTACTACGACTTAACCCGATAACTTCTTCATTGGGGAATAATTCAACTATTTTGCTTCCTACTAAACCAGTATGTCCAGTGATTACTATCTTCATTCTATATTTACCAACAAAAAAAGACCCGAAGGCCCTTTGGTTACATAGAATAAGAATTATTCAAATGTTTTGGTTAATGTTGCAACGACTGCGTTCTTGTAAAGTTTTTGACCATTTACAGAATTAGCATTTTGAAATGTACTTGTCATGGCACTATTAGTATAGTACTTGGCAGCAAGATTCCAATCTTTTGGCAATGTATAGCCTAAGCCAACATTAATGTCGTTGTAGTCTAAGTTTGAATGATTAGCAACACTGGTATGACCGTAGTGAGCTAAGAAACTCAAATCTTTCAACTTTGCACTTAGCGGCTCAAAGGATTGAGCTAAGTCGGCTTGTGTGTAATTTGTATTTTTAGCATTTACTGTGCCAAAATACCCATTACCTAAAGTTTGACTGTACTTAGCACTGATTGGGCCGTAGCCTACACCAGCAAATGCTTCGTATGTGTCAAAGTTAGAGCCCGTACCGTTAACGGTAGCACGTGGATAGAAGTAGTTATAAGAACCAACATCGATAGTAATACCTTTGTAGATATCTTTTTTGTATCCAGCATATAAGTCGCTTTCTACGCCAGCGCCGTTTGTATATACTTGGCTAGAAACTGATGAGTTCCAGTTACCAACATACAAACCACTTTCGTGAGCATAGTCAAAAGAATAGGGGCCGAAGCCCCTATCTGTTATTTTCTGTTTCGACGGATAACTCCGCAAAGCAGTGATTAAACTGCTAATGTTTGGCGTTGTGCTGTACGAGCAGAGAAACGAATTCCCTTACCTGAAACAGTTACTTCGCCTTTAGATGCGTTTGCATTTAAGTTTTTCGCTTGATTTACAGTCATCGCCTACTGTGTTGCCTCTTTCATTATCTCACCATGTCGAAACCTTGTCATCCCCACTGAAACATACTACAGCTTTTGGCCTCGCTACCGATAACTCGGTTCGGTAATATGCTTCGGTGGAGATGCCGGGAATCGAACCCGGGTCCACAGCGCCTTCACTACGAAGGAATTACAACAATTCTTTACAGCGGAAGAATATTTGATGCTTGCTTGCCTTTAGGGCCTGCCACTACATCGAATGTTACCGCTTGATTCTCTTTTAAACTCTTAAAACCATTTGTGCTAATTGCGGAAAAATGTGCAAACAATTCCTCACCACCAGCATCGGGGGTAATAAATCCAAACCCTTTTGCATCATTAAACCACTTTACTTTACCTGTTGCCATGTTACTTTACTTCCTTTATTAAAAACTATTATACTACTATTTTACCTATTTTGTCAACCAATTTGATATAAACAAGCGTAGCGTGATACTTAATATATCTAACCACTCTAAAACTCAAATGAGCATTAGTAGGTATATTTAGTATTGATCGGTTCCGAATTGCTGGCAATGGACCACAACCTAATCTGCTCCACTCTTCTTCAGAGTAATAATACTGTTCAACTGGTTTTTTGTTCTGTTCCATAAATCTATTTAGTACTGGTAGGCCTTGTTACTTAAAGACATTTGGTGGTCCGGGTAGGACTTGCACCCACACTCCCCGAATTATGAGTTCGACGCTTTACTTTTTAAGCTACCGGGCCATCTTTACTACATTGTAAGTATAACATCGTTAGCTATAATTGTCAAGAAATTTTTCTAGACTACCATACAAATTAGCTAATACTGCTTCTTTACTACCAAAAAAAACAATAGACTTTGGTACACCTTTAGTAGTTATAATATAGTAAGGCATTTGAAGTTTTCTATCAAGGTCTAGTATTGTATGCTGATTAAACTTCATAGGATCATCAATGCGATATTCATAAAATTCAAGGTCTAATGTATCGGCTAAAGCAAACCAACCTAATTGAGTTAATCTAAGTCCGCCAGTTGGACGCAAATTATACCACCATGATACTCTAGCTGATTCTACGCTAATGCGTTGTTCTTCCGGGAGTTGATTTACTAATTGTTCTGTAAGTTTGAGTTTGTTACGCACAGTAATATCAAGGATATACTTTTTCGCCTTGCTTGAGTAACACTACGCTAAACTTATCTGTTTTAAATTGTGTGTTGAGTTTTTTAGCAAGATTGATTGCGTGACCCGGATTACTAAAACTTACTTTTTTATATTTAGGTCCAGGGTATTGAACTAATAAATTAGAAGTCTTGAGATTTACTGGCTTACTATCGTAGTAAACAGCCCATACTCCTTCCGAAGCAAGTACTTGCTCGGTTTTGTATGTTTGCTTGTTTGTAAGCTCAGCTAAGATCGTAGGTTTTGGACGGGACATAGTATATTATTTAGTCATAATATACCTAGTTATTTCATTTATTTGAACCCACCGCCATCAATTTTAAGTTCAATAACTTGGTCCTGCTGGGGCTTTAATGCGGCTGTTTGCAGGGTTCTAAGTTCAAGTAATAGCTCGGTTAAGTCAGCGGCCATGCCTTTAGCATCTTTCATTGGCATAACAAAGTCTTTACTACCCCGAGCATCATTACCTCGAACCCGCTCAATAAATTTTTGTAAGTGTAAGCTCAATGTTCTCTCTTTAAAAAGTTAGCTAGCTTAGGTGGTTCCCATCCCAATGGTTTAAGAATTTTACCATCTTCACGACGGCGTACTTTGCCCAGTTGACGGTCAATTTTGGCAAAGTTAGTAGCCATTACCTCACGCCAAGCACCTTCACCATCTGCGCCCATCGAATTGATTGCCCCGATGGTCACTACAAGAATATCGACTAAAGCATCAAGGGTTTCAACTTGATTCTTATTAGCAATAGCTACTTGTAGTTCATCGTATTCTTCTGTAATCAATTTAGCATAAAGTCTAAACTGATCATCATTCATGCCTGAGATAGTTTGCTCGCAAGCAGTCATGAATTTATCTTGGTCTCTGAAGGGGTTCGTAATTTTAATTCTCCTTTAAATGTTTAATAAATATTAGTGTAGTTCGCGATGCGGAAACATCCAACTACTCTAACGATCGGAAAGGATCATCAGCTATGTGTATTTACTGCAACACAATTTACTACAAAAAAATCTATAAAGCGCATTACGGGTCGGTGCCAGTTGAACCAAGCGGTCGCACTTATGAAATACATCATATTGACGGTGACCACAGCAATAATGATCCTGCTAATCTAACTGCTATTACATTACAGGAGCACTACGATATTCATTATGCTCAGGGAGACTTCGGCGCTTGCTATCTAATGGCAGTTCAAAGAATGGATAAAACTCCTGAAGAGATATCAGAATTAGCAAGTAAAGCGCAACGACAAAAAATTGAAAACGGAACACACAACTTTTTAGGTAGCCATTTACAACAAAAAAGAATCAACGATAAAACTCATAACTTCTTGGGTGCTACTAATCCAGTACATGATAAAATAAAAAATAAAACACATCATTTTTTCGGCGGCAAACTACAAAAAGCATCAACAAATAAATCTATAATAGAAGGTCGACATAATTCACAAATTAAAGTTAGTTGTTTATGTTGTCAACAAGTTTGTAGCTTACCTATGTTTTCACGCTGGCACCGAGATACTTGTAAATCTATTTAGGTTCTGCTTCTTCCTTTGTCTGATAAGGACCCTGGTACGGATACCTTTGAAGAAGAATTAGTTTAGGATCTTGCATTGCGGCCCAATGACGACCTTTCTTCACTGTGTACCAACCAGCCGCATACCAAGATTTACTTTTCTTTGTTTTAGTATAAACTGGTAGCTTTTGTGGCACGTCCCACATTGGGTTATACACTCTACCTGCCGCTGGAAATCCATGTACTATATTAGTTTTTTTCTTTTTCTCAGGCTTAATAATAGCTTCAAAAGTAACATTGATATTTCGTTCAACTAATTTAATACTTTTGTATTGTGCTACTACTTGATTATTAATCTTAACTTGATAGCCGCCATCGCAGGCTTCAATGTTTCCTACTTTATTATTATTTTCTTGTAAAATCCAAAACTGTTTATCTATTACGGGTTTAGCTACTAGACTCATTTAGTCATCCTTTTTCTACATTGTTCTTTTACTGCTACAGGATAGTCGGGACTAATCTCTGCGATACCACAATCATACTTTACTGTTACATGGCGTACATCTGCGGGCCAAAATGCTAAAGCTAATAAAGTTAATAAAATACTAAATGTTACGGTAGTCCAAAAAATATCTTTAGCCATTTAATACACCTTTATAAGTTTCATTTAACCAACTGCCAAACGATTCGGCATTTTCACTACACTTGTTTAATTCGTATTTGCCACAAAATTGTAAAAATCTTACGCCAACTTGTCCTACATCCTTGTGACTAATTTGTTCCTTAATAGTATCATCTACCACCGCTTTAACATCATCCGGTTGTGCTGTTAAATCTACCAATGCTACATTACGCTGATAATCGTCCAACACACGATGTTCTACACCATCTGGATCTGTCCAGCGTTGTAGCATCATATTGTTCCAATTATATCCTTGCTTCTCTCTGTCAGCGAATGCCTCCATAAGGCCAACCTTGTTTTTAGTGCCCTTTGTTCTGACACCGGGATATGCCGAAAAGACATTGTCGCTCGAATCGCCGCGCATACATTTCTCGAAAAGTAACCACTGTGGATCCGGTATCGTTTTTGGTTCTTTTGTTTTCTTGTCGATGACTGGTCTACCTTTGGCATCAAAGATTCCTTCTATAGTATGTAATTCGTCTGTAATTCCGTTATACTGCTTGACATTTTGTGCTAATAATTGAACAAAGTCAGTATCACTGCTGATAATAACGTGTTCATCTTGTGGATGTAATGCGATCCAACGGGCTATAATATCATCACCTTCTGCTGTCGGGCAACGGATAACACTACAGTTTGTTTTCTCTGACAAGTATTTAGTCAAGGAATCATAGGTTTCCCAGAACATCTTATCTTCTTCTTGTTCTGCTTCTGTAAGCGCAGCTCTAGATACAGCACGATTAGCCTTATATGGTTTGTAGAAGTCTTTGCGCCAACTGCGCCCTTCTAAAGCAAATACCACATGATCCGCCTCAAATCGACGAGCCATTTTGTTAGCGGCCATTAATGTTACATGGAGGGCAAATCCTACCTTTTCCCAAGTATCACTAGCACGAAAGGCTCCATGTCTAGCACGAAAGAAAAGATTAGCGGTATCTATAAGAACATATTTCATACAAACAGTATAACAGAACTTATATTAAAAGTCAAACGAAATTGTTGGTAATAATGTAATTTAGGAGTAAACGGTTCCAAAAAGAATGCCCATCTTTGCCAAAATGCTTAGAATTTGGGGACACCGTTTCGATATTGGCACTACGAATTTTATCTTCGTAAGTATCTGATATAAAGCTATTGTTCCAATCGTGTTGAATATTAAAAGATTGGCTACTGTTAAAAAATATATGTTTAATATTTTGGTTGGCTAATTCTAAATGAAATTGCCAAATTTTTTCTTCATCTTCAGTAGTAGCGGGCCACTGGATAATAACTAATACATCCTGCTTTTTCTCGTCTAACCATTTTTTTGTTGCGGCTATAATGTTATCGGTGGTATTATCAACATACGCTTCGCAATGAAAACTATAACGAAGGGCTAGACTTAACATCTTGCCCCAACTGATTGCTATATTATCAGGATGCGGTAGTTGGCCTAAATGAGCTATTCTTGCGTCATCGCCGGCAACAATATATTGATTTACAGCTTCGGCGGCTGTGGTGTGACTATCACCGTTTACATATAATATCATTGTTGCTTTAAGAGTTTAAAAGTTTCAGCTTCGACTACACGTCTGCGTAAACTACTACTTGAAAACGAATGGTCGCGATCGTTAAAAATACATTCGATACCTCGTCGATAACATTCACTCTTTCCAGTAAATTCTTTATCCTCATACTCAATACCTAATACACGAACATCCAAAGGCAGTATTAGTAGCAAATCAACTAAGTCTTGTTCTGTTTGATAAACAACAACTTCGTCTACATAACGACAAGCGGCTAATTGTATTTGACGTTCAACAATACTTTGTACAGGTTTGTTTTTAGTATCTCGGTCAATAGTAGGATCTGTTTGCAATCCAGCAATTAAGTAATCACAATGGTTCTTAGCTTCGGATAGCATAGCAATATGCCCTGCGTGTAACATATCAAATGTGCTAAAGGTAATACCAATCTTTTTACCTTCTTCTGTAAGTCTGCGAATGTGATTAAAAATCAACTTACTTCACTCCTGCCATCGCCAACATCGCGACTTTTAACTACTCGCGGCGACATTGCTTCGTATTGTTCTGCTGTTTCTAATACTACATTACGACATACTGCGGTAAACCAACGATCAATAATATCTGCGTCTGTATCTTTAGGATCCATCATATAGCCATGGCGAACCAAATCGGCAATCATTTTGTCATTCCAATCAAATTCAAATGCGCCTGAATTAATATCGTTAGGATCTATGTCCATACTTAATACTTCAAAGTATGCTTCGCCTTTTTCAGTAGCAACTTGTTTAGCTGATTTAGCTTGTTGTTGCGCTACAGCCGCAATTGGCTTCTTTTTAAAAAAATCAAATATTCCCATTACTGATCCTTAAACAAATTTATTTCTTCCCATGGCAAATCTTTTTTGCCAAAGTGTCCGTAGTTAGTAGTTTTACTATATATAGGACGGAATAGTTTGAAACGATTAATAATACCTAATGGTGTCAAGTCTACATTGTCATAAATCCACTCGGTCAACGCACGACTATCACCATCCGACTCTACATAAAAACTCATAGGATCTGCTACACCAATCGCATAACTAATCTGTACTGTAGCCCAGTTCGCTTTGCCACTAGCTACAATATTCTTAGCCAAGTAACGAGCCATGTAAGCCGCCGAACGATCAACCTTAGTAGGATCCTTACCACTAAACGCACCGCCACCGTGTGGGCTATATCCACCGTATGTGTCTACAATAATCTTACGGCCCGTTAAACCCGTGTCACCATCAGGACCACCTACTACAAAACGCCCTGTTGGGTTAATATAAAATTCTGTCTTTTCATCTATAAATTCTGTAGGTAATATATTACGAATAATATTGCCAACGTCTTTACGAACAGTTTCGATATCAACATCGGCATTATGTTGTGTAGAGCAAACTACTTTAGCAATTCGAACAGGTTTGGCATCATCGCTGTATTCAAAAGTAACTTGACTCTTAGCATCTGGTCCGAGATAGTTAAGTACACCTTGTTTACGAACTTGTGTTAACCCTTCTACAATTCTATGACTCCAATAAATTGCCGAAGGCATAAAGTTTTCTGTTTCGTTACAAGCATATCCAAACATTAATCCTTGGTCGCCTGCGCCAAAGTTATCTGTGCCTAACGCAATATCTGCGGACTGGCCATGTAGCAAGTTAATAATTTTAACTGTACGCCAATCAAATCCCGACTGCTCGTAACCAATATCTTTGATGACTTTACGAATAGCTGATTCTACTTCTTCTGAATGTAATACACCTTTATATTCTCCAGCAACAATTACTGTATCTGTAGTTACCAATGTTTCACAAGCACAACGAAGACTAGTGTCTTCTTTACTCATTACTAAATCTAAAATAGCATCACTAATAGCATCTGCTACTTTGTCTGGATGTCCTTCTGATACTGATTCGCTTGTGAATAGATAGCTCATTAATTTCCTTTTAATTTCCATATAAGATGTTCGGTACTGCTATGCCATTTGTATTGATACGCTGGTTCGCCTGGCCCGGACCATCCAGCTACGCCACGATAGGCATATTCTAGCCAGATTAACTTATTACTTAGCGCACATTTATGGGGTAGCCAAGAAAATTTGAGTTCCCAAAATGCCTTTCTATAAAAAGGATCGATTAAATCAGGTATAGGCATACCATGAAATCCTTGTGGATACAATCAAGTACCCCACTCATTTTTAAATAAAGGAACCTGTAATCTGTCACTATAGCGT
>Ga0208618_1000751_pt1 | contig 14044 bp, 12 predicted proteins | sample CryBogCBE18Jul08_FD_184585 | JGI IMG/M metagenome (GOLD analysis project Ga0208618, IMG submission 184585) | Freshwater microbial communities from Crystal Bog, Wisconsin, USA - CBE18Jul08 (SPAdes) | ecosystem: Environmental > Aquatic > Freshwater > Lake | place: Crystal Bog, Wisconsin, USA...
GTTTTAAAGGCATCAGTTGATTTATCAAAAGGACAAATCAATAAATTTCCTTTTAAAGCCAATGCCAGACCGGTTCAAGACTTTAACGGTAGAAAAATTGCTGCAACCGTTACAAAGTAAAGTCCAATCGTTTGCCGTTTTGTGAGGGCATTTTCGGTTCATGGTCTGCTGCGAGCTGAATATTTAATGACACCTTAACTGACTTAATTTAGTAGAGGGTTATCTTCAAACGCGGTGAAAATGCCAAGTGAAATAAAAATAGTTGCTGTTAGGTATTGACCCATTAATGGGCTTATATCTTTATTAACTTGGAGTATCAAAAAAAGATTGAACTTAATTAAATTTAAACGGTGCACGGTACATCCATACTGGTCTTCCGTCGGCACCACAAACCACAGCATCAGGAGTGATGAGTCTGGCCTCAAACTCTAAGCTAACTAACCAAGCGCCAGGTTTTAATTCAGCTGCAGCTTTCTCAACCGCCTTGGGCATACTCTCGGGGCGTTGGAACATGTAAACCAAGTTGTAAGTGGACCAGTCGGCCAGCCAAATATTTCCTTGTCTTATATTGGCCCACGGACAACGAATTGCACAAAAAAACCTAAGAGGCCAACTCATCTCCAACCCAAAGAGTTTGGAGTTTGGATAGGCCCCTCTAAGCGCCTTTAGTCCGTCTCCAAGTCCGCATCCTGCGTCTAATATCTTTGCTCCCTCTCCCCCCAGTCCCGCTTGACCGAGTTGGATGTGTAGCGGCATTTCAATCAATGCTTTAGACGGGGTAGGAAATAAAGGCGCATCACTCCATGCATTTAAGGGGTAAACAAGAGCAATCAAAATCACCAATCCCAACCAAGCAAGGGGTGGGAGTGTCCAAGAGGCTTGAATAAGTAGGAGTTGAGATAAGGGAAATCCAACGACGATTAAAAATCGCCTCCAAAGTGTTGTGCCCAAAGTGGTTAGGACCACACTTAAAACAGTGGCTCCTAAAAGTGCCCATTCGTTGGAACCGAATAAACTTAAAAGTAACGAAAATAAACCCCACGACATTCCCCAAGCCAAAAGGGCGGGTAAGGGCCAGGTGAGTATTTTCATTCAGACGAAAATATTAATTGCCAAAATTAAATCAATTCCAAGTAAACCAACTCCAATTAGACCAACTCTATATTCCCGGGTAAGTCCACCATTCCAAGTTCAATTACCAGTTGCAAAGCAAGGAAGTTTATAGAGACTTCAATCGGTCACTAGAGGGCACAACTCGTGTTAAGCGAATACCGTAACGGTCGTTGACCAAAACAACTTCGCCTTGAGCAACAACTGTGTCATTGACCAATAAGTCAAGTGGTTCACCCGCGATGCGGTCAAGCTCTACAACACTACCTTGAGTTAGGCGCATCAGATCTTTAATTTTGATTTGGGTGCGTCCGACTTCAATAGCTAATGAGACAGATATGTTTTGTAAAACCTCAGGGTCAATGTTACCTGGGTTGCTCATCTCAAAGTCAGCAGCCGAGGGACCAAGGTGGGGTTTTTCTGAACCAGTAGGAGTTGCAGAAGTCGCATCTGTTGCGTCTTTTGCATCCTCAGCGCCGTCTTCTGTGTTTGGATTTTCTGTTGTATCGTTCATATTGCTTTCCCGGTTTTAATCTATTCCAGGGACTATGACATCTTCTACACGCACTGCCACATTGGAGCCCCGGGTTCCAATGTTGACACCAAATGCGGGAACGCCTTTGGCAATGAGTTGTGCGTGTTCAGGTTTTTTGAAGAAAAGAAGATCCCCTTCCTTCATGGTTTTTAAGTGGTACAACGTGGTTTTGAGGTTGCCCATCAGTACTTGAATATCAATGTAAGCATCTCCAACGGCAACAGCCAAGTCTTGGCTCCACTGTTTATCAGATTCCTCGTCACCGTCACCGGTTTGAACGCGGTTTCTAAGGAGCTCTCGCATCGGCTTTAGGGTTGCGTACGGGTACACGAGATCCATAAAACCTTTGCCCCCTGAGGAGGTGGCGTCAGACTCAAATCTACTGAGCACCACCAGATCGTTTTCATCTGCAATTTGCGCAAACTGTGGATTGATCTCAGAGCTCACTTTTTCACAATCAATATCAACCACTGCAGACCAAGCATCCTTTAATGACTTAAAGAACACCTCTAAGATGATGTTGATGATTCTGTTTTCTGTTGGTGTGAACAAGCGTCCCGGTGGTAGCTCGCCAACACCTTTGCCAAATCCACCAAAAAAGCTATCCAGGGAACTGAATACAACGTTGGGATCAATGATCACAACTGAGTAGCCTCTAAATGGACTAATCCTGATGGTATTGACCGCAAGTGGCGGTTTTAGCATCTTTAAATAATCACCAAACTTAAGAATCTGAACTCTTGAGGGGTTGACTCTTGGAGTGGTCCTTAAGACCTCTAACAAACCCAGTCTGAACATACGGATGAACCGCTCATTGATCATATCGATCGATGAGACATTTACCCCCAGTGTGCTGTTCTCGCTAGCAAGATCGTGCTTTCTAACGCGCACAGACGTATTGAAACCTGTATCCGTCTCCAGGCTCCCGTCTTTGAGTCCCTCCGCTAGCGCGGAGAGCTCATCTTGAGATAAAAGGTTAGCTCTATTGGTTGCCATAAAGTCTTATTGCATTACAAAGGAGGTAAAGAAAACTTCCTCGATACCACCGAAATCTTCATACTCTTCAAGTAAACCATTCATGGTTTCTTTGATTTTTGCTGCGAGTTCCTTTCTGAACTCAGGCTTCTTGGTTTCAGCCTCTGTTGTTTGACGCATCACATCAAGCATCGCTGATCTTAAAGCAAACTCGTGCTTTTTAACATTATCAAACACGCGGTTGTCATAGTGAGTCATCAAAGCGATTTGCACGACCATGACTTTCTTTGAGTCGGTGATGTTGGTCATCAACTCTTTATCAAGTTGAAAGTAGTTTTTCTCGAAACGAGTTTCCTCTGGAGCCTCTTTTTTGATCTTAACGGGAGCTTCGTCTTTGGCCTTTGTTGCAGCCGCTTCCAACTCTTCCAATTTATCCATGGCTGCAAGCTCTGCTTTTTTCTCGTAATAGCCCGAGAAAAATAGCGTACCAAAAGCAACACCGATCAATAAAACGATTGATCCTACGGCAACGCCTGCGATCAGGAGGATCGGTTTTTTCTTCTTCGGTTCTTCTGCGCCGTCTTCGGCTTCTGGGGCTGCGGGTTTGGCTGTTGCCATTTTTATCTCCTGTTAGAGCCTAATGAATTAGGCAAGAATATCAAGTTGTGAGTTGCTACTAGACAAAGCATTTTGTTTTGTATCGTCAGCAATTGGAGTTTCTTCAGTTACTTTAGCAACTGAGCTTGAAGGATTACTCTGATAGCTGTAGGGTACACCAGAATTTTGTCCAGAACTAGAGCCTGAACCTTGTCCGCTGGTTTGACCAGATCCTACTTGAACTGAACTTTGATCAATTCCTGAACCTTGAAGTGCATTTCTGAGCTGATGGCTATTGGTGTGAATCAAATTTTGAGTCAATGGGTTATTGGACTGGAAATTGGCTGCCAATTTACCGTCCTTCATCTCAAGTTGAATGTCTACAATCCCCAAACTTGACGGTCTGAGAGCAAACTTCATCTTCCATTGGCCTTGCGCAAACTGCTGTTGAAGCCTGTTTGAAATCTCAGCTGCGAATTTGTTACTCAACTTCTCATATGCACCCGCCATATCGGCTGGGACATTGTTATTGCCTTGAGAACCATCAGGGTTTGAGGATGAACCTGAATTTGTACCGTTGTTTGAATTCTCAGATGATCCACCTAAATTTGAACCAAGTCCTTCAGGGTTCAAAGAATTAAGTGCCGTATTCATATCCAAAGTAATTGAGCCAGAAGCCCCTTCATTTCCTGTGCTGCCCAGTGCATTTGTGCTGCGCGTTGTATTTGCAAAGTGTGCTTGTAGCGCCTCAACGTCCTCGGGTCTTAAGCTGGCCTCCATAACAGAGAGGGCTTCTAAGGTGCTAACTGGGCTTGCTGAGGCGGAACCCGATGCGCCGTTGACAGCTCCTGCAGAGGTAGAAACTGCCACCTTTGTGTTTAACTCAGCAAGTGTCGCCGCTGTTGCTTGGCTTTGAATGCCGATGGCTCCAGGAGCCTGATTGATTTGAATTTGTAAGTTGGAGACTTGATTCAAGACGGAGGTAGTTGCGTCCGAGGGAGTGTTTCCTGTTGACAAAGTTCCTAGAGCCTGTGAGTTGGCATCTAAGCTAGAGGTGCTTGTTGTATCCGCTGTGGTGCTTGGAAGGGTAGTACCTGTGCTGATTAATGATTCAGTAGATGCGGGCTGTGAGGATGCCGCACCTGCTGGCGTTTGTCTAGCTGCCTCAGCTCCGAAGAGCTGGTGCATTTGAGAGTCGTTCAAACCCATACCACGTGCATATGAAATTAAACTCTGCGGGCTGGTATCCGTTTGAGCAGGCGTGATAAGCTGTATCTTGTTACTGATAGATACTGTTTTAAGGCTATGCCCGTTGAGGGAATCTGGAGAAGTTGCGCTGTCTTTTCCTTTTAAAGCATTTTGCTGAGCCAAGAGTGCAGCCCCAATGGAGGGTAAAACAATCGGCAAACCGTTTGGTAATGAGCTCGCAGCGTTTTGCGAGTTGGCATCCCCAAGTTTTCCGTCTTTAGAGGACACGCTAGGATCAGTAACTTTATCATTTGCCCCTTGAGATCCATTGCTCATTAGCCAAGCGTTGGTGGAATATGGGATTCCTTGTCCGTTAGAGGTGCTTGAGGATCCAGCGTTACCCGTTGAACCACCTTCCAAAGAGTCCCCTAATATATTAGTGGAGCCTAAGTAATGTCTATATTTTCCATGATTAGAAGGATTGCTGGCTTGGTTTGTGCTCGAGGAATTAGCTGAATTTGTAGAGCCGTTGCTGGATTCTGAGCCATTTGTTCCATTAGTTCCATTCGTCCCGCTCGCACTGCTAGAACCGGAAGACGAACTGTTTGAATTCGTCTGGTTATCTTGTGAGTGTTGGGTACCGTTATGGGTAGGCGAGGTCGAAAAACCATTGGGCTGAGGACCAAACCCACTATTTTGAGTAGCTAAGGAGTTTTGACTCGCCAAAGCACTGGTCAAATTTTGCCAGTTGGCAAATTGGCCTGAACTTAATTGTTGAGCCATGTAGGACGCAAAAGCGTCCCCACCTGAATTGGCGGAGTTACCCCCGGAGTTAGGTGTATTCTGGGCGCCATTGGAGTTATCGGTTAATAACTTATTGGGCGCACTCGGCAAATTAAATAGAGATGAAAGACTCATGGTGCTTATAGCATTCCAAAAATTACAGAATTACAGATACATAAGCAAAAATCGTGACCGGCAATTTGTTGCCGCTTTACGGCCCTAAGCTTTGTCTGAATTAATCCGTCCCTTAAAACTGGCCAACCGTTTTTGATCTGAACAGATACACCTAGAAATCCTGGCACATCGATTGCTTATGTGTTGTACTGCCGCAAAATTTGCGACAGAAAAAGAATACTAAACGATTCAAAAAACTGGAAAAATGGAAATGTCAACCTTATCCCTGTCAACGATCCGACAGAACTTAGCGAAATTTGATTACTCTGGCCTGGGAATTCCTGCGCTGGTGTTACTCATCATGGCTATGTTGGTGATCCCATTGCCATCCATTATTTTGGATTTCTTCTTCACTTTCAATATAGTTTCTAGTCTAGTAATCATCATGATTGCAATTAGTACTAGAAATCCTTTGGAATTTTCCTCATTTCCATCGGTCTTATTATTTGCGACGATGTTGAGGTTGGCCCTAAACGTAGCGTCAAGCCGGGTGATTTTGGTGAACGGACACGAAGGCCATGACTCTGCTGGTAAGGTGATTGCAGCTTTTGGTGAGTTTGTGATCAGCGGTAACTATGTAGTTGGATTTATCATTTTTGCGATTTTGATGATCATCAACTTTATTGTGGTGACCAAAGGTGCCGGCCGTGTATCAGAAGTCAATGCTCGTTTTACTTTGGATGCGATGCCGGGTAAACAGATGTCAATTGATGCGGACTTGAATGCTGGGGTTATTGATCAGGCAACGGCTAAGAAACGCCGTGAGGTTTTGTCTCAAGAGTCTGACTTCTTCGGATCTATGGATGGTGCATCTAAGTTCGTTAGCGGAGATGCTGTCGCTGGATTGCTAATTTTGATTATCAACGTGGTTGGTGGATTAGCAATTGGAGTGCTCCAACATAATTTACCCGTAGGAGAGGCTGGTCGTCTTTACGTTCTTTTGACAATTGGTGACGGACTAGTCGCTCAAATCCCATCTCTCTTACTCTCCCTTGCGACTGCGATTATTGTGACGCGTGTGACCACATCAGAGTCCATGACCGAGCAAGCCAAGTCCCAGTTCTCTAACCCTGCTGCTTTATTTATATCCTCTGGTATTTTGATGGCTCTGGGACTTGTGCCCGGTATGCCTCATTTGATGTTTGTTACTCTAGCGGCTGCAACGGCTGGTATGGGCCTTATGGTTATTCGCAGTGAGGTTGAGCAAGAGGCGACTGAAGAGGCCGCTACTCAGGCCGCTACTAAAGTGGAGCCGCCCAAAGAGCTTGGCTGGGATGATGTTGAACAAGTTGATTTGATTGGTTTAGAGATTGGCTACGGACTCATTCCACTGGTTAATCCTGAGACTGGCGGAGAGCTGATGAGCCGCGTTAAAGGCGTACGTAAGAAATTGTCAGCAGAATTGGGCTTTTTAATCCAACCTGTCAGGATTCGAGATGATTTGAATATCAACCCAGACACCTACAACATTGTCTTAAAAGGCGTTGTTAGGGGTAAGGGAGAGATCAGGGTAGGAAGAGAGCTTGCGATTAACCCTGGTCAAGTTTACGGAAAATTACAAGGCATCGACACGCGTGAACCCGCTTTCGGTTTGGAGGCCGTGTGGATTGAGCCATCACAACGTGACCATGCAAGGACACTGGGCTACACCGTTGTTGATGCCAGCACAGCAATTGCAACGCATTTGAACAAAGTTCTTCGTGAAAATGCATCTGACTTACTGAGTCACGATGAAGCTCAACAACTGTTAGATAAGTTAGCAGCCAAGTCACCCAAGATTGTTGAGGACTTAATTCCTGGAAAAATCTCTCTTGGCGTGTTTACCAAAGTACTTCAAAACCTCCTCCTTGAGGGCGTATCAATTAGAGACATGCGCTCAATTGCAGAGACTTTGTCAGAAATGGCTCCCAGAAACACAGATCCAGATCAACTCACCTCTGCCGTTAGACCTAAGCTTGGACGCATGATTATGCAAAGTTTAGTTGACGATAAGAACAGTTTATCTGTGATGACTCTAGACCCAGGTCTTGAGCAGATGATTCACAACATTTTGCAACAAAGCCAACCTGGCCAACCCGTGGTGCTTGAGCCTGGTCTTGCAGAGGGATTGTTTGTTGCACTTAGAAATGGATGTCGAACCATGGAAGACGACGGAAATCCGGCAGTCTTGGTGGTATCCCCCATCGTGCGCTCTTGGCTCTCAAAAGCTGTGCGCTACAGGGTCAACGATTTGACCGTTTTGTCATACAACGAAATTCCTGACGACCAAGCTGTCAAAGTAGTCCACTCGGTGGATGTACAAAAGAACAATTAACCCATTAACTGACCAATCAACTATTAATCACTGAGAAGTATCATGGAACTCAAAAGAATTATTGCAAAAGATACGCGTACTGCAAACGAGAAGGCAATGGCCTTGTACGGCAGTGATGTGTTGATTATTTCTAGTTGCCAAGTACGTGGGCAAACAGAGTTAATTGTCGCGGTCGATATAGATCCCATTGCGCCTGAGATTGCAGTGAAAGAGGAGTTCATCCCCTCTGACTTGACTTACAGCACAAAGAAGAAACCAGGTCAAACAGATGACGACGATATATTTGTGCCGGCGCATGAAAAATTGAACAGCAAAAAGCCACAAAGTTTTGATGAAGTTCTTGAGCAAACCCTCAAACAAAACAAACGTATTGAGCGCACGCCTAGACCAACAAGTAAAGATCAAAGTATCGACAAAACAACCAAAGCTCAGCCAAGCGTCGCTGCAACTCATAGCGCAGGGAAATCTATGTTTGTAGGTCCTATTAGGCCAGCTAACTGGAAAAAACCAGTCTCAAATAAACCAAAAGTCAAGACAACGACTCAAAACCTTGCCAATAAATCTGTGTCTAATGATGAACACAACCTGAGTGATCAGGCAAGGGACGAGCGCGAAGTTCTAAGAGGTCGCGAGATCGTGGACCTTGTACGCGAAGAGCTTGCAACGCTTAGAAAAGAGTTCAAGTTAAGTCAACAACTCGCGATGTGGCAAGGAAGCCCCTTATCAAGAAATCTACAACCCCTGCGCAATGCTCTAAATGAGGCACCTATACCCGCCGCTTTAAGAGCATTGTTGATTGATAGTATCCAAAGCTTTGATGACGTTGAGACGGCACTTCAAGAGATCAGACGCCAACTTTGCTCCTCCATTCAAATCGGTCATTCTCAAACAGGGTCTCAATTACCTAGCGACGGAGTGCATGTCATTGCGGGTCCTTCAGGCTCTGGTAAAACTTTAATGATTGCTCGCCTTGCACAGGAGATCAGTGCAACGGTGGGTAGTGATCAAATCGCTGTAATCTCTTATAGCGATTTAAGAGCTGGTGCTTGGAATCAAGCCCAACTCTTGAGCGCACAATCTGGAGTCGATTGCTTTAGAGCAAATAACCCAGCCACTTTGAAATTGTTATTAGAAGAGCACAGTAACAAAAAAATTGTATTCATCGACACACCAGGGGTGCAAATGTCAGACCGCATCGCGGAAATTCAGTCCGTATCAGCTGAGGCGCAGTTTCACTGTGTGTTACCAGCAGATGTATCCCTCACCACACTGCGAAGAATATTTGGTCTATCAAGCATTGTGTGGCAAAGTTTGATGATCAGCAAGTTAGATGAATCTAGTCAACCATGGCCATTGATTCAATGTTTAACTGAAGGTAACGTCAACGTGAGTGTTGCCAGCAAAGGTGAGCGTTTAGGGGACTGGATACGTCAAGTGAAGGCCGAGGATTTGGTCAATCTTGCTTTATCCAACTTGTCATTGAGTCACAATGATGCATTAAGTGATGATGGTCATCAATCGATGGACATGGCGCGCATAGCTCGCCTGGCCTCTCAACTGACAGGGTCTAAGCATGAGTAAAAATAAAACCACAGAAGTCATTGGTATAGCCAGTGGTAAAGGGGGAGTGGGTAAAACCACCATCTCTGTCAATTTGGCTGTTGCCCTTGCTCAAAGCGGTCACAGTGTCATGCTCTTTGATGCTGACTTGGGTCTTGCAAATGCTCAAATTGCATTGGGTGCGAGGGCGGAGTTTAATTTAAGTCATTTCCTTGCAGGACAAAAATCTCTGGAAGAGATCATCTTGACAACACGTCAAGGGGTAAAGCTCATCCCCGGTGCCTCAGGAGTTCATGAGCTTGCTGGGCTCTCTCAGATCCAAGCTGCTAGTATCGTTCAAGCTTTTAGCAACATTGCCTCCGACATTGACTATCTAATTGTGGACGTTGCAGCGGGTATTTCCCCATCCGTACTCTCATTCTTAAGTGCCTGCCATAGACGCTTTGTTGTGGTTCAAGACGATCCCTCTTCAATTGCTGATGCATACGGAACCATCAAAGTCATGACCCAAGAGCTCAAACTTGATGAAATCTATTTGCTACCCAATAACGTACATTCCCAAACCCAAGGGTGGAAGCTCTACCAAAGGCTGAACGATGTGTGCGTGCGCTTCTTGGGTGAATCAGTTCACTATCTAACAGCCATTGAAGCAGATGAGATGGTGCTTGCTTCGCACAAAAAATATCAAACCGTGATGGAATTTGCGCCAGGTACTGGCGCGGCAAGAGATTTTCGCCGATTGGCCGAGATGAGCACTCAACTGCGCCCTCTTGGACACGCAACCGGTGGTTTACAGTTTTTTATGGAGCGGCTGATTCAAAGCAGTCCGAATCAATCATGAGAAACCAATCTGCAGTTTATATGTATCAACCCGGACGCCCAAAGGGTGAAGAGCTTGTGCTCTCTCATCTAGGGCTGGTCAAACGTGTTGCACTTCACTTGAAGGCCAGAGTACCAGCTTACATGGAGCTTGATGAGCTTATCCAAGTAGGAATGATTGGACTTCTTGAGGCATCAAGAGCCTATGATCCTGCAAAAGGGGTGGAGTTTGAGAACTTCGCGCACAGCCGAGTCAGAGGGGCAATGCTTGATGAGGTAAGACGGTTGTCCTTTTTACCTAGATCGGCTGTTGCTTTTAACAAATCTCACAATGAAACCGTTAGAGCTTTAGCATCTGAGTTGGGTCGTGCGCCCTCACAAGCTGAAATTGCAGATTTCATGGGCAAGGACTTAGAGGATTTTCATAAAGAGCGTGGTAAAGCCAGACTCTTTGAGACCTACTCCATGGAGGTCGTAACGGAGGAGGTCATGGGAATGGCCGATGATCCCATGAATCAGCCGGAGGCAATTTACGAAGAAGCTGAGTTTATGGAGGCCGTGACCCAAGCGATTACGGAGCTACCAGAGCGAGAGCAATTGGTCATGCAGCTGTACTACGTTGAAGAATTAAATTTGAAAGAAATTGGTGAAGTACTTGGTGTCTCAGAGTCCAGAGTCAGCCAGATTCTCTCAACGGTTGTGAAAAAGTTAAGGGTGACGCTACAAATTGAACCAGAAGCCTTAGCGGGGTTGGTCAGTAGGAGTGCAGCATGAACGGGTTTTTCCAACTCTTAATTGCATGGGGCGTTTTGCTTGTCTTTGTGTTGCTGCTTTATATGATTGACAAGTTCAACTTTGTCTTTAGCAGTTTATCTCAAGCTGAAACTCCCCAAACCTATACCGATGGCTTATTTGGTGAGCTCTACGGCAAACCCCTGTGGGATGCGATGAGTGGGTTGCCCATTCCTGGAATTGATAAAAAGCTTGTTGAGAATCTTAAGCCCCATTACGAGCCTGCACTTAGGCAGCACATTGAGCAAGTATTTATGGAAGGCTATCACCATGCCCGTGAAGGCACGCTGGGTGTCCCAAGCAACAACAGGATGATTCCCACTCCAAGGGGAGCACTTGAGTCTTGGTTGCCCCTTCATCATTTGAGCAGCATTTACCAAGCAGGTTCTGAGTTTTACAGCAAGCCTGATTCAGATGTCTTAAGGATCCAACAAAGTTTGGATCAAATTACTTCTATGCTTTATGCTCGCGTCGGAATCTCTCTTTTAGACCCCTATTCAAGAACACTGATGGTTCACCCTATTGGTGTTGAGCGACCCTTTGCGCAACAAAGCCAAGCCTTGAGCACAGAGTCATCTCAACCTGTCGTTAGTGCACCTACCACCGGCGTGACTCAAGCCTTTGCAGCTTCAAATTCAGCTGATAGTACATTGAACGGTGTTGGATCTAATGCGGTTACAAATGAATCGGTTGCAACCCATGAGGAGTTGACAACTTCCTCTGCAAGTTCTGAAGTTGCTGCCTCCAGCGCCTTAGCCACCTCTGGACCTAGTCCTTCTGGTTTGGTATCTGAGCCAAGTTCAGGCGATAACGTTTTGTTGCAGCCTAACTTGAATGCAATCGGAGCAGCTCAAAGCGAACGGGTAATGGAGGCTGCACAGCCAGCGGTTTAAAGCAATTGATAACTATTTGGGAAATTTGGAGTGGCAAACATTTGCCGCGTTTTAGAAAGTAAATTAGGAATCAGATCGATAAATTAGAATATTTGGACAGTTTTTCAAAATTGTCGATTGTTTTTGTTTGAATTTGAAAGAGTTGGGGAGAAGAACCTTAAATAATGACTTATTTCACGGCTAATTGAAGTTAACTGAACTTTTTCACTCAAGTTCGGTTTTCTAGTTCCGATTCTGCAGTTGTCACCCAGAGAAACTAGGAGTTACTGCAAATGAGAATTAATCACAAAGCCATCGAGAGTTACGGTCAAGTTAAAAATGTCACAGGCGTGACACAGTCAAACAATGTGGAGTTGATCCAAATGTTGTTTGATGGCTTGGTTGAGAGTTTGTCTTCTGCAAAGGGACATATCCAGCACAATTCAGTTGCAGAAAAAGGAAAAGCAATTTCCCGTGCAACAAGAATTGTTCTTGGACTTCAAGGCGCACTTGATTTTGAGAAGGGCGGAGAACTTGCTACAAATCTAAATGATTTGTACAACTATGTGACGCGTCGTTTGCTTCATATTAATCTTCGCAATGATTTGGTTGCTTTGGACGAAATTTATGGCATCATGACGGAGATACGTGAAGCTTGGAAACAAGTACCTACATTGGTACCTGCAACGAACATGTCTCCTTCAATGATGAATTGATGGAAAAATTCAATTCATCATTGAATTAAAAGACAAAGTGAAGATGAGTAACAGTTTCCAAGTACGTATTCATAGGTCATAGGTGGTTTTGAGACAAAGTGAGGATTGGGTGAAGCTCGCTTTTAGATGTTAAAAGTTGAGCTTAATAATTAGGAGTTAGCTATGGGACCAGTTGGAATTGTTCTTCTCTTCGTTTTCGTTTTCGGTGGATACATCATCGAGGGCGGAAGTATGGAGCCAATTATTGAAGCCGCTCCGATGGAGATTTTCATTATTTTCGGTGCCGGTTTGGCGGGTATGATTACTGGAAACAGTACACCTATTTTAAAAGGTGCCTTCGGTGGTATGGCCAAGTCCCTCAAAGGCGCTAGGTACAAAAAAGACGATTACGTAGCCATCATTTTGGTGGTAGCTAAGATTATGAAAACCCTCAAAGCTGAGGGTGCTGTCGCTCTTGAGGCCCACGTTGAGAGCCCAGAGTCGAGTGCAATATTCGGTGAATTCCCACCCTTACTTAATGACCATTCCCTTTTGCACATGATTTGTGACACAGTGCGTTTGATGGTTGTATCCTCGAGTAATCTGAGCCCCTACGCTGTAGAAGAGGTGATGGACGCCTCAATTAAACTACACCACCATAATGAGGCCGCTTGCGCAGATGCAGTACTAACGCTTGCTGGTGCGCTGCCGGCTCTTGGAATTGTTTCCTGCGTTTTGGGTGTGGTTAAGACCATGGGCGCGATTGACCAACCCCCTCCTGTACTTGGAGCCTTGATTGGTGCCGCTTTGGTGGGTACGTTCTTAGGGGTGTTTATGGCTTACGGTCTCTTTGAGCCGATGGGTAAACGACTTGCCCAAATCGTTGAAGAAGAGGGCGAGATCTATAAAGTTGTTAAACAAATCATTATCGGCACTATGCATGGTCACCCTGTGCCCTTGGTTATTGAGGCAGCACGTGTTTGTATCAGCCACCACAACCAACCTACATTCGGCGAATTGTTTGACGGCATGAGAGGCAAATAAGTATGGCCACTGAGGTAGCAAATCCCGAAGAGGCTCCAAAAGAGGAGGCGCCAGCAGCGGGGGCCGAGGCTCCTGCTGAGGCACCTGCAGAGGAGGGCGCGGCCCCGGTCATTGTCATCAAAAAGGTGATGGCAGATGGACACGGCGGTGCTCACGGGGGTGCTTGGAAAATTGCTCTTGCAGACATGATGACCGCCATGATGGCGTTCTTTTTGTTGATGTGGCTTTTGGGTGCTACAAACGCTGACCAAAGAAAAGGTATCGCTGATTACTTCAAACCCAGCTCGCACAGCTTAAATCCATTTGGACAACTCGCGGGATCAAACGGAGTCCTTGGGGGAAGATCTATCATTGACCCAGACGCATTTCCTTACGCGGCAAGACAAACCGGCTTGCTTGAGCGATTGACCCCAAGGTCAGAGGGGGGGCCCAATCCAGATACTGAGCCTGGAGAAGAGAACGAGAATCCAGCGGCAGATCCAGCTAATAAAGGCAGCGGAAAAGGGGCTGGAAACGGAGCAGGTAAGGAAGGCTCTGGTAGTGGCAAAGCTTCAGCGGATGAGTTGACCGAAGAGGAAAAACAAGA
>Ga0208618_1000752_pt1 | contig 14040 bp, 5 predicted proteins | sample CryBogCBE18Jul08_FD_184585 | JGI IMG/M metagenome (GOLD analysis project Ga0208618, IMG submission 184585) | Freshwater microbial communities from Crystal Bog, Wisconsin, USA - CBE18Jul08 (SPAdes) | ecosystem: Environmental > Aquatic > Freshwater > Lake | place: Crystal Bog, Wisconsin, USA...
TACAGTAATACTGCAGTAGGTGGCGGTCATGGCGGTTTATCAGCTGCTGCAGGTGCTGCTGGTGGTTCTGGTGGCGGCGGCGGCGAAACTTCTAGCGTTACAGAAAATGGTGGCGCTGCTACTTCAGGGCAAGGTTTTGGCGGTGGCAGTTCTCCCATTTCGACCAGTACTAACGCTGGTGCTGGTGGCGGTGGTTCTGCTGCATCTGGCGGCGGTTCAGTTTTTGTTTTCAGTGGCAGTACTCAAGTAGGTAAAGGTGGTGTTGGCGGTAATGGTACTACCAGTTCAATTACAGGAACACCTGTTGTTTACGCTACAGGTGGTGGCGGTGGTACTCGTTTTACTATAGATGGTGTAGCAGCTACTGGTCCAGGAGCTGGTGGTTCAAGTAGCGTTAATGGCGGTAAAGGCGGTGGTTATACTGGCAGTTATAATCAAGCTGCTACTGCAGGTGCAATAAATACAGGTAGTGGCGGTGGCGGTGGCGGCACATATAGCAACAGTGCTGCAGCTGTAGCAAATTCTGGTGGTTCTGGTATTGTAGTAATATCTTATCCAGGAAGTCAATTATTTACAGGTGGAACTATTACAACTGTTGGTTCGAATACTGTTCATATATTTACAGCTAATGGCACTTTACAATAATTTTTTAGGAAAGTTTAGATGGCAAATCTTAAAGATGGAACAAGAATTTATGGAGCAGCGACCGTCGATACATCTATTACTGTTGGTGGATCGAATGGATCAGTAAATGCCATTACTGGAACATCGATTACTGCATATGGCGCTTTAGGTATATCAAATTCTTCATATGGTGTTGTTGGTTTGTCAAATACCAATTATGCTATGGTTGGAATTGGTGGACAAGGTGGTGGTGCTGGTGGTGGAATTATAGCACAATCAAACACAGGTCTTGGGCTTTCTGTGCAATCAAACACAGGTACGATAGCTACATTTTCCAATGCTACTACTACAATAGCAACAGTAAATACTACAGGTGCTTATGTTACTGGTACTATTAATGCTACATCATATACAGTAGGTACTGCATTTACTGCCAATGCTACTCTTGTTAATACTGCTGCTATAAACGTAACTGGTCAAACTAATACAGCTACTCTTTATGTTACTACATCTGCTAACGTCGGTACTGCAGTTATTGCTAATGCTACTGGTGTGTATACTACTGGTACTGTTAACGCAGCATCTCATACCGTTGCTACTTCTTTTATTGCTAACTCTACTCAGCTTACTATTACAACGCCATTTTCTTCTAATGCTTCAGTTGGTACTGCTGGTCAAGTTTTAGTTTCAAACGGCGCTACTGGTTCTCCTTTTTGGAGTTCTGCTGTTAGATCTGGTACTGCAGTCGCAACAACATCTGGTTCGGCATTTTTATTTACTAATATTCCAAGTTGGGTAAAACGTGTTACTGTAATTTTTAACGGTGTCGGCCAATCAACTTCAGTTAATGGTTTAATTCAAATTGGTTCAGGATCAGTTACATCTAGTGGATATACGAGTTCTTCTGTTTCAACTCAAAGTGGCGCTCAATCATCAGCTGGCGCAACAAGTACAGCAGGATATGTCGTTTGGGATGCTTATAATGCTTCTCCATTTTCAGGTCAAGTAGTTCTATCAAATATTTCTGGTAATACTTGGATTAGCAGTGGTGTATTAGTAAACCAAAGCGATTCTCGAGCAGCATTAAGTTCAGGCACGGTAACGCTTTCTGGTGCATTAGATCGTGTAAATATAACTGGTGTTACTACTCCTACTTTTAATGCAGGATCGATTAATATATTTTACGAATGAGGAAAACATGTCAACTATTCAAGTAGACGTTCAAACAGGAATTGTTATTATTATCAACGATGATGGCAGTAATACTATTATAACAGACACTTCTAATACATTATCATCAAATACTTAACTAAATATCCATAAAAGGATTTATAGATGGCTACTACTTCTAGAGCAGATAAGTTTACTCAAACACAGAAGAAACAGGTTCTGTTCTCAGATTTTCTAGATAACTTTGATAGAGTGCCATTTAATAATCAGTTAGCAAAAGTAACTAATGAAAATGCAGTTCGCCAATCTATAACTAACCTTGTATTAACAAATTATGGCGAAAGATTATTCCAACCGAACGTTGGCGGTAATGTCAATGATTCTCTTTTCGAATTTGCTGATGCTATTACTGCGCAAAATTTAACTTATGATATTAGAACAACAATTCAAAATTTTGAACCAAGAGCAAATTTATTAAATGTTGTTGTATATCCTTCACCTGATAAAAATTCATTCGTTGTAAATATCGTATTTTCTATTATAAATAGTACAACACCAGTAAATATTAATTTAACTGTATCGAGAGCAAGATAAAATGGCTAATAGTTCTTTCAATTTAACATCTCTTGATTTTGATACCCTTAAATCTAATCTACAAACATATCTCCAGTCTCAAACTATTTTCCAAGATTATGATTTTACTGGATCGAATATGAATGTTCTTTTGGACATTCTTTCATATAACACATATTTAAATTCGTTTTACCTTAACATGGTTGCTGCTGAAAGTTTTCTTGATAGCGCACAATTAAGAGATAGTGTTGTATCGCATGCTAAAGAATTAAACTATATTCCATCATCAGCCACTTCAGCTGAAGCCGTTGTTAATTTAACATTTAATACTACAGGCATTACATCTGGCGCATTTGTTATTCCAAAAGGTACTTCGTTTTCTGGAACTAATTCGAATGGTGCATTTACCTTTTCAACCAATACTAATTTAACAGCAATTTCTTCATCAAATACTTTTACGTTTAGTAACGTATCAATTTTTGAAGGAACATATATCAACGAATCATTTATCGTTGATTACACCCAGCCAACCCAAAGATTTATTCTTTCTAATGCAACCGTTGATACTGGAAGTATAGCAGTTACTGTTTCTGAAAATAACGGAAGCAATAACATAATTTACACAGAAGCAAGCAGCCTTTTTGGATTAAACTCCAATTCAACGATATATTTCTTGCAAGCTGCTCAAAATGGTCAATATGAAATTGTATTTGGCGATGGAGTATTTGGTGATTATCCTTTAAATACTTCTGTTATCACAGTAACATATAGAATTACAAAAGGCTCAGCAGGTAGCGGTGTTTCAACATTTTATCTAAACCAAAATTTAGGTACATATAATGGTGGCAGTGCAATTTCTACAGTTACTACCGTTGCTAATAGTTCAAACGGTTCTGATCCAGAAACTATTGAATCGATTCGTTTTAGAGCTCCACGTTCATATCAAGTTCAAGATAGAGCAGTTACAACTAGCGACTATAAAACATTAATTCTTGATAATTTTAATGATGTTGAAGATGTTAACGTATTTGGAGGCGAAACTCTTCCTAATCCAGAATACGGTGTAGTTTATATTTCTCCTTCAACATACAGCGGTGCACCACTCGCTAATCAAAGAAAAGCTGATATATTAACATTCCTTCTATCAAAGAAAATGATCAATATCACAAATAAAATTATTGATCCTAATTATGTTTATATAGTTCCAACGGTTATGGTTAATATTAACTTTACAAATACTTCATTAACACCAGTTGATTTCCAATCTGCTGTATTAGCTAGTATTTCAAATTTCAATATTACATACTTGCAAAAATTTGATACTACGTTTAGATATTCTAAGCTATTAGAAGCAATTGATAATACAGATTCGAATATCGATGGTAACTTAACCTCAATTCAAATTTATAAATTGCTTGAACCTGCTCTTAATGTTGTAGCTTCACCATCAACTTCTTTTGGCAATCAGCTTAATGTAGGTAGCATTACAAGCAGTAATTTTATTTTGATCGATGGAAATACATATCAAATTACTGACGTTAATCCAACTGCTGTTGGTATTACTGGAATATTGTATTTGAAACAAATTACAACAAACAATACCCAAAATTATACAACGGTTGGCACAATTGATTATTTGAGTGGTACGGTTAACATTAAAAATATCACGGTATACAGTTTCTTAGGAGCTCCTGGTATTCAAATATTTGCAACATCAACTTATAATGATATTGTCGGTAATTCGAATAATATCGTAGAAATTGATTTAGGTTCTACTACTGTAACGGTAAATGCTGTATAATGCAAATCTCAAAGATAATATCACCATTAATTGCTTCTCAGTTTCCTGCCTTTTATAAGACACAGGGTTTAACTTTCATTGCATTTATGGAAAGCTATTATCAATGGCTTGAACAGATAGGTCAAGTTACATTCGAAGCTAGATCTATGCTCGAGTATACAGATATTGATACAACTTTACCTCAGTTCATTCAATACTTTAAAGACAAGTATATTCAATCACTCCCAATATCTATTATATCGGATCCTAAGCTATTAGTAAAGCATATTATTGACTTATACAGATCAAAAGGTACAGATAATTCATACAGACTTTTATTTCGTATGCTGTTCAATGAAGATATTGACATTTATGTTCCTGGAAATTATCTTTTTAAATCATCAGATGCAATTTGGACTATTCCAAGATATATTGAAGTAACGAACTTTCCGAATCTACAACAATTAGTTGGATATGAAATTTACAGCAGTTCTGGTGCAACGGCTGTTGTTGAAAGTTATTTTAAAAAAATAGTAAACCAAAAAACAGTAAATATTTTATTCCTATCAAATATCGATGGCACATTCAAATATGATGACCAAATATTTTCGCACCAATTTCCTAATATTAACGTAAGTAACGCACCAATCATAATTGGTTCTCTTTCGGCTGTTGCTGTTACAGGTGGTGGAGCAAATTATAATGTTGGTGATTTATTAACAGTTCAAGGCAGTGGTACTGGTGGCGTTGCACAGGTTGTTACTACTCAAGTAGACAACGGTAAAGTTTCATTTACTCTTGTTAATGGCGGTTATGGATATGGCACTGATGCAGTTGTTACTGTAACAGGCGGATACGGTTCAGGTGCTACGTTTAAAGTTGGTGGTATTACAAATATTCAAATTTTCAACTACAATACTGATATAATTAATAACGTATTTAATACTGTACTTGACATAAGCACCGAAGGTTTTGCAATTAATACTGTATCTTCTACAGGTGCTTTTACTAATAATGAATTGGTAACTGCATCTGCTAATGTTAAACATTTAGACGTTTCATATATTTCTGGCGCTATATCAAATGGCGAATCTATATCAAACACAGCACTTGGTATTTCAGGATTGACAGTTTATAATTCTGATGGATCTATGTTATACATTACAGGTACTGATACTAATTTAAATAATGCTAATGTTGTTCCTGGAACTTATTTGATAAGTAATACAACAGGCTCAGTTGTAAAAGTAAATGCAACTTTTCCTAAAGTTACAGTTACTGGAAATGGTGTTGTTAATTCTGTAGTTTCAAATACTACGTTAGTAACAGTGTTTAATTCTTCTAATACTATTGGTTATTTTATTCCTGGTAGTACTCTTACAGGTCAAAGTTCAGGAAAAACTGCAGTAGTTTCTTATGTTAATAGATTGACAAATTGGAATTATTTTCCAGCTGATCCAGCCGCTACTAATTTAGATACAAAAATAAACAACGCATTTAATATTATTTCGAAACAAATCGGCCAAATAACTTATATCACTGGTGTAAATCCAGGAATTGGTTATTCCGCTAATCCTACAGTTACTGTTATTGAACCATATGTTGCTGATGTTGGTATACCAGATGGGGTTGGTGGTATTTGGGGTAGAGACGCTATTGTTACCGCAGTAGCTGGTGTTTCATCTGGTGTTGTTTCTGCTGTAAAGATAGTTGATTCTGGATTTGGTTATAATCCAGAAGAATATGTAAATTTAGTAAGCACGAATAATGTTTCAACAGTAACAGGTTTTGCTATAGTTGATAAAGATGGCGCTGGTGAAGGTTATTATGAAAATAACAGTGGGTTCACTAGCGATACTATATATCTTCAAGATGATGAATTTTATCAAGTTTATTCATATCAAATTATCGCAACAAGAATGATTGATACGTATGAAAATTTTGTTAGAGATTTGATTCACCCTTCAGGCGTTGCTCTTTATGGTAAATTTTCTGTTGTTAGTGAATTAACAAATCAAGAATCAGCACCAGTATCTTTCTCACTTGTCCAATCAACATCATAAATACAATAAACAATCGTTGGAATTAAAATGGCAGTACTAACTATTCACCAATATCTTGATGCTGTTAATTCGTTTATCACGAACATCACTGCATCGCGAAAAGCATACTTTATGTATTTCGCCAAACCAACACCATGGACTGATGCCAATGGTGCTATTGACGATTCGAATGTTCTTGTAGCAAATGCTTCAGTTTCTCAACACGAATCAGTAATTTATGATGACCTTACTTTTGGTTTGAGAATCGGTAACAATAATATCATTCAAATGATTCCTCGTTATAATTGGTCTAACAATACATACTTTGATAGATATGATCAAAATGATGGTAATCTTTATTCAAAACAATTTTTTGTAATTACTGATAACTATCAAGTTTATAAAGTAATTGACAATAACAATGGTGCCAATTCAACTGTAAAACCATCTCTTACAACACCATATGGCACATTTAACACATCAGACGGATACGTGTGGAAATACATGTATTCTATTAGCACAAATGCTAATACTAATTTTACATCCAACACATATATACCAGTAACACCAAATGCAAACGTAACTTCGAATGCAGTTCCAGGAACCATCGATGTTATTCGTGTTACTGCTGGCGGTAATAATTATCAGTCATATTATTCTGGTTATCTTACATCAGCCATTAACAACCACACTGTTGGTATCGATAGTGGCGCATCGCCATATAATGATTATTATACTGGTTCATCCATGTATCTTAATGCAGGTTTCGGTGCTGGTCAAATTAGCAAAATTACAAAATATGATGGCCTTAATAAATTAGTTACAGTAACACCTGCATTTAACACTTATGCTGTGTTTAATTTATCAGCTCAAACTGGTTCTATTTCTGTCGGTAATATCCTTACTCAAAATATTGACAGCATTGTTTATTATTATAAACAGGGTGTTTTCCAAGTTGGTGATACTATTATTCAAACAGACACAGGCGCGAATGGCACTATCATAACTGCTAATTCTACAGTCCTTCAAGTTGTCCGTAACAGTGGCGCAAATACATTCGCTCTTAACACGCCTATCTATGATGTCACACAAGGAGGCACATTAGAATCAGGCACTGCTACAGTTCAGCCATTCCAAGTATTGAATATTACCTCAAATACAGGTGCATTTGCAAACGGCGAAACAATTTATCAAAGCAATGGTTCGGCTAATGTTGCTAATGGTGTTGTGTTCAGCTCAAATAGTTCTACAATTTATGTTGGTAATTCGACTGGTTCTTGGTCAAATTCTTATCAAGCTAAAGGTTCTACTTCAAGTTCAAATGCTGTTATTAATACAGTATCAACAAGCAATAATGGTTTAAGTTACGTTTATATTTCAACTGGTACAGCGAATACTACTTTTTCAGTAAATAACTTTATTCGTGTTGGTTCAAACGCAAATACTAATATGCGTAGAATTACGGCTGTTAATACAACAGTTGTAACTACAGCAACTCCATTCTCAAATACTCTTGTTGCTAATTCATATTACTTGATGCCTTATGCAGCTGATATTTTATCAACTACATTAACTTCTGCTAATGCTTATATTTCAAATACTAATCTTAATGGTATCAATTTAACTTATAATAACGTAGCTACTATTGGTCAAAATTTTATTATCGGTGAAAAGGTCGATCAAGTAGATATTAACAATATCTATCAGGGAGCTAACGCTATCATATCATATGCTAATTCATCAACACTTATTCTTAGCAATGTTAATGGTACTATTACTCCTGGACTTTTTGTAAGAGGCGAATCATCTTTACAAAAAGCATCTATCGTTTCTCAAATTAGCTATCCTAATATTACAACTACTGCTCCAACTGGAACTTTCGTTCTTGGTCAAACTCTTACTGCTAGAGATTCATCAACATACGCTTCTCTTGGAACTGCTAATTTAATTTCATATTACACAATTCCAAATGCTCTTACTCAGTATATTATTTCGCCAACAGTAACTATTACTGGTGATGGAACGAATGCTGCAGCGTATGCGGTTGTTAATAATGCAACAAATTCTACAAATAATATTCAGCAAATTGTTGTAATCAATCCAGGATCTAATTATTCTAATGCTATGATTACAATTTCAGCCAATACCAATTATGGCAGTGGAGCAAATGCTTCTCCAACTATTTCGCCAGCAACTGGCCATGGTTCAAATACATATTCTGAACTCGGCGCATCATATGTTGGTATAACAGTTAATATTGCTAACGGCTCAACTGAAGGATATATTTTCCCAGTTTATGGTAAATACCGCAAAGTAGGTATTTTAGAAGATCCATTGTACAATGATCTTACAGTAAACCTTAATAATTTTAGCAGAGTAAATTTACAACTTACTAATGTTTCTTCTCCGTTTTCTAATAATGAAAGTGTGTTACAATTAGGTAACATGGAAATGGATAGATTAAACATTTCTTCTAATACTAGTGCATTTATTGTTAAAGAAATAGTTTATCAAAGTAATGGTTCTGCTAATATTGCTACTGGTGCAATTTTTTCGGCCAATAGTACTGCAATTGTTGTAAATCCTACAAATGGATATTTTTCAAACACTTATCAAATTAAAGGTGTTACTTCAGGATCAAACGCTGTAGTAAATAGTATTTCTACCGTAACATCAAACCAACAAACTGTTGGTGTTGGTATGGTTCTTTCATACACAGCTAATGTTGCTAATACTACTCAAGGAACTCTTGTTCTTTATAATGCACAAGGAACTTTTGCAGCAAATATGATGTTTGCTAATGGTGTTCTATCAAATGATAATATTATTGGTATAAATTCTGGTTCTACAGCCAATGTAGCTGCTCAAAATACTGTATATTTTAGTTTGCTCTCAAATGTTGAAATTGTTACAGAAAATACTTCATTATCTACTGCTCAAATTATCGCATTGAATACTAATACTCAAATTGCTCTTTCAAATGTTGAAGGCACATTTACTTCTAATAGTTATATTACAGATAATGCAAGTGGCGCTCAGGCTAATGTCGTTTCTCTTTATGGTTCTAATAATACTATTAATGTCACAAATATATTTGGTCAGTATTTTAACCAAACATTAAGAATGCCATTAACTTCAAACTCAGCACCATTCCAACAATTTGAAGTATTAACACAAGTAAGCACAAATGCTTACGGTACTATTATTTCAACAAATAATGATGTTGATATTGTGTATACTGGAGCAAATGGAACATTTAATGTTGGTGATATTATCTCAAGCCAAAATGCAAGTTCAAATGGTACAGGTATTGTTACATTCGCAAATAGCACATATTTAAGAGTTACTGCAAAGAATAAATCATTTTCTAATGGAGATATCTTTAAAAATCTCCTAAATACAGGTGCAACTATAGCTAATGTTTATACTGTTTTAGTGTTAAATAATATTAGTGGCCCAAATAAATTCCAAAGTGGATTATTATCTGCTAATATGGTTGGTTCTAATTCTGGAGCAATAGGATTAAATACAGTTAATAACAGTATTGTTTATCCTGATCTTGTAAGACTTTCTGGTGATGTTATCTATCTAGAAAATTTTGCACCAGTTACTTTATCGAATACTTCTAGTGAAGTTGTTAAAATAGTTATTCAGTTCTAATACAGAGGAAAATATGACTCTACAAATTGATCTATCTCAGTCACCTTATTTTGACGATTTTGATGCAAATTCAAATTATTATCAAATTTTATATCGTCCAGGTGTTGCTGTTCAGACAAGAGAACTCAATGTTATGCAGTCGATCCTTCAAGATCAGATTAGCAAATTTGGCAGAAATTTAATTAAAGATGGATCAGTAACTGAAGGTTGCGCTTTTACGTTTGATAACAATTATCAATTTGTAAAAATTAATGATAACTATGCAAATGGCACAGCATTTACAATTAGTAATTTCGTTGGTAATATTATTTACAACAATAATGGCCTTAAAGCATCTATCGTTAATGCGGTTCAAGGTTTCCAATCACAAGATCCATATCTTAATACTCTTTATGTTAAATATCTTAACACTGCAGTATATTCAAATGGTTCGCCACAATCTACATTTAATGCTAATGATACGCTCGTAATCGCAACTACAGCAAATGTTGCGATCGGCAATGTAACAGCTGCTACTTCTGCTAATGGCGTTACTGGCGTAGGCTACGCATTTACAACAACAAATGGTACAATTTTCAAAGACGGTTATTTTATCAACGTATTACCGCAAACTATTGTAGTCGATGCATTTAATAATGCTCCTGACAATATTTCAGTTGGTTTTGAAGCAATCGAAAATATCATTACTCCAGAAGCAAATTCTGCTCTTTATGATAATGCTTCGGGTTCTCCGAATTATCTTGCTCCTGGCGCACACAGACTTCAACTTATCCCAACTCTTGTTACTCGTCAAACAAATGCAATTTCAAACACCACATCGTTTTTCTCGCTTTGTGATTTCGTTGCAGGATATCCAGTTTCAATTAAAAATAATACTCAGTTCGCTTCTATCGAAGATGAAATGGCTCGCCGTACATATGAAACAAATGGCAATTTTATTGTTACTCCATTCGTTCTTTCTACTAAACCAAGAGTTGAAACTAATACAGCAAGTAATTCAACATATTCAAATACAACTTATCTTAGCTTAGTTTCTTCAGCTGGTGAAGGTTATGTTGAAGGTTATAATGTAGATTTCTTAAACAATAATATTACATCATTAAGAAAAGCAACTGATCTTGCCCCTTCAACTGGTGCGGTTGTTACTACTAATTATGGTTATTATATTACCGTTCAAGAATATGTTGGTGATTTCCAAACAAATAAATTACAACAAATTCAATTACACAGTGTAGCAAAACATGCTATTTCTTCTGATTCTTTCCTTGGTGTCAATTATTCGGCAACAACACAAATTGGAACTGCGTATATCAGAGGCGTAGAATTTAATTCTGGTACTGCTGGTACTCCAACTGGACAATATATTGTTTATCTATTCAATGTTCAAATGTATCCAGGATGGAATTTCAGCAGTGTAAAAAGTATTATCAATTATAATTCAAGCAGCCTTAATGGTGTTGCAGATATTGTATTATCATTAAGCAATACAGCTGTTATACAGCAATCTAATTTTAATTCAATGATTTTCCCATTTGGTCAAAAAGCTCTTTCTACGAATGGCTTTACTAACCAACAATATGTTTATCGTCGTGCTAATACTTCTACATTTAATACTTCAGGTGTTATGACAGTTTCTCTTGGAACACCAAAAGGCTCAGCAACTGAAATATTCGAAAATGAAGGTACTGAAACTGGTATAGCAACTGCATCATTTATTATTATCCCAACTACTAATGGTACTACTGCAAATAAAAATGGCAATGTATCTGTAACAGCTTCACAATCAAATGTTGTTGCGAATGGTTCAACTGCATTCCTTACTGATTATTCAGTTGGTGATTTTATTGATGTTAATAATCAAATTAGACAAATTACTGCTATCACAAATAATACATTGATGACAGTTTCTAATACATTTAATACTACAAATACAAATAGCAATCATTATAAAATATTTCCAGCTGGCGTTCCACTTGACTTTACTAAAATGGTTGGTGCGAATACTAGAAATATCATTTCAACAAGTGGATCTGCTACGTTTAATCTTGGTGAAAATCTTACTGGAACTATGGGCGCGAATGTATACTATGATGTTCTCAGAGAAGCTACTGTTCCTGTACAAAAAATATTAAATCCACATGTTTATGTTGCTATTAATTGCGCAAGCCATCCAGCTGGTTCAACTGGACCATGGTCATTAGGTCTTCCTGATGTATTCAGCATTAATGCTATTTACGTCAATAATGGTACATTTAGTAATACTGTTTCTAACAGCCTTGGATCATTCGCATTCGATAATGGTCAAAGAGATAATTATTATGGTCTTGCGCAAATTTCTGCAATTGGAAATAGCTTAAATGCAAATTCTAGAATACTTGTTGATCTTAATGCATTTACATACAACCAGTCTCAGGGTGTTGGTTTCTTTAATGCTAATTCATATCCTATCGATGACGTTAATACTTCAAATGCATATGCTATTCAAACTCAACTTATTCCACAATATTATTCAACTTCTGGAATAATATATGATTTGAGAGATAGTATCGATTTCCGCCCTTGGGCAAATAATACTGCTAATGCATCAGCAAACTCAACAAACTGGACAACTGTTGCAACAGTTAATCCTTCTGCTGTGTTAACATATTATATCGATCCATCTTATGGTTCATTTGTTCCAACGCCAGATACAAATTATCAAGCAAATATTCAATCATATTATGCTCGTACTGATATTGCAGCAATTACTACTTCTGGACAATTTAGAGTATTCGAAGGAAAACCATCGATTAATCCAGTTGCACCACCAGAACCAAATGGTGTAATGACTCTTGGTATTGTTAATGTTCCTCCATATCCTTCATTATCTACACCAGAAGCAAAAATTGCTGGAAGATATGATTATGCTGTTACTACTACAATTACACAGCAAAAACGCTATACCATGAAAGATATTGGTGGTATCGCCAAGCAAATTAATAACCTTCAATATTATACTTCATTATCATTGCTTGAACAATCAGCAACCAATCTTCTTGTTCGTTCTGGTACTACTGGCCAAAATCGATTCCAAAATGGTATCCTTGTAGATTCGTTTTCTGATCACAGCATTGGTAATACTTTAGATCCAACATATAACATTGCAATTGATTCTAGTGCTGGAAATATGAGACCAGCATTTGCTCAAATGTCTAGACCTATTAGTTATAATGCTAATGCTAGTTCTAATACTGTAAAAGTTGGCAAATATGTAATGCTTAATTACAATGAAAGCCCATATCTTTCACAGCCTTATGCTTCAAAATACAGAAATGCAATTGAAGGAAATATCTATAATTGGAATGGTACTATTACATTTAACCCATCAGGTGCTACTTCTCCTGATTTAACAACTTCTCCAGATGTTACTACTAATCTTGATCTTTCTTCGAATTGGGTAAATATAGCTTCTGCATTCGGAACATCATGGAGCAATTGGGCGGTTATACAAGCACCTGTTGGGAATGTTGCTAATACAAAAATGAGCACAAATCCTTCTTCTGGTGATAAAGACGATAAATCAGGAACAGTTACTACAACTTATTCTAGAACTGGTACGAGCTATGCAGCTAACGTAAGTACTACGAATTATAATCTTGGAACTTTTGTAACTGATGTTTCTATTCTTCCATACGTGCAACCAATTATAACAAAACTTACTGCTACTGGTTTGAAACCAAATACACGTGTTTATGGTTTTGTAAACAACGTTGATATCAATCCATTCCTTTTACCAGCTACAGCTTTTTATTCAGTTTCTGGTAAAAATGTAGGTTCTGCGTTATATAAACAATTTGGTCAGGGTGTTGGTCCTACGGATACAGTACCAACTGTAGCATCAGATGTTTTATTCCAACCAGCAAATAATAGCGTTGTTTATGGTTCGCCTTTATATTCAGATTCTACTGGTACTGTGCGCGCATATTTTAGCATACCAGCAAATACGTTTACTGCGACTACTTTAAATGTTAGTTTAGTTGATGTACCAAATATTATAACTGGTGCTAATGCTATTACAACTCAGGCTATTGGAACTTTCTACGGTACAAATATTTCTATCTCGAAAGGATCATCTATTCTTTCTGCACAACAAGCTACTTTCAATCTTAGCCAAGTAACTCAAACACAAAATGTTGTTACTCAACAACATAC
>Ga0208618_1000753_pt1 | contig 14034 bp, 8 predicted proteins | sample CryBogCBE18Jul08_FD_184585 | JGI IMG/M metagenome (GOLD analysis project Ga0208618, IMG submission 184585) | Freshwater microbial communities from Crystal Bog, Wisconsin, USA - CBE18Jul08 (SPAdes) | ecosystem: Environmental > Aquatic > Freshwater > Lake | place: Crystal Bog, Wisconsin, USA...
ATATTACGCCGTTTGGACTTGTGTAATTTTTATTTCCTAAAATATCCGTATTAACATTAATATAAGAATTAATGCTTATTGAATTTATCACGCCTCCACTGACATACGCTCCTGAATATGTACCATTATATGTTACTGACGATGTGGTACAAGATAAAACCGTATAATTACCGTTATAGTTCGATGGATTAACTCCAGATACAATAATGGTATCACCGATTGAATATAGTACCGATGTCTGGTCATCAAAATGTAAAGTTACTGCGGTACCTGATGCGCTAATGCCATTAACTGCCAACGGAGGGACTGGGGAATTGGTATTTTCGTTAATTAAATTGATTGTACCAAAAATAGTTGGATCTTCACTATCTTGATAATACAATTGGGATGCTGATGCTGTGAGTAATGGCATCTGTGTAAAATACCCAGCTGAACTTTTATACCACTGAGTATTAACGTATTCTGTACCAGATGTAATAATAAATTGTGTTGAGTTAGGAATCGTTAATATATTATTAAGTTGTATATACAATGCACCAACGTTGTCTGGAATATACTGTATTTGCCATAAATTTATTTGTGTAGATAAATCTGTTGGATTTGATGTAAATACTAATGTTTTGCCGTTAAGATCAGTGACTCCGTCGATTCCATTTGTATAAGTTGTTAAAAATTGATCAACATATACTCCATTAATTTGGTTAAATTGTAAAGACGAACAAATTAAATCTACTTCTCCTGTGGAAGATGTTGGATATCCGATATATGGTAATGAATAATAAAAATCTTGCGCATTAGAATTAGGCACGCTAAATGATACCGTACCGAGATCTGTTCCGTTATTAGATACACCCAAGATATCTCGACTGCTAATGTTTTTTGACCAAGGTAATTTACCATCTGCCCCAGGCGCAAGTTGAATCCAGAAATCAGGGCCAGTGCCAGGAGTAGCACTAACAATATCAAATTGTCCACGTAAATTAAATTCTATATCATTACAATAGTAAAGTGTGTCTGGAGCATCTTGTGGAACAGTAAAAGTAACTAAACCCTGTGTTCCCCCATTATTAACTACCCCTTCGGACCATAAATTAGTAGTACCAAAGCTTTCTTGAGTCTTAATATAAAATGCATGACTTCCCGTTTGTACTAAATTAAATTCATAAGTGTTACCGCGAATAAGCGTTAGTGTTGGGTTATTTTGAGAATCGATAATCCAGCTACTGGTTCCATTGTTATTAACTCGATATTGTATAGTTTCTACTGTATTTTGTGCAACAACAAACTTATAGCTGCCATTACGAACTAGTGTCAATGAAGGATTATTACCAGTGTACCCAGTAAAGGTATATGCCCCATTAATTCTGCTAACTGTAAAAGTTTCTTCTACTGGAATAGCCGTCGGTGCAACAGTAACTAAATCTGGGCCATCAGGTAACCAATAATACTGCGAATAATTATTATATTTGTCAAAATCTACAAAAGGATCCCAAGAATAATATTCACTTTCAAATAATCTGTCAGCTTGAGAAGTTATACCACCTTGTGTACTAATAGCATCAAGTATTCCTGGATATGTAATTGCATCAGTAATTTTTTTTGTAAGCGGGTCAATACTTACTACACCAGGTTCTAATTGGTAATTATTACGTACTGCGGTTGGCTCAACAACATATCCATCATTGGGATTGACACCGGGCCCAACTTTTCTTCCGATATATCCTTGTGTTTGTTTATACTGTGGTTCTTGTATCAGTTGATCAAGAGTCGCTGATAAAAATTGTTTGTTTACTGGAGTTTGAAAAATTTCCGGTAAAAAATCAACAGAACGAATTGTTGCAGCCATTAAATTGCTCCACTACCAGGGGCGGTTTGTAAATTAGTACTAGTTAACGATTGAATAATTTCAATATTATTGATCGTAGCGCCATTAACAAAAATTTGATATGGCGCACATTGTATTTCGTATAGATCACCGAATGATTTTTGGGTATTAAGTGGAACTAACACCACCGAAGCTACATAAGTTCCTATTTGTGCATGTATGTATGCCGCCAATCTAGAAAAGTAAAATGTATCTCCGAAATTCCAATTAGCAATATCGAAATATGCATTCATGGTCGATAATACAAGATTTTGTATTTGATTATTACTAGCATTAGTATTAGCCGCTGGAATAACTTTAATAGTAGCTTGTAATGCTTCCGGAGCTTTACTACCAAAAAGAGGTAAAAATTCTACGCTATTAAGAATCATATTATCACTTATCATTTTATAATTTTGTAAACCTGCATAGTTTGTTGTCAATTGATCAATAGTCGGAGGTAATGGCTGTGCTATTGTGTTAGTTGTGTCTTGAATCCATGCTACATACGCAGTATAGTATTCTAAAGTCACAACATACAAATCAATAATATTAGTGCTACCGGGATCAATAAGATTAGTTAATCCAGAGTTATGTCGATATTGGAAATATAAATCCTGTCGCCCAATCTGTGCGATCCATCCTGTTGATAAATTTAATGTTCTTGTGCCTGATAAAGTCAACATCAATGTATAAAAATTATTTTCCTGATAAGCATAAAATACTTGTCCAGTAGCATATTGTTCTTTAACCATTTGTATTGCAGATAAAGTAGCATAATTATCAACTACAACACCAGATGGCTGTAACAAATAACGTTCTAAGTTATCAAAGTCAACTGTTAATTGAAAATACACGTATGGTTGCGGAGTCGCAGTACTTGATGGAGATACTCCAACTATTGCTTGAAAGAAATCAGGATCATCAGGAATACCATTATTATTATAATCTTCATATCCAACTAATACTTGATAATCGTCAACTAAGCCATCACTTAATACTGGTTGACCAATAATTTTAAGTGTAACATCTGACAATAAAGGCAAATTGCTGTTAGGCTGACTATTTGATTTTAAAATTTTGGCAAAATCTGAAATAACTGTGCCAGTACGACTATCGTATACTGACTGTGCTGTGTCAAAAAAGAAACGAACCTCTAATACACTACCAAAATAATAGTCAAGACTTCTAGATTTTATCGTATACTGTGCACCATCATATGTTGCTTGTATCATCCAGCTAGCATCAAGATTAGCACCTGATGTGTTACCAGCAAATGTTTGATTCCATGCTGAATTTATAGCAAGGTTAGCTGATGTTATTAGGTACCATGTATAAGGGGTGCCAGTAATAGTACCTGTACTGTCATAACCAAGCCCAAAATTTTGTTTTAAATAGATTTGATTGACTATAGAATTTTTTAAAGTTGTGCTAAAAGTAGTGGATAACAGTGGAATAACCTGTACTGGAATGGCTCCAGAAGGAACATAGGTATTTAACACCACTGGACCTGTGCCATCCAACAAATTTCCTAATCCACCATTTGTGCCATCCCCAACAATCGCTGTTGGACTTGCCCAAATGTACATGTGATCTTCGCCTGATTGCGGTACACCTGGTTGCAATTCATTTTTAGAATCGAAATAATATCCAGAAGGTGGTACAAATTTAATTAATGACGTTTCGACAATATAAAAAGCATTATTACTAACAGTTGGACCAACTGGTACTGGATTTCCGCTGCTATTTTGAAAATAACCAGTGGTTTCATTAACAATAGTTGTACTTTCATTCCATGTATAATTTAGTGCTATTAAACTTGGACGTGGGAAATATGCGTAATAAAATTGCTTAAATGTTGAATGTAATAAAATTGGCGTAATGTCATTTAAAATAACATTATTGATATCATTTGTTGTTTGATAAGTGAAGGTAAATGCTGGCGTATTGTTTGTATACCACAAAGCTCCGTCATCGGCAAATACGTTAGTAGAAGAATATTTACCTGTAGGATCTACCAAATCTAAATATCGACTAGTTCCAATAGAACTACGATTAAGAGCTGCACTCTTAATAATTGAATTATAAGTTGTGAATGGAAAATTTGTATAATCTTCGCCATTAACCATACGATTTTGTGTATAATATCGAGCAGGAGCACGTTGTTTAATTTGAGTAAGGGTTTCACGTGGTGCTGCATTAGTCACTGGACTAGTTATACCACACGTAAATGTAATAGTTTCAATAGTACCAGTACGACTGACATAAGAAATCGGTATTTGTATAGATTGCATATCTTCTGGATTGATAATGTATTGTAATCCATTAGATGCGCGAACATAATTTCGAAATTGTCCAACTGGAATTGTAGCAAATACATTATCGCCAAATACTAAAGTAATTTGATCGTTAGTTCTACTGGTTACAGAATAAACATTACGCAATGTTGAAGTCATTTGCTCAACTGCTGCGGTATATACCGAAGGCACTTGTTGCCAAATTTTTTGTACATTGCCTACATTATCAAGTTGATATAGCCACACATCAGTATTATTGATTCCCTCAATGTTTACATTAACGGTACGATTAGAAATTTGTTCTATTAAATTAAAATCTTGATTTTGTAATACACCTTGCTTAAAATAAAAGAAAAATCCAGTATTAGCTGACTGATATCCCAATTGATCATTACGAAATAAAATATTAAATCGTCCATCAGGCAATGGTGGCGGCTCATAAATGTAAGTTTCACCAAGAGAAGTACTATTGACTACTTCAAATGGCATATTAATTCCATTGACAGTAGATGTATATGGTATAACTGGCAAATAACCTGGTACTAAATTGATAGTATATTCTTGGGTATCTACTCCTAATATTATTTGATCGTTACCAGGAGATCCTACGTATTGTGTATTGACTAAAGTGGCATTTAAAATTGCCGTAAACTGTTCTTGCCAATCAAAATTACTAGGATCAGCCCAGTTAACAGTGATGTTAGCTAAATCTATACCATTATAATCTGTTACATTTTCAGTAGTCATAACTGAAAATACCTTAAGATATCCATTAGCTTCTGTATTTCTTTGAGGAGTATATGAAACTAAATTGGCCAGTTTAATAACAGAATCTCGTCGTTCTGCCGTATCAATATAATTTTCTCGTGTGTTTAAATCTGTTCGAAATGCCAATGCTTGGCCCATAAAAGCCATAACATCTAATAACGCTATAAATTCCGAAGATTCAATATAGTCATTGAATGTTTCTGGATAATATTGTCGCAAATAATCTATAAAACTCTTACGTAAGGTTTCGAAGTCGTAAGACTGAAAGTCTCCTTCGCTGTAGGTTTGATAGATTCTTTTCCAATCTTCAACACCAAATAATACGGTTTGTCTTGTTGTCTGCGCCATGGTCATTCCAATGTTACAGTATTTATGTCATTAATAATCTGGGTAGTTTAAGTTAGACGTAACTTGCAGATCTTGTAGATTCATTAAAGAAAATGGATATTATTTGAGATGCAGTTGTCGCAACAGTTTGCAAATCTAATTGTAATAATATTCCATTTTGTTGTGGATACATGTATACGTTATTAAGATATAATCTGGGATCGCCTCCAACTATACGCTGTACTTCTTCATATATTGCAGTTTCTAACTGAGGAGTTTGATTTTCAAACAAATAATTCCATAACAACGTACCATATCCCGGCCGACCTACTAGTTCACCTTGTCTAATGTTAAATGCATTTAATAAATCTTGTTTAATTAATGCATCATCAACAAGAACAAAATTCTTATTTTGATTAACAGTTGAAAATCCGATAAAGGTTGCCATAATATGTATTTATTCTATAAAATATTAACTATCTTGTTACCTATTCCTTGCGCTATAGATTGCGCTTGAGATAACAGATTTTTAGCGGATGAAATATCAGCCATTGTACCTAAACTATTAATTGATGGTAATTCATAAGTAGGCGGAGTAATAAGTGGCGAACCAATAACACGGTCTACCGCAGCGTCGACAGTAGCACGATTTACAGTATTACTAAAGGCCGCAGCAGGTTGAATTCGCGAAATCAAACTACTTAACGAAAAGTCACTAAAATTAATACTAGATAACGATGCCTTTGCTAAACTGTCAATCCCAGATGTCAATGATCCCAAGCTGCTGGATAACCCCGAAGTTAATGATCCCAAGCTACTGGATAACCCTGAAGTTAAAGAACCTATACTTGAACCTATTCCCGAAGTCAACGAATTTATACTTGATCCTATTCCTGAAGTAAGATCTGTACCTAATGATGCCAATGATCCTGCTCCACTAGCCCAAGTACTGGCAATTTGAGTGCCATATTTGCTTCCTACTGCCATCAACGCACCAACATCTCCATTAACAGAAGAAGCTATACTAGATGTTAGACTGGATATAGATCCTCCTGTTAGCCCAGTTGCTAATCCTGAAATTTGAGATATACTTGAATTTATTCCAGATGAAGTAAATCCAACAGCACCGGAAGATAGAGATGACAGTCCTGATGTGTAAGATGCAATTGCTGTAGACCCAAGATTTTGTATCGAAGAAGGTATAGCACCTATCGAAGTTGGGGTTAACCCCGAAAACAAACTATTAGTAGTACTTCCGCTAGTACCTAAGGTGTTTAAAAAAGTAGTTTGCAGAGCAGTTGCATCATTTGGCCCAGTTGCAAGTAAAGCTAAAATTGATGTAGATACTAACGTACCATTTGTACTATATATTTGTCCAGTACTAACACTTGGAGTGGTTACTGCCGGGGTAGGTGGTACAATTATTCCGGTAGAAACCAATTGATCATAACTTTGCTGTAACAATTGTTCTTGAATTTGATTTTGTAATCCTTGATCATTTAAAATGTCATTAACACTGGTAACTCCATATAATCCTGTCCAAGGAGTAGGGGAGTTCATGAACGAAACAAAATTCGTGGGATTTTCCCCGGTATTTTCATTAATTGGACAATATAGTTGACTCATACCAGGTTTAATTAATCCTGCTTGTTCAAGTTGTGCGCAATTAAATCCATACATACCAATGCCTTTTTCTTGAGAAAATGTAGTAGGCGTATTGTTTGTTAATGAAGTCATTTGAGCCATAAGAGCTTGAGTTTGTTGAGACGATAACTGCCCGGCTTTCAATGATAAATTTACTGCACCAGTAGGAGTATTAGTAACTTGAATATAACTAGTTTGATCTATTGGATTTTGTACTGGAACTACAGCTAATGCTGGGAGCGGTGCTACGATAGGCAATCCTGATATAATTGCCAATAGTGTTTTATCATCGACTCCAGCGGTTCCTCGTTGTAATCTTGTAATTCCAAAATTAGTCAATGCCTGCATAGGATGTGTTAACGTATCACCTTTATTATATCCAACAAAAGTTCCTGCGGCAACTTGAGAATAAAAAATATTATCTGCTTGCGTTTGTGTTGTTCCAGTAGGCGCAGTTAATTGAAACTGTGCCCCAGATGGTAAAGTATAGTTAAAGATTGCCATGTTTATGGTCCAGCATTTGTTTTAGTTATGGAAACGCCATCAGGAACAGTTGGGGCACCAGGAGGACTTGAGTTAGATCCATTACTTAAATTAACGTTAACTTGTACTCCTTGATTGTGATAAGGCCACGGTTCATGCGATGGTGCTCTTGTAACAATGCTTTTTATGCCTGTAGATGATACAGTCCATCCAGTTGATGAATCAAAACTGCTATCAGGCATTGTGTATTCTACCAATCCCGATGGTATAGGAACAGGCAGCGCAAACCCAGGATTAAAATCTATTCCTCCTGCTTGCAATATTAATGATCCGCCTCCGTTCCAGGAACCTATTTTACTATCGAATGCCAACGCTCCACTACTTTTAACGCCGATTGCTATTTGACTGAACAAAGACATTAATCCTTTATTTGCACAAGTAAATGATCCTTCACTCTGCATAGTGGTTGATACATTACTTTTCATATTAATGTTTCCGCCTGCAAATACATTGAAATCTTTATCAGCATGTAAATTTAATGTACCTTCTGTACGTAAATTAATAGAATTTGTAGAATAAACATCTAACGTGCCTTCTTGCCCAAATTCTAACCATACTTGCCCACTGGCATGTGCAATATAAAAACAATTACCGTCATCGCTCATTGTAATCTGATGGCCTTTGGCAGTACGTATACGTACCACTGAATTTTTTCCGCTTACATCGCCGTCATCCATAACAAAAGTATGACCTCCTCTACGTCCAACAATATTAGCAGCATCTGGGGGAACAGAACCCGAAGAAACTTGTTGTTGAATAGTTGAATCTTGTAATCCACCTTGATATATAGGGCGACCAGGAGTACTAAACCCAACAGTTGTGCTTGGACTTTCGCGTTGACTCGACGATGTTATTGGCCCGCGAATAGGATCATTAACTATACCCTGTTGAAATAATGTAGAAGCAGCATAACTATGTACCGGTTTTGATTTATCGAAAAACTTAGAACTTTCAGTTATTTCAGTATTTTGATCTGCATTATTAATTTCAGTTACTGGTAATTGCGGACTATTGGCAAAATATGTAGACTGATTTGTATTTTGTGCAACAAATTGTGTCGCTGCTCCTAGGGCTGGTACCATATGATTTGTACCTTGAGTAGGCACAATACCTATCCAGTAACCTCCATTAGGATCTCCGGCAACAAATAGACATAATACCTTAGTACCTATGTCAGGAGATGTTATTGCTGCACCATAACTTTGTTGATTATTTGTAGAACCATATGTGCCTGGCCCAGCTGATGTACTTGTTTTTGGAGTAGCACCCCCTGATGGTTGTAAAGGAGAAACAGTTCTCCACAATGTTTTATTGGTTTTATCACCGCCAGAAAATTGTTCGATATAAACTTGTAGTCTACCTCCACGGGTAGAATCAACATTATTAACTACTTCGCCGATATAAGGACCAAATTCGACCGGCATATTTCCGCGGTCAGGTCTATAACCTTCAGATCTACCTGTAATTCTTGGTACATTAGTTGCCATTGGCATCATCTCCTGCTGCTATTATTTGTGCGCTATTACTTGTTGTGTTATTTACGCTAGGTAAAAGAGTACGGTTCGCTCTTAATGATCCTGGGGTTACTGGTCTTGAATATAAAGGTGCGCTTTCAGCCGGAGCTGCTGACCCAACATCACTACCATTAGAGGATGGAGGAGACGCTGGAGCTATTGGGCGTAATAGAGCGCCCACCGCAGCAGTAGTTTGTGTTGGTATTGTAGGTAATGCAGATTCAAATGACTTAACCTGTGCCATTACGTCCATCTGTGCCTGTGTAGCTATGCCATGAGCTGGATCACCGGTTGCCAATGCTAAACTATTCATATTTCCAATTCCAGTTCTAACTCCACTTGGTACAGCAGTATCTGCATTAGTGCCATTGGGATTTAATATACCATCACCCCTATTACCTAAAATTGTATTATTGTTAGCTTCTCTTCCTACTACTGCGCTCAATTGATTTATATTTAAATTTTTAAGAGCATTACCTTTTAATTCTTGTTCAAATCTTCCTTTATTAAATGTACTTTTTACAGAAATAGCAGTGTATGCGGCACTGGCTTGAGTAGGAGTAGATGATAAATTATTATTTTTTACCGCCGATGACCCATTGACATTTATCAAGCCAGTGCCGCTATAAGGTCCGCTATCTCCATTGTCATAATCTGCAGGAGCATTAAAATTTACAGCAAATACTACCTGCTGTGTTTCTATACAAACTGATCCATCTTGATAAAATCCATTGAATCCGATATCAGCTGAAGTTATTCCTTTAGTTTCTCCTTGAACTAACCAAGCCGGATCTCCTAGAATTTTTAATGTAACTTCTCTTTGATCTGCAAAACTATACAAATAATCGGCACCAGTAGCAGTAGGAAAGTTAGCATCATTAGGCGAACCTTGTGTACTTCTTGCTGTTTGACCTGGGACATTTTTATTAGGACCAAAGTACCATCCGGATACTTTTGCGGCTAATTCATCATTTACTCCCTGTTTACCTTGATATTGTTCACGTTGACTCAATACATTTATATATTGATTGTTATATGATTGCTCGTAGCTTAAAACCTGTGTATTTTGCCCAGTAAACCAATAATCATATAATTTATGCACGCCACGAAATTGTGCGTTAGGGAAAAATTGACTTTCCATTTCATTAATAGCATATTCTGTTACAATATAAGTTATTTGATAAGGGTAATCGTGACGTTTAGTGTCTATTTTATCTCCATATGGAACCGCGTTAACTACAATATTGAACCATTTAGTGGTATTTGCATCGCTAACAGACGTGTTAGGCATGGCCTTAGCAGATGGATCCAGCTGATTTTGAGTGGCAATCAACTGATCAGTTATGAATGTACTGTTTCTCACAATCATTTCTATACATTGTATAATTTGTGTACCTTGCACTATTGAAATATTTTTACCTTTCATATCTACAGTATTAGATTCAGATAAAAGTTTTAATTTGGCAGTCAATGTTTGAGCTGACGATGTTTGTGCATAGGCAGTTGGTCCTTTCAAATCTATACTCGATGATGCTATTTTTGATGAAACAAATTCTATGGCATATTTGTTAGGGTAATCGATTACTCCAGCAGTGACTAAACTTTCCTCATATGAATTCATTGCATCAGCGAGCCCAACATAAGAATACATAGTGCTACCTTGTGGGGCTGCACTGGCTTTTTCTGGACTTGAATACTGCAACGTAGTGTTGATTGGATATCTAGCTTCTAGTCTCGCTGCCTCGCTACGACTTCCTTGTTCAAAATTAGTAATTACCGCTGAGCCTTGTGCCCCGCGTCCACGATTTCCTACAATAGCAGCCGTACGATTAGTCGACGCTAAATTATAGTCGGGATTAGGCAATCCACCACCCCTACCCGCAGGCACTGCCCCTTCGGCTGCGGCTGCTTTTTGTGCCGCTATTTGTGCGCTTGATATTCCTGGCATAATTATGTACCCCCAAACTCAGCAGGACCTACTTGCACAGGAGCGAGCCCTAAGAATGACCCAGCTGTAGTATTGGGATTAAGATTATTTGCACCTCCTGCATTTTCAGAACCGATTGGATCTGGAAATTTTTGTGCAGACCCATTCGTTTGATTTGGGGATGCAGAGCCCTGTGATTCTCTACCCGATCCAACAGGTTGTCCATTTTTATCCAAAGGTAAAATATTAATAGTACCATTACCTGATAATATTTGTTTTACAGTTTGCCCAGAAATTTCTATATTATATGGAAGACTTCCTGTTGCTGTCGATGTTGCATACTGAAATGGAGCAGGTGTCCCTGTAATTTGATATTCAACTAATTTATTAGCTACTTTGTAATGAAAAAATGTCATTACAAATGGATAGTATCTTGTAATTATTGAATTTGTGTTATTTGGAGCTGCACCAGGAGTTCCGTTATTTTTCGTAGGATCAGTTATTAAATTACCATTAATATCCCATCCATAAAATTTTATAACTAGACAATAATGAGCACTATTAGGTGCAGCATCGGTATCCTGGTAAAAAGTTCTTACCGCATTATTAAGGTTGGGTAATAGCGTTAATCCATTAGGTTCAAAAACTTTAAATGTAATAGATGTATTAGTCCCAGGCGCTTTACCGGCTAACTGAGTTTCTATTTCTAAATCGTCCAAATAATAGTCAAGAGTAAAATAATTATTTCGATTAGGCATAGGAATCGTCGATGTTCCCTGTGAGGAATTACTTTTTTCTTGGCTTGCACCGCCGCTTTGAACCAGTAAGGACCATTGACTAATGTCTAATTTAGAATTTGTATATGCAGTTGCTGCCTGTGCTGGCGTGAGTAAATACCACCCAATGTTATACGTATAGCTAGCATAATTATCTAGTAAATTAGATCTCGGAGTTATCAATCCAGCTGGTTGCGTACTTGCATTGATAGCAGCATTTGTGCCTGACGTTGTATTGACACTGTTGCTATTATCATCATTTGCAGATCCTGCACCTGTAGAATTAGATGCAGTTGGTCCATTGCCAACTATACCAGTTGCAGGAGTATCAGGTGTATTACCTACCCCAGTTAAAGCCGCAGTTTGTGCGTTCAATCCAGCCGTCGATGCAATATTTTCAGCTTGTTGACTTGTTTTTCCTTGTGCAATTGCCTGATCATATGCTGCACCCTTAGCATCTGTACCGATGGTTCTAAAATCATATGTAGTAGTAGTTACACCGTTTACTGTTTTAACCGAAGTGGGAGCAATATAAGGCATTGCCCCAGTTGATGGCCCAGATGTAGTACTTTGACTTTGTGCTAAGGTAACTGTGGTATTATTGTTAGTCGTTGACACGTTAGATTCCCAATGCAGATTTTAATGTGCTGATTTTTGGCAAATAAATTTGTGTTCCCGATTTAAAATCCAATGGTGGGGCAGTTAACGTATTAGGATTACGTTGATAAAATACCCACCATAAATTACTGTTATCGTATAAATCGTAGGCTAGTAAATCTGGTCTATATTGATATGTCGAATTTATTGTGAAATATTGATCGTCCGTTAATTTTGGGATAGGACGATTAACCATTACATCTAGAAAATATTGACTATATTTGGTTGAAAAATATGGACTAGTCTGATTGTATGTAGCAGCCATTACCAAAATCCTCCTTTGAGACCATTACCATTGGCATAATTTTGTAAACTAAATTGCGTGCTCACTTGCTGACGTGTATTGATTGGGTGCAATCTAATATTAATATCCATTTTAGTTGGCACGTATGTAGCAGACCCAGATGCTAAATTTGGCACATTAGGTGAACCAAACGGAGTATTTGGCAACGCCCCTTTGGTAGTAAATGCATTAGTTAACCGTTGTATCGACGCAAATACGTTATTAGTAGGTACCGATTGTTTAACAGAGTTTTGATTTATCAAATTAAGGTTAGACTGATTAGCAACGCCTGCACGTAGATAATCTACTTCATCTGGTAAATTGTATGTAAATTCAGATAATAAACAGGGATGATTATTAAATTGATATTGCCCTAGACCTGACAAAAATAATAATGGAGGCGGGGTGCCTCGTTGTGCATCTTTACCATAAAACATCTTTGAAACTGAACGGAAAAAATGTATTACTGCCAGTAAATAATTTGCTTCAAAGGTATTTTGTGCAGTAAAATGTGCAGAGATATTAATATCACTTACTTGACTATTTTGGTAAAAATAACCTCGAAAGTTAGAGTGCGTTAAATCATAATTTTGATAATTAGACTTATAACTCATATCTATTTTCGGAGTATACGGAAATACAACTCCGTTGGTTGCTATTAAAGGTTGTAATATACCTACTGTATCACTAGGTGCTTTATACAAATAATCAGCACCTTGAGCTAAACTCAATCTAACACGCCAGTCCCCATTACTAGCAGCTGATCCTAGGTTGGTTGCTACTGGTACTTGTGATTGTGCATTTCTAGTTTGTGCTGCAACACTAGACGCAAGTGGGCTACTGTCATTATTTAAAGCAAGTTGATTGGCCGAAACTGTACTAGCCGATGAAGCAAGTAATCGAGCCGCTTCAGGATCATCTAAAGTAACATCTCTATTGGTATTAATTTGATTTGCGGCAACTGTACTGGCTTGTGATGCAAGCAACCGCGCATCAGTTGCAGCTGGATCAGCTGAAGTGTCAACCGGAGCTGGGTATCGAGCTAGCAAACGAGCATTTTCAGTATCAGGTGGCGGTGCTATATATACTGGATCTAATCCTGCTATTTGAGCATTGACAGATTTAGGACTTCTATATGCAATGTAAGCCCCGCCACTAGTTGAGTTTTCTGCCGGCATTGCAGCAGGATCTGTCGTTGGATTAACTGTTGTCGGAGAACTATCTATTGTTAGATGTTGTCCACCTTGATCAAAAAATTGTTGTAATACAACAGATGGATAATTTTGTAATTCATTTGCTGATGCCGACGCCAAGATGGCCATTTGAGCAGGAGTCAGCTGTTCACCCGGAACATACGTTAAATTTCCTATCCAAATATATTTTGTTGTTGGCATTAATATTTTTTCCTATATTATTATTTATATACATAATAAT